>JAEEGK010007696.1_pt1 | contig 25637 bp, 22 predicted proteins | sample 8958771 | NCBI WGS metagenome assembly JAEEGK01 (sample SAMN16246547, study PRJNA631951) | gut metagenome | biome: gut microbiome; feature: rumen; material: SC-attached | host: Bos | place: Iran: Karaj | collected 2018-10
GTCAAGCAGGTATTTTGTCTTTCCTTTACCCTTTTCACCTACAATCAACTGAACCATTGGTAACCCTCCTCGGTAGAAAATATCATGTAATCATTATATGTCATGAGCGTATAAAAAACAACCGAATAATGTAATTGTTTATCGCAATTTAATATAATTTTCAGTTGCTTTTTGTGCAAAGAGCAAGCATATTTGCCATTTCGTTGTAAAGGTCATCCGTCGAAGATGAACCAAGTATTATGGCTATGTAAGGATTGGACTGCGTATCGCGCACCAAAAGCATCAAGCAGTGGCCGGCCTCGTCTGTTGTACCGGTTTTTCCGCCCACAACCGTTATGTCACCGGGAGCCTGATAAAGTCCTCTGAAAAAACCGTTGGTGCTTTTTGCGGACACTTCTTTGTCGTTTCCGCTTCTTGTATGTATGACTGTTGAATAGTCGTTGCTTTGAATTATCTCAACTATCAAAGGATCTTTTATGGCTTCATTGAAAATCAGATAAAGATCGTAGGCCGTTGTATAATGCCCCGGATCGGGAAGCCCGCTGGGGTTAACAAAATTGGAGCCTGTACAACCGAGACTTTTTGCTTCTAAAGTCATCAATTGGGCAAACTCGTCTACCGAACCCGAAACTGCTTCGGCTATTGCAATCGCCACATCATTGTATGAAGAAAGAAGGCATAAATGCAAAGCCTGATTAAGAGTCATTGTATCACCTTCTTTAAGGCCGAGAAGTACCGCTCCGGGTACGGTAACGTTTTCAACCGATGAAGAACATGTTATTACCGTCTCGGGAGTAAGATACTTTAATGCAACGTATGCCGTAAGTACTTTTGTGGTGCTGGCGGGATATCTTGTTTCAAATGCATTTTGTGAATATATGACATTGTTTGATCCCGCGTCGATCAAAACAGCGGAATTGCTTGAAATTGTAGAATAATCCGGTACGGATACATTGTCTGTGTAAACACAAAGATCCGACGCGAAAGATTCATATCTGTCGTCTGCTCCCGAATGGGAAATGATAGGCGATCTTTCACGATTTAAACGAACTGTTTCCGAATAATCAGAAAAAGGCATCCAAATATCGTCGGCTTTACAGCCCGACAACATAGATGCCATAACAAGTGCTATTATTAATGTAATACCCCTATTTGTACATTTCACGCCATTCCAAGTCTCCGCGGTCCAAGGATTTGATAAGAAGCTCCGCCGAAGCAAGGTTGGTGGCAAGCGGTATGTTGTGCATATCGCAAAGCCTCATAAGATTGCTTACGTCAGGCTCATGATTTTTTTGTGTTAAAGGATCTCTCAAAAATATGACGAGATCAATCTGGTTGTGCTCTATCTGGGCGCCTATTTGCTGTTCGCCGCCCAAATGTCCGGCAAGATATTTATGAACGGTCAGATTGGTAACTTCCTCTATCAATCGTCCTGTTGTTCCCGTGGCATAAAGATCATTTTTGCTAAGTATCCCCCTATAAGCGATACAGAAATTCTGCATAAGCTTTTTCTTTGCATCATGTGCGATCAATGCAATATTCAATCAAAACACCTCTCTCTTCTCGCGTCCGGTTTGTCCGGAGCGAAATCTTACGTTTAATACAAAACCCATACCGATATACATACTTATAAGCGATGTCATACCGTAACTTATAAAGGGTAATGTAAGACCCGTATTGGGCAGCAGAAACGTTGCAACTCCCACATTGAAAAACGTTTGTATACCTATCAGCGTACCCATAGCACAGGCGATAACTCTTCCGCCTGCGTCTTTTGCTCTTCTGCCGATCATAAAGCATTCGATCACTATCAGAAAGAGTAATACTATTACCGTCAACGTACCCACAAAACCAAGTTCTTCACCTATAACGGCAAAAATGAAATCGGTATCCGGCATGATAATGAAATTACCGTTTTTTAAAGAACTGATAACGTCATTGTTGTAACCTTTTCCCCAAAGCTGACCGGAGCCGATGGCTATTACGGAATTGGTTTGCTGGTAAGCATCATCAACATATTTTTCGGGATAGATAAATGACAGTATTCGCTTTCTTTGATAGTCGTCTATCAATTGCTGGCCTTCTTTGAGTATGATGCTTAAAAATGCTATTACAGCGGGAACGGCAACAGCAAAAGCGGCCAAAATGTATTTCCAACTGATTCCGCCCACAAACAACATTACCGAGATTAAAATGAACAATACGATTGTAGTTGAAAGATCGGGCTGATCGAGGATCAAATAAAGCGGCACAGCCGCAAGAAAAGCGAAACAGAACAAAAACTTTAAGTTATTTATCCTGTCCCTATATCTCATAATAAACTGTGCGAAAAAAATAATCAATAATATTTTGGCTGTCTCGGAGGGCTGGAAACGTATACCGAAAACCTCAAACCAACGTTGCGCGTTGTTTACGGAATGCCCTGCTATTCTAACGGCGACAAGCAGTCCCAGGTTGATAATATACCAAAGCCAGTAGAATCTTAAAAAGATCGTGTAATCAAAGAGCGATATTACGACCATAAGAAAGAAACCCATAACGGAACAAGCCAAAAACTTGCCCTGATTTGAGCTGTTTGCGCTTCCTACGGCCATAACACCGATTACATTTACGCATATGATCAAAAGTATTAACTTAAAATCGTAGTCACGTATGTGAAGATCCTTAAACATGTGAAATATCCGCTATTTCCTTTAAGTTCATGGGAGAAATCTCTTTGACAGTGATCTCTCCGTCTTTATAATAAGCAATCTTTGCCTGATATTTGGGCCTGATCGACCACTTCGGTTTGTCCTTTGAATAGTATCTGGCATCGTCTATTCTTATTCTTTCGGGAGCAAATTCAAGAGCTGAAATGAAATATACTTCATTCTCTTTGTTTGTTTCAATGTTTATGCTTCCGTAAAGGCCACCGAGAACGATAACGTTTCCTTTGGCGGAAATAAGACCTCCGGGCTGTATTTCGCCGAGTACCACAACTCCGCAGTCAAATTTGAGATGCTCTCCGTTGTGTATGTCTCCTTTGTATACGGTGCCGAAACCTTTTGTATCTTCATCGTCGATCTTAAGTTTGCTTAATGCCTTAGCAATCGCTGTGTTTTCTCCTTCAGCTTCGGATATCACGTAAAGGATGGTAAGCTGTCCGTTAACTTCGATTATATCGATCAGCATATTCTCTTCGAGTTCGTTTAAAGTTCGTCCCGAAAAAGAAACACATATCTTACCGCCTTTAAAGAATTTTGATGATTCTTTGAATTTTTCGGCCACTTCTTTTGTGATCTCGTCAAAAGGACAGTCGGGAGAAAGAATAATCCTTATTCCGTTTTGTAAGCTTTTGATGATAACGTTTGAATTCATATTTATCCTCACTTATATGGTTTAGTCTCCCGTACGGCCTGTGGCGGAGATTTCCGCAGCCGTACCGGTTACGATCTCTTCATGTTCATCGATATTGAAGTAATAGTTGATGATATCTTTGGATGTATCCACGCAATACTCGGATGAATAACCGTTTGCTATTCTTATTGCCATAGCAATCTTGGGCTGTTCATATGGCGCATAGCAAACAAACAGACCATGGTCAGCCCTGGCTCTTGACTGCTGGGCGGTACCTGTTTTGCCGGCCACTTCTATAGGTAATTCCTTCATGTAAGAACGATCTTCCACCACTCTTCTCATACCCTGATGAATCGCTCTCCAATATGAATCGTCCATTTCAATCCTGTTATATATCGAAGCACTGAAATCTTCGATGAGATTTCCCTCAGAATCGGTAGATTTGTCCAATAACGTTAAATTGTATACCGTTCCGCTGTTTGCAACGGCGGTAACATATCTTGCAAGACCGACTGTTGTGTAGTTGTTCGTTCCCTGTCCGATAGCGGAAGGAACCGAATATTTGTTGGAAATCTGCGGTGCAGACTCTTCTATCTCAACTCCACTCTTATCTCCGAGCCCATACATATTGGCATATTTTGCAAGTTTTTCAAGACCGAGATCGGAATTGTAATTGTTGTTTTCGTCCATGGAGAGTCTGTATCCTACCGTGTAGAAATAATAGTTACATGACTTTTGTATGGCCGTTGAAAGGTTTAATGCACCGTGTCTTCCGGGGTAGATCCAACAGTTATGCGTATCGGTTATTTCGGTAAACGAACCAAGGCATGTTATAAGTGTATTTGTTGTAACAACGCCCTCCATAAGACCCGCGGTAGCAACAACCATTTTATAGGTCGATCCCGGTGCCGTACGTTGTTGAGTGGCGTAATTGATAAGCGGAGTTGAATGATCTGCATTTATCTTTTTCAAATATGCCGAATCAGCTCCGTTTGCAAGATAATTGTTGTCATAGCTGGGATACGATACTATCGCAAGAACGTCACCGGTATTCACATCGGTAATTACGCAGGATGCGGAATAGGGGTCGAGTGCCAGCTGAGCCGGCGTGATCTCAAGGTTGGTTATCCTGTCGATCATAAAAGTATAGGGTGTAATGCGACCCGCATACCAGGCATTCAGGTATTCCTCGGAGAGTTCGACTATACCCTGATCTATCAGGATGTTGCATATTACACGAGGCTTGATCCTGTCTTCTTTTACCACATATTTGTATACTATTTTGTCAAATGCTTCGTTGTGAGCAAGTCTTTCATCAACTATTTCAAGTATTTTCGAAAAGATTTCTTCGGATTCCGAATATGGATCTTCGAGATTAAGCAAAGAAGTATCTATCCAGTTTTGGGATATCGCATATTTGATATATTCCCCCAGAGATATTACTTCATCTATAGCCCAAGATCTGTATACTTCATCGGAGCTGTCTATAAGATCGTCAACAAGTATTCCTTCATTAAGAAGAATGTCTTCCACAAAGTTCTCATATACCTGCCACTCAACGCTCAATTTTTTGTAAGCCGTATTCTTATCGGTCAACTCATTGTGAAGTCTTTCAAGTACATCGTTCTTTTTGGTTGTAAAGGCTGTATATGCGGTCTTCTCATCTTCGGTTGCTTCGTCGGAATACAAATGGTTTATATCTATGACACCATTGTCAAAAAGAGATATATATACGTTGTAAATAGGGATCATGATATCCGCCGTTGTCGCATTTTCGGCAGGGATATACTCTTTTGTGTTAATGATCTTTTTGAGTATCAGACCGGCAAGTTTTTGCTCCAGAATATGATATACGGCTTCCTGCAGGTTTGAATCGATCGTAAGATAAAGGTCGTTGCCTGAATTGGGATCAACGTGATCTTCTATGGAGATTACTTTACCCATTGTATCTACGAATACCGTTTCGGACCCTTTTTTTCCGTGCAGGATACTCTCCTGACTCGCTTCAATACCGACTTTTCCGACGATATCCGAAGCGGCATATGTTTCATCGGTTTTTTGCAATTCTTCAAGCTCTTCTGAAGAAACTTTTCCGGTATATCCTATTATTTGAGAAGTATATTGTGCGGTAGGATAAACTCTTATGGTATCTTCGGCAATGGATACACCTTGAAGTACGTCGGAGTTCTCCATTATTATAGCGACGGTTTTTGGTGACACGTTTGTCGAAATTGTTGTGGCGATGTATTTCTGATAAGAATTTAAGCTTAAAGCATATCTTATCGCAACAATTTTTAACGTGGTTTTCTTGTCCAGTCCCAGGGCATTGACGTTAAATCTTTCTTCCCCCGCCAGATACTCCATCATCTCTTCGGCTGTCGAAGATGACTGTGCGTATGTCATTTCGTCTGCGAGTTTTACTCCGTAAACATCGGCTTTAAATCGTGAAAGTCTCGATCCGGTAACCGTGTATTGATATTTGTTGTAATCGTCTACAGTTATGTTGAATTCGGTGGAGAGTTTATCGTTGTTCTCTTCTATGATTGCAATCGTTCTTAAGATAGTGTTGTTTAAGTTGTCATTTTTCTTTTTGCCCGATTCAAAAACGTCTTCTATCTTTACACAATATGCAAGTTTGTTATACGCCAAAAGAACGCCGTTTCGGTCATATATATTACCTCTTGCGGCGTCTATGCTTCTTTCCTTCTTGGTCTTAAGTTCAAAACTGTTGAGATAATTTTCGCCTTCGACTATTTGTAAAACAAATACTCTGTGAATGAGCACACAGGCCAATGCGATAAAGATCACAAGAAGATACAGCACTCTGGAAGTTATTAAACTGATCAAAAATTCTTTCTGCTTATGAAACAAACTTACGTGCCTTTCTCATTTCGTCTTTTTCAAGCAATTTATTTATTCGCATAATGAGCGGATACAAAAGGATCGTAACAACGATGGTATAGATACCTTCGGGAATTATTACCTGTTTAAGATAGAACGCAAAATCAGTTTTGCCGCGTAACAGGAATAAAATGACATAAATGCAAAATCCGTAAATAAAGTCACTTACAATGATCATTATCATCGGAAGTTTAACATCTTCGGGAAAGAATATCTTTGAAAAACCGCCGTTAAGATAACCTATATACATTAAGATCAAAGCATAAAGCCCCACTGTCTGACCTGAGAATATGTCAAGGATAAGTCCTGAGAAAAATCCGATTAGCATACCTTCCTTATCACCTCTCATAAGTCCGAGAGAAACCGTTAAGATAAGCAAAAGGTTAGGTACGGTATCGGCAAAATTGATCTCTTTAAACAACGTTCCCTGAAGAACGAACAATGTTATTATCAAAAAAACGGTGACAAGAAATCTTTTCATGATCATTTTCCCTCATCGTCTTTGTTCTTTTCGGCTTCATTAACGGCTTCTTCCGAGAAAGTTAGCGTATTAAAGCCTGCTTTCATTTCTTCCGCTGAAACGTTCTGCTTTAACTGGGTTATTATAAGAACGTTATCAATATGCTTAAAATCTACGGCCGGAAGTATTGTTCCCGATTTGGTAAGATTGTTTGGATCGTTTGTTATTGTCTGCACATATCCGATCAGTATGCCGGGAAGATATTTGTCGCTTATTGAACTGGTAACAATCTTATCTCCTTCTTTTACCTTATCTTCTTCGTCGAGAAGTTGAGAAAAAGGGATGCTGTTGGATTCGATCGTTTCAAGATTTCCGGTGACAATTATATTATCCTGAGATTTTAAAACGGTTGCGCTGACATTTGAATTGTCTGAGATAATTGAAGTGATACGACTCCAATTCGGACCTACAACAGATATTCTTCCTACGAGACCGTTCCCGCATATTACGTTCATATCCGGTTCGATACCGTCTTTATATCCTTTATCCACAATGAAGGTCGAAAACCAGTTTCCGGCGTCCTTGTATATTATCTTGGCACCGATCTTGTCATAAGATTCATACTGCATATCAAGTTCGTAAAGTTCTTTTAAAGAATCCAGCTCATATTTGTCCTGAACAAGTTTCGTGTTTTCATCTTCAAGTTCGGCGATTCTGTTTTTGAGTTCTTCGTTCTCATTAATAAGATCGTAAACATTTACGAGAGAATCTTTTTTGTCGGAAAGATAGCTTCCGATTGCGGATATACCCTTCTGATAAGGCACAATAATATAACCCACTACGTAATTGAGGGGTTTATTGAACACTTCCGTGGTGAAAGTTAACACCATCAGAATGCAGCATATGATTGTCAAAATAAAAAGGAGATATTTACCGGGTAGGGTAAATTTCTCCCTTTGGGGTTTTATTATAGGACTCATTTACCCATTCCTTCTATGGAATATGCTACCGAAGCGAAATTCTCATTGTTAATGACTCTTGAAAGACCTTCGGCAACGCTTAAAAGCGGATCTTCGGCATGATTAACCTTAAGACCGGTCTCCTTTTCAATCGTTTTGGCAAGATTGTTTACAAGGCTGCCGCCACCTGTTAAGTATATACCGTTTCTGTAAATGTCCGCAGAAAGTTCCGGAGGCGTTCTCTCAAGAACGATCTTGATATTGTCAACAATAGTATTGAAGTTATCAAGTAAAGCCGTATCGATGCTCTTTGTGGGAATGATACGTTCCACGGGAAGTCCGGTAACGATATCACGACCGTAAACTACCGCGTCTGCGTGCTGGGTTTCGATGTCGCGAAGCATCATTTTAACGTTTTCCGCGGATTTTCCGCCGATATACAAACAAAGTTCGTTTCTTATAACGTTCTTAATCGTTTCATCAAACGTAAGACCGCCGCACTTTATCATCTTGCTTATTACGATACCGCCGAGAGATACGATTGAAATATCCGTTGTATTGTATCCTACGTCAACGATAAGAACACCCTGTGCGTTCTTTACGTCAATGTCCATTCCGAGACCGTTTGCCAAAGCCTTTTCAACAACCATAATCCTTCTGGCTTTTACTTCGGATTCTTTGATGAGATCGTAGAAAGCACGTTTTTCAACTTCAGTAATATCGGTGGGAACGGCTATAAAGAAATCGCCGGGCTTAACATTGCTCTTCATAAGACCGTTCATAAAGTACTTTATAAGTATCTTCATGTTTTGGATGTCTGCGATAACACCGTTGCACAAAGGATATGATATCTTTATGTTCCCGGGTGCTTTCTCGTACATTTCAAAAGCGGAATCGCCGTAAGCGAATACCTGCTTTTTGTTCATGATTGCGATCATGTTTTTTTCAATGAAGATCTTGTCATCAAGGCGATTATATATTTTTATGTTACTGGTACCGAGATCGATACCGAAAGAATGAGTGTTCATTCAATTCTCCGTTCTTACTGTAATGTTACTGAATAAATATAATATCATAATCGAGCGTTTTTTGAAACAAAAAATACGCTTATTTTATATCTATGAGACCTTTGTTCCTACGTGCCTGTACGTTGTTAAGTATACCGATCTTAACATGTGGCCAGGTTATTCCGCCCTGGAAATATGCGGCATAAGGCTCGCGTAATGGACCGTCGGCAGACAGTTCTATGCTTGCTCCCGAAACAAACGTACCCGCCGCCATGATCACCTGAGAATCGTATCCGGGCATATCCCAGGGTTCCGGATTGACGAAGGAATCTATGGGAGAAGCTGCCTGTATTGCTTCACAGAAAGCTATAAGTTTCTTCGGATCGCCGAAAGTAACGGCCTGAATGATGTCGTTTCTTTCCCCCTTAAATCCGGGCACGCATTTGAATCCGAGTTTTTCGTATATACCGGCAGCAAATATGGCTCCTTTGAGAGCAGATGCGGACACTGTGGGAGAAAGAAACAATCCCTGATAAAAGCTTTTAAGTGTATCGAGGGAGGCGCCCACTTCTCTTCCGAGGCCCGGGCTTGTAAGTCTGTATGCTATATTTTCGATACATTCCTTTGTTCCGACGATATAACCGCCGATAGGCGCCAGACCTCCGCCGGGATTTTTGATAAGAGAACCGACGGTCATATCAGCCCCAAATTCGGACGGTTCGCAAACATCGGTAAATTCTCCGTAACAGTTATCGACCATTACTTTAAGACCGGGTTTTACGTCTTTTATAAATTTTATAAGTTCCGCAATTTCTTTAACCGAAAAAGACTTTCTTGTCTGATAACCTTTTGATCTTTGAATCGTTACAAGTTTGGTTCGTTCATTGATAGCGTTCTTTATACCATCAAGATCAAATTTGTCACCGGGCAAAAGATCAACCTGACGATATGTGATCCCGTATTCTTTTAACGATCCTTTTGATTCGCGTATTCCGATCACTTCTTCCAGTGTGTCATAGGGCTTTCCCGCGGGGCTTAACAATTCATCTCCGGGGCGCAGGTTTGCGGAAAGCGCAAGGCTTAAGGCATGAGTACCGCATGTGATCTGTGCTCTTACGATGGCATCTTCTGTTTTGAACACACTTGCATATACTTTCTCAAGTGTTTCACGACCGAGATCGTTGTAACCGTAGCCCGATGTACCCATCAGACAGGCTTCGCTGACTGTATTGTCGCGGAATGCTTTTAAAACTTTTATTTGGTTTAACTCACTGATGCGATCTATGTTATCGAATTGTTCACTGCATTCTTTTAATACTTCTTCGCCGAGTCAGTATACACTCTCTTCTATTCCGAAGCTTTTATAATATTCGTTTAAAGCCAAATTGATATCGTTCATGTGTGTTACCGTATTATTTCCTTGTTTTTTAATGTTTCGATCATAAAAGAAAGAATCTCTTCATCGGAAGAATAGTCATCCCGATCGACTGTTATAACATCTTTTTCACGTCTTGACCATGTAAGCTGCTTTTTGGCAAAATGCCTGGTATCTCGCTTAATGATATATATAGCATCTTCAAGCGTTATCTTTCCGTCCAGATAATCAAGTATTTCTTTATATCCCAGGCCCAACATTGAATGATTATCTCTGGAAAGACCGCTTTCTTTGAGCCTTTTTACTTCGTCAACAAGACCGTCACCAATCATTTTATCCACTCGTCTGTCGATTCCGTCATAAAGTTTCTTCCGATCCCGCGTCAGGCAAAAATAGGCGAAATTATAAGGCGATGACTGCATGCGCATTTCTTCGTTATGTTCGGTTATGCTCTTGCCGGTTTCTTTGAAAAATTCAATTGCTCTAATGACTCTTTTTATATTGTTCTCATGAATGGCTTCGGCAGCCAAAGGATCGATCTCTTTCAATATATCATGAAGAGCTCCCGCTCCTTTTTGGCTTGCAATCTCAGTCAGTTCATTACGTAAAGTGTTGTTTTCGCCTTCACTTTCGTTAAAGTCTATATCGTATAAAAAACCTTGAATATAGAATCCCGTTCCACCGACGATTATAGGAACCTTGCTCTTCTTTCTGATCTCATTAAATGCTTTTTGGGTCTCTTCTTTAAAATAAAAGATATTGAAGTCATCTTTGGGATCGAGAACATCGATAAGATAGTGCTTAATTCCGCACATTTCTTCATTGGTGATCTTGGCGGAACCTATATCCATACCTTTATAGACCTGCATCGAATCGGCGGATATTATCTCTCCGTCGATCATTTTGGCAAGTTTTATCGATAAAGCGGATTTACCCGATGCTGTTGGCCCGGATATTATTACCAATGGTTCTTTGTTCATATATCAGACTATTCTCTTAAACTTCTTTTCCAGTTCCGTTTTTGTTATACATATCAAAGTAGGTCTTCCGTGGGGACAATTGTATGGATTGTCTAACGTCATGAGTTCTTCCATGATATGCTTTATTTCGAGTTCCGATACTCGCTGATTTCCTTTGATCGCTGCTTTACATGACATCGATGCAAGCTTCTCAAGTACAAGTTTCGGATTTTTTACCGATTCGTATTCATGTATCTCAAACAACAGTCTTTTAAACATCTCTTCTTCGGTATTTGAGAAGAGTTCCATCGGTACACCTCGTATTGCAATGCTCTTATCACCGAATTCGTCTATTTCAAAACCGATCTTTTCAAACAAAGAAAGATTTTCTTTCAAAGATTGTTCTTCAAGATTCGACAATCCTATGAGCATGGGAGGATCGATATATTGAGTCGAAGCATTGTACTTCTCTTCATATGCTTTCAAAAAGCGCTCATAATTGATCTTTTCGTGGGCCGCATGCTGATCCATTATATAAAGATCGTCGTTTAATGTGATGAGCCAGTATGTATCAAAAACCTGACCGATTATTCGATATTCCTTTAACGGCTTATCATCTATAAGCCTGTCTTCAAACAGATTTTCCTGTTTATACTTCGGAATTTCGGGAATGATGTTTAATTTCTCGTCTGTTTTTATGACATCGGTTCTTGATGCTTCAAAAGGCTCAATATGACTAGATATTGTGGCGTCGCGGGTGTCAATTTTTGCAAAATCGGAACAATTTTGACCAATACGGTCGCTTATAATTTGGTTTTCCGTGGGTTTCCGATCAAAAGCGTCATAATTGTGGTTGATTTCGATGTTGGATTCAACAATTGACTCAACGGGTATTTCAGGAGCCGGTTCTTGTTGACTTTCATAGTCAAGTTCAACAACGGGTATCAATTCAGGCTCTTTTAATGCCTTTTGGACTGCGCAAACAATTGCGTTCTTGACCATAATCTGATCCGAGAACTTGACCTCTGCCTTTTTCGGATGAACGTTTACATCAATAAGTGACGGGTCTATCTCGATAAACAATATACCGAAAGGGAATCTGTGTTGCATCAGAAAACCCTTAAAGCCCTCTTCTATTGCGTAAGACAATTCTCTTGAATTTACAAGACGTCTGTTCACGAAGAAAATCTCACATTCTCTGGTTCCCATATTGTATTCGGGACGTGTTATAAAACCTGTTACCGAAATACCGTTTGTATCAAAATCAACTTTTAAAAGTCTTTCGTAAACTTCTTTGTCATATAGCTTATATATTGTATCTTTAAGGTTTCCGTTACCGTTTGTCACAAAACGTGATTTACCGTTGATTATAAGACTTATCGAAATATCAGGGTGAGAAAGCGCAATTCTTGTTACCAGTTCTTCCACGGCAGCGGCTTCCGCCTGTGCGGATTTAAGAAATTTCTTTCTGGCCGGAGTATTATAGAAAAGTTGTCTTGAAATAACGGTTGTACCCTTGGGTGCACCGATATTTTCGAATACATTAAGTTTAGATCCTTCAATGACAATATGCGTTCCCAGCAGTGTATCTTCCGTTTTGGTGATCATCTCACATTTTGAGACGGCACTTATGCTTGAGAGTGCTTCACCTCTGAATCCGAGAGAATTTAAACTGTCCAGATCTTTGATCGTGGTAAGCTTGCTTGTGGCGTGTCTCAAAAATGCGGTTTTAACCTGTTCGTTTTCGATACCGGAACCGTTATCCGTCACTCTTATCAGGTCGATACCGCCGTTTTTGATTTCAACGCTTATTATGTCCGCGGTTGAGTCTATGGCATTTTCCAAAAGCTCTTTAACGACATTTACGGGACGTTCGATCACTTCGCCTGCCGCAATCTTATCTATTGTTTCGCTGTCTAAAACAATAATGTCTTTCATAACCATCCTTTACCATCTGTTGTTCAATTTGCTCTGTAGCCTTGAAAGATTGTTGAGCGCATCCAAAGGAGTCATGTTGGTAAGGTCCAAAGAAAGCAGATCGTCAATAATATCTTTGTCGGTAACCGTATCAAACAACGACATCTGATTGATGTCTTCATAGTCCTTTTTGGATGATGCTTTATCGGGCTTATTTTTGATATTGACTTCGATATCCTGTATCTTTTCGGTTATATCGTTATCCGAAATTTTGTCAGCGATCTCCTTGGCTCTGTTTAAAACTATATCGGGAATACCCGCAAGTCTTGCGACCTGAATACCATAACTTCTGTCCGCTCCGCCTTTGATGATCTTACGCAAAAATACAATGTTTTCTCCGTTTTCCTTTACGGCGATACAGTAGTTGTTAACGTTTTCAATCTTACCTTCGAGCTCGGTGAGTTCATGATAATGTGTCGCAAATAAAGTCCTTGCACCGAGTATCTTTTTATTGCTTATATGTTCTATTACCGCCCATGCTATGGAAAGGCCGTCGAATGTAGAGGTACCGCGGCCTATTTCATCCAGTATCAAAAGCGAATTGGGAGTGGCGTTGCGAAGTATGTTCGCCACTTCGTTCATTTCCACCATGAATGTACTCTGTCCGCTGGCCAGATCGTCGGAAGCCCCCACTCTTGTAAATATTCTGTCGGCAATACCTATCACAGCCTCTTTGGCGGGCACAAAGGAGCCTATCTGGGCCATCAGGACAATTAATGCCACCTGACGCATATAAGTCGATTTGCCGGCCATATTCGGGCCCGTAATGATGGATATACAATTGTTTTTTGTATCAAGCAAAGTGTTGTTCGGTACAAAAAGACCTCCGTCCATCAACAGTTCAACAACGGGGTGTCTGCCGTCCGTAATCTTTATGACACCGTCGGTTCCGAGTTTTGGTCTTACGTAATGATTTTTGTCCGCAACATAAGAAAGGGAGGTAAAAACATCGATCTTGGCGATAGCTTTACTTGTTTTATATATTCTGGATACTTTGGATGCTATCGAATCTCTTAAATTACAGAATATCTCGTACTCAAGACCGAAAAGTTTATCCTCGGCATTGAGTATCGTATCTTCCATTTCTTTAAGTTTCTCGGTTGTAAATCGCTCCGCTCCCACAAGAGTCTGTTTTCTTATATAGTCGTCCGGAACGAGATCCAGATAGGAATTTGTAACTTCGTAATAATATCCGAATACTTTATTGTATTTAATCTTAAGGTTCTTGATGCCGGTTCTTTCCCTGTCTTCGGCTTCAAGCTTTAACAACCAATTTTTTCCGTCGTTTTTGGCGTTCTTTAATCTGTCGACATCTTCACTGTACCCTTCTTTAATGATACCGCCTTCTTTTACGGATACGGGAGGCTCTTCAACTATCATTTTATCGATATCGGAATAAATGTCGCCAAGATCGTCGAGTTCCGATTCGATTTCAACTGCAAGCTTTGAGTCAAAATCTTTCAACAGAGATTTAATATGTGGAAGAAGGTACAAAGAATTTTTGAATGCGATAAGATCTCTTGCATTCGCTGTTTTGTACGCGATACGTCCCAGAAGCCTTTCAAGGTCGTATACGCTGTTAAGATATTCTCGTATTTCATCTCTGGCCACGATATTGCCCGATAATTCTTCGATAAGATCGAGACGTTGGTTCATTATGTCTTTATCAAGCAGAGGCTGTTCGATATAACTTCTCAAAAGTCTTCCGCCCATAGCGGTCTTTGTTTTATCCAGCACCCAAAGAAGCGATCCGCGTTTCTGCTTTTCGCGCATCGTTTCTATGAGTTCCAGGTTTCTTCTTGTGGATGAATCAAGATGCATGAAACTTCCAGATTCATAAGGTTTAATATTGTCGAGATTGGCAAGGGAGTTCTTCTGTGTTTCATAAAGAAACTCCAGAACGGCTCCTGCTGCGACGGTAGCATTTTTGTAATCCGAAAGTCCGAGTCCTTCGACGGAATTTACTTTAAAATGCTCCTTTAACTTAAGCAAAGCTTCTTTTTCGTTAAAATAGTGGGAAGAAACCGAACTTAAAGATATATTGCTCCGTGCTTTCAATGCGTCAAAAGGGAAGTCCGACATTAAAAATGCATCGTTGCAGATGATCTCACGAGGTGAATATCTGTTGATCTCATCCATAATGCCGGCGATATCGTTAACCTCGGTTGCGAAAAAGTCACCGGTGGTAATATCTACAACGCTTATTCCTGTACCGTTTTCCAGATAAACGACACACATAAGAAAACTGTTTTCCGAAGCATCTATTGAATTGGTATCCAGATTCGTTCCTCTTGAAACGATTCTTACGACCTCTCTTTTTACGAGGCCTTTGGCGGTAGCGGGATCCTCGGTCTGTTCACATATCGCAACCTTGTAACCTTTGTTTACGAGGCGGTTTAAATAATTGTCCACTGCATGAAAAGGGACTCCGCACATGGGAGCCTTCTCTTCGTTACCGCACGCCTTGCCCGTCAGAGTAAGTTCCAGCTCTTTTGAGGCGATAAGCGCGTCATCAAAAAACATTTCATAAAAATCACCGAGTCTGTAAAAAAGAATGCAATCCTTGTATTCGTTCTTGGTTTCAAGATATTGCATCATCATCGGCGTATATTCTGCCATTTGATAATCCTTTCTTTTTATCACACAAGTTCACCGGTATAATAAAACCCATGAAACTCAGTGAGTTTAACATCAACAATCTTTCCGATAAGATCTTTTGATCCTTTAAGATGTACGACGGTATTGGAACTCATTCTGCCGTCGATAAAACTGTCGTCTGATTCGTTTACTTCTTCGCAGAGAACTTTGACGGTCTGTCCCATAAATCTTTCGGTTCTTTTTCTTGCGGTCTCCTGAACAACGCTTAATACCATATCGAAATGCTTCTTTACAACTTCAGGGTCGACCTGTTCCATTTTTGCGGCGGGAGTGCCTGTCCTGATCGAATAGATAAAAGTAAACGCGTTGTCAAATTGTGCCTGTTTAATGACATCGATTGTATCTTCGACATCCTCCAAAGTTTCACCGGGGAAACCTACAATGATATCAGTTGTAATTGATATATCCGGCATTTTTTCTCGTATCTTACGTACAAGTTCAAGATAGGATTCTTTGTTGTATCTTCTGTTCATGGCCTTCAATATCTTGGTTGAACCTGATTGAAGGGGCAAATGAATATGACGACATATCTTATTGGATGCAGCCATAACATCAATAAGCTCATCCGAAAGATCCTTCGGGTGAGAAGTCATGAATCTTATTCTCTTAAGACCATCAATCTTTTCGACCATGGTAAGCAGTTTTGCAAAAGATATCGGTTTTTCCAGGTTGTTTCCGTATGAATTGACATTTTGTCCAAGGAGCATTATCTCAACCACACCGTCAGCAACAAGGGATTCGATCTCGGCAATGATCTCTTCGGGTTTTCTGCTTCGCTCTCGTCCTCTTACATAAGGCACGATGCAATAAGTGCAGAAATTGTTACAGCCGAACATTATATTTATTCCGGATTTGAAAGAGTATTTTCTTTTTACCGGAAGGTCTTCTTTGATGATGTCGGTATCGTCCCAAACTTCGACAAACTTATCATGCTCATACATTTCAACAAGAAGTCTGGGAAAATCGAACAGATTGTGCGTGCCGAATATAAGATCAACAAAGCCGTAACTTGTCTTGATCTTTTCGACAACGGTTTCTTCCTGCATCATACATCCGCAAAGAGCTATCTTCATTGAAGGGTTTTTCTTTTTGAAAGGTTTAAGCGCCCCGAGACGACCGTAAACACGCTGATTGGCGTTGTCTCTTATCGTACATGTGTTATAGATGACAAAATCCGCATCGTCGCTTTCCGTCTCGATAAAACCCGCATCCAACAAGACTCCCAGCAGTTTTTCCGAATCTCTTGCGTTCATCTGACAACCGAAAGTCGTAACCTGGCATGTCAGTTTTCTGCCAAGTTCAGCTTCCTTGGAAGATATTAAATTTTTAAGTGTTTCCAGATATTGATCCAAATTGTGTCCTGCTTTTCTTAGTATTTAAGAGCATTCAAAGCTTCCAAAGGAGTATCTTCGGTAACTATGAAGTCAAGTTTGACATCCGAATCGGAGGTGGGAAGCTTGTCAAAAAGCTGATAGCCGAAGCAAATACCGACAGTGAGAATGTTTTCCTTGTCCACAAGATAATTATCGTAATAACCTTTGCCGTAACCCAATCTTCCGTATTCACGATCGAAGGCTACTCCGGGTACAAGCATGAGTATCTTCTCGTCTTTGCATTTTTCATAATCAAATACTCGCATCGGGTCACCCATGGGCTCCATGATGCCCATATATCCGTTTACGAGCTCGTACGAAGAATCTATACGATAAAAGTCCATTCTCGCTTCCTCAAAGCCCTCAAGTACCTTGGGAAGGTATACCTGCTTGCCAATCATCAAAGCCTCTTCCAACACGGTAATCGTACCGACCTCGCCGTGATAATCGGCATAAAGAAGCAATTTGTCGCATTCCTTGTAAATATTGCTTCTTAGAATGGTTCTTTCGATCGCCTTTGAAGCTTCATTCCAAATTTCTTTGGAGAGCGCTTCACGTCTTGCCAGCAGTTCCTTTCTGATCTCCTCTTTTTCTTTTGTCATTTTTGTCTCCCTTTTTACATGACGCTTACCTTAGGCAGTGTTTCGTCACCTTTTGAAACTGTCCTTTGTCAGTTTGTGTATGCTTCCGTCTTTTTCAACCACATCGACACTGTCAAGCTGTATCTGCAGATTGTTCTTAACAGAATCGATATAAAGTTTTCTCATTTCTTTCTGTTCTTTTAATTCTTCTTCGGTCAATGCACGCTCTTTGGATAAATGATAAAGCTCATTGACTCTTTTGATAACTTCATCGATCGTCATCTTTTGGTTCCTCAAAACATTTATATTTCGCCGCTATAGCTTCGAATACTTTCATTCCGTCCATGGCGGCACTCATGATTCCGCCTGCGTATCCGGCACCTTCTCCTGCGGGATAAAGTCCTTTGTGAGAAACACTTTCAAACATTTCATCACGTTCTATCCTTATGGGTGATGACGTTCGACTCTCTATTCCGCTCATGATGACGTTGTCTGCGGCAAATCCCGGTATTATTTTGTCGAAATACTCCATTCCCTCGACGAATGTTTCGTTTAACTCGTAAGGAAGTATCTCAGACAGTCTTGAATAAAGAAAACGGCCCTTACATTCCGGTGAGATTGAAAGCATATCATCCGGTTCCACGTTGTTTAGATCGGTAAGCCCGGATATGACTTCGTTCTTAAAATCTTTGTAATATTCTACCGGTATGGCTCCTCCTGCTAAATTATACGCGTTTTCCTCAATTTTCTGCTGGAAATACATTCCCGCAAGAGGATGATCGGATTTGTAATCTTTGGCACCGACTGTAACAATGATCGCACTGTTGCTGTGACGGGAATCTCTTGCTTTGTAACTCATTCCGTTTACGCAGGTTCTCGACATTTCGGATGAAGCGTTTACAACATATCCTCCGGGACACATGCAGAAAGAATATACACCGCGATCGTTGGATGCTTTGTAAGTCAGCTTATATGTTGCCGTAGGCAAAAACTTTGTATATTTATTGTCGGGTCCGTACATTGCATCGTCGATAAATTTCCTGTCATGTTCGACTCTGAAACCCACCGCAAATTCTTTCTGACTCAGTTTGACATCCTTATCATACAGCATGGAGAAGGTGTTTCTCGCGCTGTGACCTATTGCAAGAACACATACATCGGCGGGATGTTTTATATTCTTGTTGATAACGATCTCGCACACTTTTCCGTCAACAAAGTTTATATCAGTAACTTCTGCATTGAATCTGAATTCACCGCCGAATGATTTGATCTTTGCTCTGAGATTTTTTATTACCGTAACAAGCACATCGGTTCCGATATGGGGCTTTGCATCGGTTAGTATGTCCTCGTCGGCACCGCATTCAACAAACAGTTCCAGTACGGCTTTGTTTCTTCCGAAATGATCTTTGACCAGTGTATTTAACTTACCGTCCGAAAAAGCCCCTGCGCCGCCTTCACCAAATTGTATGTTTGAATTTCTTTTCAAAATTCCCGTTTGGAAAAATTCTTCAACATCTTTCGTGCGTACGTCTATGTCATATCCGCGCTCAAAAACAATGGGTTTGTATCCGTATTTAGCCAGATAATATGCACAGAAAAGACCTGCGGGACCCGCCCCAATAACAACGGGGCGATGGTTCATTTTATCTGTTCCGTTGATGACCGGTGTATATTTAATCTCTTTATATAAGCTTACTCTGTCTACGGGACATCTTTTTAATACGGAATTTTCGTTTTGAACATCCACAAGCAAAGAAAGTATATAAAAGATCTCGGGCTTTTTCCTGGCGTCGATGGATAATTTTTCAATCTTTACGAAGTTGATCTCCGATTCAAATACCTTTAATACGGCAGCCGCTTTCTTTCTAAGTTCATCGTAAGTATAATTTGGGTAAACCTTGATCTGGTTAACTAACAGCATGCCTTTTCTCCTGCAATGGCTCCCGATGTAAAGGCCCATTGCAGATTATAACCGCCGCAAGGTCCGCAGACATCGATCAATTCACCGGTCACAAACATTCCGGGAACGGACTTTAACTCAAAATCATTAGTAAGTTCTTTGGTATCCACCCCGCCAACGCATACCTGCGCAGAATCAAAACCCGCCAAACCGTCAATCTCAAAAGTTATATCCTTGAGTTTCTCAAGTATTTCAAACAGTTGGTCTTTTGTGATCTTTGAAACCGTTGTATCCTTATCGATACCCACGATTTCAAGTATCATGTTTGAAAGCTTATCTTTTAAAAAGCCGTTAAACAGTTCGCATATTGTTTTCTCGTTATTTAATAACATACTTACCGCAACAAACTCTTTAAATTCTTCAAAACCCTCTTCGTCATATTCGGGCAAAAGATCGATCTTTATTGATAATCTGTCGTTTTCCTTTATGTTTCTGATACAGTGATTGCTGAGATTGAAGACGCATATTCCCGATATACCCTTCTCCCAGAAAAGGATTTCGCCGTACTCTTCTTTTATTCCTTCACCGTTTTTTAACAAACTTACTTTAGCTTCGTTTCGAACACCTTTAACAGACTCGAAATCGTATCCTCTAAGCACCAGTTTGCAAAGTCCCGGGACAAAGGGCATAAAACTTATATCAAAAGGCTTAAGGAGCTTCTCTCCGTTTTCTTTCTCCCCTTTTAACAAACCTGCTTTGGATCCGGTACTGACTATTACTCTGTCGAAATTATATCTTTGCTTCTCGCCTTCGATCGATATGAGAAACTTATCGTTATCTTTGGCAATCATGTTGACCAAACAGTCGGTTTTTACATTAATACCGTAAACCGAGGCTTCTTTCAGCAAAACTTTCGATACGCTTGAAGCCTGTTCGTTTAACGGATAAACATAGCCGTTTTTATCTTTAGTCACCAATCCGAGCGTCTTAAAGAAATGAATAAGGTCATTGTTGGAAAAAGAAAACAGCTTGTCTTTAACGAAGTCAACGTCAGATGACACATATTCATTCAGATCGATTGATGAATTTGTAAGATTGCATTTACCGTTGCCGGTACGAAGGAGCTTCCTAAGCGGTTCGCCGTTTTTTTCAAAAACGGTCACTCTCGCACCGTTTTTTGCGGCAAACAAAGCTGCAGTCATACCGCTGGCGCCTGCACCTATAACAGCTACGTCATATCTCATCTTTTTTGTTCCGATCCGTTATTTTATGAATTTGAAAATCCGAAGCAATTTGTTTCCGCCGGGTATTGCCGACAATTCTTCCCGTGTGATCCCTTTTATCAGGACCATGGAGATGAAATAAACCACGATTCCCACAACTATCTCAAGCATTATCAGTATTCTTGAGTAATTGCCGCGTAAAAGCACTTTGTTAAGCAAAAACAGTACGCCGCCCATGACAGCCGAGCTTGCAAGGGGATATATGAACGTTTTCATATATTCCTGACTGTAACCGATTGCCTTTCTTATTGATAACACGTTCAAAACACAGATGATAAGTGAAAAGAAGTTGTTGGATAAAGCTACGGCGTATATGTTCAAATTAGTAAACTTAAGAAGACAAGTAAGCAATGTAACATGTACAGCCAAGGCAATAAGGCCGTGGATAATCGGTTTGCTCAGTTTGCTCATTCCCTGCAGTATTCCGTTGGTAAGTGTCGAGAACGAGAACAAAACTATTCCGGCGGCACCGATACGAAGTAACATGGGACCTGTCTTGGTGGTTGTTGAAAACAGTAAGAACATTACTTCGTTTGCCAAAACGAATATTCCCATTGCACAAGGGATCGATATGAGCATTGTTATCCTTATGACACGTCCGATCTTGTCTCTTGCTTCATCAAATGCCTTTCTTCGCATGATACCGGCAAGTGTGGGTACGCTGGAAGCCCCCATGGCATTGGACATGGCAATCGGTACTCCTATAAGTACAAGATAATTACCCGAATATATTCCCCAATTAACGGATTTGATGTCCATCAAACCTTTTTCGACCATGATCTTGTTGTGAATGTACTGATCCAGGAAATTGGAAATATTGTTTACCGTAGCACTCAATACAACGGGCACTATCGTAAGAATCAATACTTTATAAACATAAAACGTGTTTTCAATTTTGTCCGAAGGATCTCGTAATACTTTCTTTTTAAAGGATCTTGAGTATCGCTTGTATATAAAAAACAAGAAAAGCAATGCAACCAAAGCGCCGACGCTGCACCCGAGAGTAGCGCCTGCGGCTCCGTATGCGCTCTTATACTTATCGTTTAACAGTATTCTGCCGACTTTTTCTCCCTTACGTACAAGCAGGTATGAAGCACTTAAACTTACGGCTATAAGCACGATCTGCTCAATAAGCTGAGAAACCGCAGTCGGAACCATAGTTCCCTGCCCTTGGAAAAAGCCTCTGAAAACACCCATTATCGCCACAACGAAAAGTGTGGGTGCCAAAACTCTTAACGCAAGATAACTCATGGGTTCATTGATCATCGATGACAATGAGCCCGCAAACAAGAATACCAAAACAGATGATATCAAACCTACGACAAAAGCAAACATAAGTGTACATCTGAATATCTTGTATGCATTTTTGTATTGCCCTTTATTGACCCTTGCCGCAACAAGTTTGGATACGGACAAAGGAATGGCATAAGAAGAAACGGTCAAAACGATGCTGTATATCTCATATGCGGCGGAATAATAACTGTTTCCGTAGTTGCCGATTATGTAGTACTGAGGAATTCTTTTGATCAAACCAAGCATTCTTACCAATACGCCCGCAAAAGCAAGAATTCCGCCCTGTACTATGAAATTGTTAAGGCCCGTATTGCCGGCTTTTTTGTCATTTACAGACATTAATCAGTCTCCCGTGTAATCCCAACTGTATCAAGTATTTTTCGCTGATAGTCTTCCATAACCGCTCTTTCTTCATCACTCTCATGATCAAATCCCGAAAGATGAAGAAGGCTGTGTGTGATCAAAAACGCTATTTCTCTTTTGAACGAATGGCCGTACTCCAAAGCCTGGGCATGCGCATGTTCCAAAGAGATCATTATATCTCCAAGTATAAGTTCCTTTGTATTCGGATCGAAGTATTCGGGCGAATCTTCTTCGATGTTCGAATAATCTCCTGGTGTTTCAAATTCAAGTGCAGGAAAAGAAAGCACATCGGTAGATTTGTCAATCCCCCTGAATTCTTTGTTTATCTCTCTTATCGAAGTATCATCGGTAAAAGAAACATTTAAACTCACTTCATACTGTATGCCGAATGTCTTTATAAGTTCCCCCGTAAGTGTTGATATGAGTTCTTCGACATTAAAAGGAAACTCTTCGTTTGTTTCATTTTCAACGTAAAAAGTCATAATAAAGCGTCTCCCTCTTCATTATTTCTCTTACATTTTTCATATCTCTTTGCGACATATCGGAATCGATGAGCGCATTCTTTATGTAATGTTTATCAAGAAGTGTATCTATAAGTTCGCCGTAATCCACTTTCCTTTGATTGTCGGCGGCAAATATCTGCATTATCGAAGAAATGAGCTTGTCAGATAAATAAACTATGCATGCTTCTTTTTTTATCAAAGGAGCTGTTTTGTCCGCAAACTCCACAACCGTCTCCGCAGCTTCCGGAGGAAAATTGTTTTCCTTAACGAAATTGACCATTCCGTCATGATCATAATCGAAGCATTTCTTGATTCGATGATAATATGCAAGGTTCTTTGCCATATCAACGTTGCATCCGCATGCTATCGCGATTCTCTCGGCAAGATATGCGGTATGTATCGATCTTAAATACTCTTCTTTTGATACTTCTTTCAATTTCGCCAAAGCGGAATATTCCTGGTCGTTAAGTTCCAAATATTTGTTTCTGTACCTGTTTGCAATGGTATCGTTGAAATACTTCAATATCCAAAACAGAACGATCGTATTGATTGCCACGTTTACAATAGGCATAATAAACTGTTCAAAGGACAATTCTTTGTTCTCAAGGAAAATGAACCCTGCAGTCTCAAGAACAAATAACGACAGCATCGACATGAAGATTGAAAACGAAACCTTGAAGTATTCATCTATCGATCTGAATAATGCAACGGCTATCATTGCAGAAAGAAAATGAACGATAAATGTTTTTACGTCTGCCTGTCCCGAGAGCAAAGTCGTGATCCCGATAAGTCCGGTTGAAGCAAATACCGAAACCAGTGAATTGGAAAACAATGCTATCGAAACACAAAGAGCCGTAAACATCCATCCGGATCTTTCCGAAAACGGATAAAGCAGACTCAATACAAGGGATATCTCATATACGATCAAGAATCTGTATAAATGCTCGCTGTTGTCATAATCAAAAGCCTTGTGCAATAACTCATAGTAAAAAGAAAAAGTTAAAAACAAGGCGAATATTACACACAAAACCCCGATTGACAGCATCTCGCCGTAACTTTTTTTATATAAAAACATTGCTCCGGTCGTAAGTAAAACCGTAGATAAAAACAATGTTATGCCCACAATGACCAATTGTTTTTTATTGTAAGTCACTACTGTTCATTTCCTTTGCGATATCTTTGGGCCTTTGCACCGGAAGCGTTCTTGCTTTCATACGCTTCGTATGCATTTACTATCTTTTGAACCAAAGGATGTCTTACAACATCTTTGCCCGTAAGTTCGCAGATAGAGATACCTTCAAGTTTTCTGAGTATCTTAATGGCAACATCAAGACCGCTTGTTTGATCCTTGGGAAGATCTTTTTGCGTGGAGTCACCCGTAATGACAACTTTTGAACCGAATCCTATTCGGGTCAAAAACATCTTCATCTGAGCAGGTGTGGTGTTTTGTGCTTCATCAAGTATGATGTAAGCATCTTCCAGCGTTCTTCCTCGCATGTATGCCAAAGGAGCAACTTCTATAAGTCCCTTTTCCATATTTTTAAGGAAATTGTCGGCACCCATGATCTGATAAAGCGCATCGTACAGGGGTCTTAAATAAGGGTCGACCTTACTCTGAAGGTCACCGGGGAGAAATCCGAGCTTCTCTCCGGCTTCAATAGCCGGTCTTGTAAGGATGATCTTGCTGACTTCGTTGTTTTTAAATGCGGTGATCGCCATTGCCATGGCAAGATAAGTTTTTCCGGTACCGGCCGGTCCGATTCCGAAAACCACCATATCCTTTTTCATGGCATCCACATAAGCCTTTTGACCGATAGTTTTGGGCTTGACGGGTTTACCGAGCATCGTATGACAGATGATATTCTCGTCAAGTTCGGTAAGCTTCTCTTCACATTTTTCTTTACTCAGATCGATGGCATAGTTCATTCTCTGTTCTTCGATATCTGAGTCTTTTTTACCAAGAAGTCGGTTCATCATTGATACGGCATGAGTAACATCATCTTCTTTTCCGATGACTTTTAACACACCGTCTCTGTTTATAAGCAATATATTAAGTTCCCGCTCCATCTTTTCCAGATAGCGGTCGTTCTCGCCAAACAGTGTTCTTAATTGTTCGGCGGAAAATTCAACAATTTTTTCCATACTTATTATTTGTGATAAGGTTCGTTGTTTATGATCTTAAAAGCTCTGTATATCTGTTCCGTCAATATGACACGCATCAACTGATGGGGAAATGTCATTTCGGAAAAAGACAATTTAAAATCAGATCTTTTCTTAACTTCATCGGAAAGTCCCAAAGAACCTCCGATAAGAAAAGCAATATTGCTGTATCCGTTCAACATAACCTCTGATATCTTTTTAGAAAAATCAACGCTTGAAAGAGGTTTTCCTTCAATGCACAAAGAAATGACGTAGTCGTCATTTCCTATTTGTTCAAGTATCCTTTTACCTTCTTTGGAAAGGACGAGTTCATTTTCTTTTTGCGATGCTTTCTCATCGGTCTTTTCGTCGGAAACTTCAATCACCGAAAAAGATGTAAACTTTGAAAGTCTTTTTGCATATTCGGTGATTGCTTCTTTATAGAAGTTTTCTTTAATTTTCCCGACACATATGATTTTAATCTTCATCCGATTCAAATATATCCGAATAAAATCTGTCAACTACATAATAAGAAAAGCACGGTTCAGGATCATCAAAGTTTTTTTCCAC
>JAEEGK010007700.1_pt1 | contig 25634 bp, 22 predicted proteins | sample 8958771 | NCBI WGS metagenome assembly JAEEGK01 (sample SAMN16246547, study PRJNA631951) | gut metagenome | biome: gut microbiome; feature: rumen; material: SC-attached | host: Bos | place: Iran: Karaj | collected 2018-10
TTGTAAAGCATGACTTTGAGTACAGATTTAATGCAGCCGGCGTAAGTGCGATCGTTGCGACACCCGAGGATAATGTTCCCGACAGTGTTGAGGCAGCGCTTCCCACCTCACCCACTGTAACTACAAAGATCCTCGTCAATGCAAAGCGCGAGGGATGGGAAGACTTTGATACCAAGATCATGGAGTTCCCTCCCGAGTTTAAGAGACCCGAAGGACTTGCTGCGGCATGTGGCGATGACCTGATGCTCATGTTCTTCACCTCGGGAACCACAGGTTATCCCAAGATCGCTACTCACAGCTATAAGTATGCACTTGGTCATTACATCACTGCCAGATACTGGCACAACATCAAGCGAGACGGCCTGCATCTTACCATCTCCGATACCGGTTGGGGCAAGGCTCTTTGGGGCAAGCTTTACGGCGCATGGCTTTGCGAGGCAGCTGTCTTTGTTTATGACTTTAAGCGTTTCAACGCGCTTGACATCCTGCCGATGTTTAAGAAGTACGGAATAACAACATTCTGTGCACCGCCCACAATGTACAGATTCCTTATCAAAGAGGATCTTTCAAAGTTCGACCTTTCAACGATACAGTATGCAACCGTTGCAGGTGAGGCACTTAACAGTGAAGTTTACGATCAGTTCCTTAAAGCAACCGGCATAAGCCTTAAAGAAGGCTTCGGTCAGACAGAGACAACACTTACTGTTGCCAACCTTGTCGGACAAAAGGTTAAGCCCGGTTCGATGGGACGTCCTTCACCCATGTATGATGTTGATATCGTTCATCCCGACGGAACAAGCACGCAGGTCGGTGAAGTAGGTGAGATCGTTATCCGTACGGACAAGCATGTTCCCTGCGGCCTGTTCAGAGGATACTATCGAGACGATGAAAAGACAAAAGAAGCATGGTATGACGGAGCATATCATACAGGTGATACCGCATATCGCGATGAGGACGGATACTTCTGGTATGTCGGCAGAACCGATGACCTGATCAAGTCTTCGGGCTACCGTATCGGACCGTTCGAGATCGAGAGTGTCATCATGGAGCTTCCTTATGTACTTGAGTGTGCGGTTACGGCCGCTCCCGATCCTGTCAGAGGTCAGGTCGTAAAGGCAACCATCGTACTTGTCAAGGGCAAGGAAGGCAGTGACGAACTTAAGAAGGAAATCCAGAACTATGTAAAGACCAACACGGCTCCTTACAAGTATCCGAGAATAGTTGAATTCGTCGACGATCTTCCCAAGACCATAAGCGGAAAGATCAGAAGAGTTGCTCTTCGAGAAGAAAAAAAATAAAAACGATATTTTTTGATTTAAAAACTTGAAATAGTAAACGGCAGAATGATATAATAGATGACGGTGCTTGTCATCAAATCATACTGCCGTTTTCTAACGGGACGTTTAAGGGTACCGACAGGATTTCGGCGTCATTTAGGGAGGTTATTATGAAAAAAGTATTTTCAAAGTTACTTGTGCTCGTGATCGCGAGTGCTCTCATCATCGGTATTTTCCCCAATTCTTTGGCTGAAGCAGCAGACTACAAGTATGATGTTGTTACGCTGAAGGAAAAGGCATCTACCGGCACTTTCAAGCAGGGTAAATACTCGAGCGGAGCATATTACTACTCGATCTTTAAGGTTGAAGTAAAGAAAGACGGTTATCTTACGATTACCGATAAGTCCGAGAATCCCGGATCGATCGAAGTATACGATTGCGATATCAATACCGTAAAGGCTAATGTTTCCGATTATTCACTTCATGATGAGATCTTCAGAACTCCTTATGATACAGAGAAGTCTTATGTTCCTGTAGAAGCAGGAACATATTATCTCGTTCCCACCACTTACGGTGATGTCAAGTTTGAGTACACATTTACAGAGGTTGATATCAAGCGTACTAACTTCTACCGTAAGAAGGCAGATAAACTCAAGGAGAACAAAGTTGTTACAGTAGTTCAGCCCAATGGTTACGAAGCTGATCTTTGGTTTGAGGTTTCTCTTTCAAAGAACAAGACTTTAACGATAGATTTTGAGGATCTTTCCTATTCGTATTCGTATCTTAGCCTTTATGTTTATGATGAGAATGGTGAGAGCTATAAGATGATCGAGTCGGACGGAACATCGCTCAAGTCTTCCAAGACTCTTGATAAGGGAAAGTATTACATCATGATTCGTCAGGCTTCGGGTATGAGTAACCCTACAGTGTACAAGCTTAAACTCAAGAAATAATTATACTGATTCTTTAAAGGGTCAGATCCGTTGGGTCTGACCCTTTGTTCTTTTTTGTGAAAATTGTCAAATTTTTATTGTGTAAATCCGATTTTTTTAGTAAAATTGTTAATGGCGGTTTTCTTATATGAACTCTTTTTGAGAAGGCTGTATATAAAAGTATTGGAGGAACACTTATGAACACTTACAAGAGCGAAGATATCCGTAACGTTGCTGTGTTGGGGCACGGTAGCTGTGGCAAGACAACCCTGGTCGAAGCCATGGCATTTTACAAAGGTATCGTAAGCAGACAGGGCAGGGTTGAAGACGGAACAACTATCAGTGACTATGACAAGGAAGAGCAGAAGAGACAGTTCTCTATCAGCACAAGTCTTGTTCCCATCGAGCATGACGGTGTGAAGATCAACTTCCTTGACACCCCCGGATATTTTGATTTTGTGGGTGAAGTAGAAGAGGCACTTGATGCGGCAGGTGCAGCAGTAATCGTAGTAAATGCCAAGTCGGGTGTTGAAGTAGGTACTATCAAGGCCTGGGAAATGTGTGAGAAGAAAAAGCTTCCCAGAATGTTCTTTGTTACAGCTATGGACGATCCCAATGCCAACTTTGCTAACGTTGTGGATCAGCTTGTTGAAACATTCGGAAAGAAAGTTGCTCCTTTCCATACACCTATCATTGAAAATGAAAAATATATCGGATTTGTCAATGTCGTAAAGATGGGCGGACGTAAGTTCACCAAGGGCAGTGAGTACACTGAGTGCGATATCCCGGATTCAGTCAGAGAGACAGTTGACAAGTGCCGAGTGGATCTTATAGAAGCAGTTGCCGAAACAGATGACGATCTCATGATGAAGTACTTCGACGGCGAAGAGTTCACCCTTGACGAGATCAACAAGGCACTTCACGGTGCAGTGTTCTGCGGTGATGTTGTTCCCGTTCTTGCAGGAGCTCCCATCAATCAGCAGGGTACGCTTATGCTTCTCAATGACATCAAGAGTTACTTCCCTTCACCTCTTAACCATAAGGTTGTCGGAAAGAACGTAAAGGATGACAGTGAGTTCGAAGCTAACTATGATATCAACAAGCCCATGACGGCTAAGGTATTTAAGACCATCATCGATCCTTTCATCGGTAAGTACTCGTTTATCAAGGTTTGCTCGGGCAAGCTCACAAGCGATACGGTTGTCTACAACGCTGACAAGGACACAGAAGAAAAGCTTTCAAGACTTTATATCCTTCGCGGTAAGGAAGCTATCGAAGTTAAGGAGCTTTATCCCGGCGACATAGGAGCTATCGGAAAGCTTTCGAACACTGTTACGGGCGAGACGCTTTCAACCAAGGCCTGCCCCGTAGTATTTGAGAAGCCTCAGTACTCGATCCCTTACGCATACCAGCGTATCGAAGCTAAGAACAAGGGTGATGAAGACAAGTTTGCTCAGGCTATGGCTAAGCTTCTCGAAGAAGACAAGACCATGAGACTTGTTCTTGATAAGGAGAATCATCAGACACTTATCTACGGTATCGGCGATCAGCAGATCGATGTTGCTGTAAGTAAGCTTGCAGGACGTTATAAGGTTGAGGTTGAGACCTCGAAGCCTCGTGTTCCTTACCGTGAGACCATCCGCAAGATGGTTGAGAAGCAGGGCAAGCACAAGAAGCAGTCCGGTGGACACGGTCAGTACGGTGATGTTCATATCCGTTTCCAGCCTTCGGGTGACATGGAGAAGGCTTATACCTTCGATGAGGAAGTTGTCGGCGGCGTAGTTCCGAAGAACTTCTTCCCCGCAGTTGAGAAGGGTATCGCTGAGTCAGTACTTCGCGGACCTCTTGCAGGCTATCCGGTTGTTGGCGTACGTACAACACTTTTCTACGGATCGTATCACCCTGTTGATTCGTCCGAGCAGGCATTCAAGATGGCAGCTAAGCTTGCTTTCAAGGCAGCTTTCACAGATCCTAAGGAAAACTGCAATCCTTGCCTCCTTGAGCCCATCACCTCTATGAAGGTTACTGTTCCCGACAAGTTCACCGGTGATATCATGGGTGACCTTAACAAGCGTCGCGGCAGAGTACTTGGTATGAATCCTCTTCCGGGCGGAAAGCAGGAGATCGTTGCCGATGTTCCGCTTTCAGAGCTTTACGGATACTCAACAGACCTTCGTTCCATGACCGGCGGTATAGGTGAGTACGAGTACAAGATCGATCGTTATGAGCAGGCTCCTTCGGATGTTCAGGCCAAGGTTATCGAGGAAGCTAAGAAGACGATGACTGAGGAAGAGGAAGAATGATCGTTTGATGATCTATAAGCATTAATACCAGATTGAAACAGGAGTGCAATAGTGCTCCTGTTTCGATTTTATAGAATTTTAATTTGATTTATACACGTTTCGGTAATATCATAAAAGCAGTGATGTTGGTATCAGATTTACTCGTGAAGGGAAATGCATGATGTTTGAAAGATTTTTTCCGGATGAATGGGTAGAAAGCGCTTACAGCATCGACTATGAAGGTTACTTCGAGGCGGGCTACAGAGGGCTTATTTTTGATATCGACAACACGCTTGTTCCTCACGGAGCAGACGCTGATGAAAGAGCGATAGCACTGTTTGACAGACTTAAAAAGATCGGTTTTGATATCTGCCTTCTTTCAAACAACAAGAAGCCCAGAGTTGAAAGATTTAATAAGGATGTCAATGTCAATTATATCTTTAAGGCCGGCAAGCCGTATTCCAAGAATTATTATGTCGCTACGATGATGACCCGTACTTCGGTTCAGTCGACTCTTGTTATAGGCGATCAGCTTTTTACGGATATATACGGCGGGAAGCTTGCAGGTATCCACACGATACTTGTAAACCCGATCGATAAAAAAGAAGAGTTTCAGGTCAGACTTAAGAGATTCCTCGAAAGACCTGTTATGAAATTCTATAAGCACAGTCTTAAAGAAAAAGTTGCTGAGATGCCCAAAAACCGCAAGCCCGAATCAAAGGCAGCCCGGATGAGGCGAAGAAAAGAAAAGCATTTCTCCGTTGCGGAGCGTATCGCACGGATCGACAGACTCTTTAACAGCAGGTACACGTAAAACTTCTTTGACCGATCAGGTCGGAGAAGTTTTTGCTTTTGCTTTTTGTTTATAATTCATTGTGCCTCTGATATAGAGATCGTTTTGGTGTAATAAAATAATTGCGTGTGGTAAAAAAATTTTATTGCGAAACGCACAAGAATAATATAAAATATCCATGTCTGTTTTTTCATGACATAAAAGTGCTTTAAACAGGCGAAGAGCCAGGTACACTTGAGAAGACCATGTGTAAGGCAAGAAGCGGAACTCTTTGCCGCTTTCATATATCTTTTATACACATCAGGAGGAATTTTATGATTTCAGCAGGTGAATTCAGAAACGGCATGACACTTGAGATCGATGGCAAGGTTTGTCAGGTAATCGAGTTCCAGCACGTTAAGCCCGGTAAGGGAGCAGCTTTTGTTAGAACAAAGCTCAGGGACATCATCAACGGTGGTGTTACAGAAACTACCTTCCGTCCCACAGATAAGTATCCGCCCGCACACATCGAGAAGAGCGATATGCAGTATCTCTATGCAGACGGCGATATGTACCATTTCATGAACACAGAGAACTATGAGCAGATCGCTCTTAATGCCGATGAAGTCGGTGATGCTCTTAAGTTCGTTAAAGAGAACGACATGGTTAAGATGCTCTCATATCAGGGTAAGGTTTTCTCGGTAGAGCCCCCTATGTTTGCAGAGCTTGAGATCACAGAGACAGAGCCCGGTTTCAAGGGTGACACCGCTACAGGTGCAAGCAAGCCCGCTATCGTTGAGACAGGTGCGCAGGTTATGGTTCCCCTCTTTGTTGAGCGTGGCGACAGGATCCAGATCGACACAAGAAGCGGAGAGTACTTAAAGAGAATCTGATCTAATTTGATCATAGACAGACCCATGGGGACGGGGGTTGTGGTGGTCCCTTGGGGACGGGGGTTGTGGACCATGAACACCAATGGTCCACCAACCCCCGTCCCCAAGGGACCACCACAACCCCCGTCCCCATGGGTTCGTCTTATTGACAATAAAAATTCAGATGTCTGATAACGTTTTTGAGGATCGCGGCGGAATTGTCAAGATCGTAGATAAGGAAAAGGTCGTACGCATAACTGATCTGTTCATCGATGTAGTAGGGTAACGAACGTTCGAAAAGACTGTTGAACGCCTCTTCGCACTTATCGATCTCGATCTTGTCGAGCATCTTGATAAGGAGCTCGAATTCATTCTTTAAATCGGTGATCGGGCTTAAACTGTTATTCATTCGACCTCCTTTCCGATCGGTTGAATAAACGATCCTATTTCTTAATGCATAGTATACCACAAATATTAAAATCATTCAAGTAATTCGAGGATTTTTGTGAGTTTTTTAGAAATAATTTATTAATTTGAAGTCTAACATGACGTATCGGAAAGCAACTCTGCGAGATATTATGTTACGAACAAAAACACGTGCTTTTCAAAAAGATATAACCATGATAAAATATCTTTCATACAGTGATTGTAGAGTGAAGGAGATTTCTGATGAATAAAGCAGACAAAGACAATGATTTCGTATCGGAAAGCCAGATCAAGATTTCGGATGATGTGGTAGCTACCATTAGCGGTCTTGCAGCTTCGGAGGTTGACGGAGTGGATTCGATGGCCGGCAACATCACCAACGAGATCGTCGGCAAGCTTGGTATCAAGAACAGTTCAAAGGGCGTCAGGATCGCTATTGACGGTGATGAGGTTACCGCAGAATTGTTTATCAACATCAGGTACGGTTTCAGGATCCCCGATGTTACAAGCCAGATCCAGGACAAGGTTAAGACAGCGATCGAGAATATGACCGGACTTAAGGTCGTAGCAGTCAATATCCACGTTGTTGAGATCATTGTCTGAACTATTTACAAGTATATTTGAGGTGTACCATGACAAACAGCATTGAACAGGAGTCGGTTGGCAAGCCGCCTCTTAAAAGAAGAGAATTAAGAGACCATCTTATCAAGATGCTTTATATGCGCGAGTTCCACGAGAAGGACGAGATCGACGAACAGAACGGTCTTTATCTGTCGTTATTTGCCGAGATCGAAGACGAAAAGACGTCCAAAGAGATCATGGATCGTTATGTTTTGGTCGTTGACAAGCTCGGTGCTATCGATAGTATCATTTCACGTGTTGCTAAGGGCTGGAAGCTCTCGCGTATCGGCAGGATGGACCTTAATATCCTTCGTCTTGCTGCTTTTGAGATCCTATACGACGAGGCTGTACCCGACAAAGTTGCTGTCAACGAGGCCGTTGAGCTTGCCAAGGAGTACGGATGTAACGAGTCGTCCTACGGATTTGTAAACGGTATTCTCTCGAGTCTTATCAAAGAAAAACAGGAAAATGACAAACACGAGCAATAAAGTCTACACAGTCTCTCAGATAAATGCGTACATAAAGAGGATCTTCGATACGAACGGTCCTCTTCGATATGTCAGCATAAACGGAGAGGTCTCAAATTGTAAATACTCCGACGCGGGTCATATTTATTTTACGCTCAAAGATAAGGGCGGACAGCTTGCATGTGCCATGTTTGCCGGCAGGCGTGCCGGTCTTTCTTTTGTATTAAAAGACGGAATGAGCGTAGTAGTCTCGGGACAGATCAGCGTCTATGAGCGTGACGGCAAGTACATGATGTATGCCGACAGGATCGCTCAGGAGGGCCTCGGAGCTCTCTATGAAGAGTTCGAGCGACTCAAAGCCAAGCTTTCGGCCGAAGGGCTTTTTGATCCGGACCGGAAGAAGGAGATCCCCGCCTTCGCAAAGAAGATCGGAGTTGTTACGGCACGTACCGCTGCCGCACTTCAGGATATCATGAGGATTGCGAGGTCACGAAATCCGTTCGCACAGCTCGTACTTTCACCTGCGGTCGTTCAGGGAGCCGACGCACCCGAATCTGTCTGCAAAGCGCTCATGAGACTGCTGCCTGAAGAACCTGACGTGATCATTATCGCCAGAGGCGGAGGTTCCTACGAGGATCTGTTCTGCTTCAATGATGAAAGGATAGTCAGAGCCGTGGCGGATTGCCCTGTACCCGTAATCAGCGCGATCGGACATGAAACGGACACAACGCTTATAGATCTCGCCGCAGATGTCCGTGTTCCCACTCCGACTGCCGCAGCTCAGCTCGCTGTGTTTGATCTGTCAATGGTTGATGAGAAGCTTGATCTTTTACGGATGAGGCTCGGCAGGGTGATGAATGACAGGGTAATGCTCGTGAGACACAGGCATGAAGCGCTGAAAGCAAAAGTTGCTTCGCATGATCCTTCAAGAGTGCTCGATAACATGCGCATGAGACTTGACGGACTTGACGGCAGAGTGAAGCAGGTATTTGAGTCAAAGAGGAGCAATACCCTGCAAAGGCTTCAAAGAGTCACGGAGCTTTTAAAGGCCCGCTCGCCGCTCGGGATGCTTGAAAAGGGTTTTTCTTACGTAACGGATGAGAAGGGCAGGAATCTATCAAAGGCACATCAGTTTAAGGCAGGACAAAACATCTCGCTTCGTGTCAGTGACGGAACTGTGAGCGCTGTTGTGTCCGATACGAGTACAGATAAAAGCTGAAAACAATTAAATTGTAAAAGTTATGGACCGGATTGGCGGTCTGACAGTTGAAGTTTATTTGGTTTAAAGACAGAAGAGGATTTATATGGCACAGACAAAAGAGAAAAAAGAAGAAAAAAGTATAAATAATTACTTCGAGGAGATAGAGAAGCTGATCGGTGAGATGGAAGATCCTGCCGAAAGCCTTGAAGATTCCTTTGAGAAGTACAAAAAGGGAGTTACTCTCATCAAGGAGTGCTCCGAGAAGATAGACAGAGTAGAAAAAGAACTTAAGGTTCTCGACAGCTCTGACAAATAATATTTCGAGGTATTACAGTGACAGATCTGCAGACGATAGAAGAAATGCTCGAAAAGTGCCTGCCCGCCGCGAGTGAGGGATACGGACTTTTGAGCGAAGCGATGAGATACAGTGTGCTCGGAGGAGGCAAGAGGCTGCGTGCCATCATGCTCATAGAGAGCTTCAGACTCTTCTCCGATGACAGGGAACTTGAGAAGTATACTGCACATCCTTTTGCATGCGCTATAGAGTGTATCCACGGTTATTCACTCGTTCACGATGACCTTCCGGCCATGGATAATGACGAGTTCAGAAGAGGTGCCTTGACGACACATAAGCGTTATGGGCATGCCATGGGCATACTTACAGGAGACGCGCTACTTAATTACTCGATGGAACTGATCACGCGTGCCGGAGAAGAGCTTGAGAAGAACAAACCCGATTACTATATGGACAACATGCGTAATTTCATGCATGCGGCAAGGGTACTGTTTACGAATGCCGGGGCGTTCGGGATGATCGGAGGACAGGTACTTGATGTCGAGGGCTTCGGTGATGAGCGTGTGCCCGACCGCGAGATGCTTGCCACACTTTGCGAGCTGAAGACCTCAAAACTTTTTGAGGCGGCTCTTTGTTGCGGTGCTATCCTTGCAGGAGCAGACGAGTCCGCTGTTTCGCTTCTTGGTGATATAGGAAGGCTCATGGGACTTGCATTCCAGATCAGGGATGATGTCCTCGATGTGACGGCTTCTTTTGAAGAACTCGGTAAAGACATCGGAAGCGATGAAAAGAACAACAAGGCGACTTTTGTTTCACTGTTTGGTCTTGACGCTGCCAAAGAGAGGATCGGCGAGCTGTACGGTGAGATGAAGAGCAAACTTGAGGTTTTGCCCGGAGACAAGACTGCCTTCGAAAACCTCTTTGATAAACTTTTTATGATTTAAGATATTGGAAGGTACATTGATATGAGTATCCTTGATACGATAAACGAAGCGGGTGACATAAAAAAGGTCGATCCCGCTGATTATAAGGAGCTTGCGCGCGAGATCAGAAGCTTCCTCGTCAACAATGTGAGCGTTACGGGCGGGCACCTCGCTTCCAACCTCGGAGTTGTGGAGCTGACGATGGCGCTTCATCTTTTTCTTGATCTGCCTAAGGACAAGCTGATCTTTGATGTGGGACATCAGTCATATACACACAAGATCCTCACGGGGCGCAAGGACAGGTTCGAGACTCTTCGTTCGTTCGGAGGTCTTTCGGGCTTCCCCAAGACATCCGAAAGCGACTGTGATGCGTTCAATACGGGTCACAGCTCGACTTCGATATCTATAGCGGACGGAATGGTCAAGGCTCGCGATCTGATGGGCGAGGATTACAGGGTCGTCGCTCTGATCGGAGACGGTGCTTTAAGCGGCGGAATGGCCTATGAGGCACTCAATAATGCTGGACGTTTTAAGTCCAACATGATTATTGTTTTAAATGACAACAAGATGTCGATCTCCGAGAATGTCGGCGGTATGGCTGCATATCTCGGTAAGCTCAGGACCGGTTCGGGCTACAATTCGGTCAAGTCATCTGTTGAAAAAGGACTTTCTTCGATCCCGGTGATCGGTGACGAGCTGGTTGACAAGATCAGGAATTCCAAGAACTCGATCAAGAGTCTGTTTGTAAAAGGCATGTTCTTTGAGAACATGGGTATAACATACATCGGTCCCATTGACGGGCATAACATTCCGCTCATGCTTGAGGCTTTTGAAGCAGCCGGTAAGAGCAGGAATCCTGTGCTCGTTCATGTAGTCACCAAGAAAGGCAAGGGTTACAGACCCGCCGAGGTCAACCCGAGGATGTTCCACGGTGTTGAGCCTTTTATCAAAAAGACCGGACGCAAAAAGGAAAACAACGGTGTTGTTACATATACGGATGTGTTTGCGGATGCCGTTATAGAAGAGGCCAAGAAGAATGACCGTATCGTTGCTGTCTGTGCCGCCATGTCGGACGGGACCGGTCTCTCGCGTTTCAGGGATTATTTTCCCGGAAGATTCTTTGACGTGGGGATCTCGGAAGAGCATGCTGTTACTTTTGCCGCAGGAATGGCAAAAGTCGGGATGAGACCTGTGGTCGCTGTATATTCCACATTCCTCCAGCGCTCGTACGACCAGATCCTTCACGACGTGGCGCTTAACCGGCTGCCTGTTGTGTTTGCCGTAGACAGAGCCGGGATCGTCGGAAGAGACGGCGAAACGCATCAGGGTATATTCGATCTTTCGTACCTGTCCTCGATACCGGGTCTTACTGTGATGGCACCGAAGAACGGTGCGGAATTAAAGAAGTTCCTTGAGTTCGCTTTCAGGCACGACGGACCTGTGGCCATCAGGTACCCCAGACACAAAGCAACCCAAAAGCTCGAGAATTTTGATGCTCCGGTTGAGTACGGAAAGTCCGAGATCATCCGTGATATCTCTGACGTAACTGTATTTGCCGTTGGCAGGATGGTCAAGGTTATGGACGAGATACTTGACCGTCTTGAAAAAGAAAAAGGTATTAAAGCCGGACTTGTGAATGTTCGTTTTGTAAGTCCCATAGATAAAGAAACGGTGCTGTCTGCCGCCGGCAGGGGAGGAGCTTTGATCACCTGCGAAGAAAACGTTAAACGTGGCGGATTCGGAGAAGCGGTCGCTGATATGATCCTCGGCTCGGGTTTCAAAGGGAAGTTCTTAAACCTTTCGCTTCCTGACGAATTCCTATCTCATGGAAGTCCGAACGATATCCGCGATCACATTTCGTTCGATCCGAACAGTTTGTACAATAAGATATGTGAATTTTTACAGTAATAACATTTGTCGGATCGCTCCGTATCTGACACTTGAAACGCTTAATTTGTGATGAGATGCGATTTTACTTGACGCACGGGATTTATGTGATATAATGTTTCTGTGCTTTTAGGAATAGCCATCACTTTTATGCACAATTCATAACCGGAGGGAGGTTAGGTGTGAGGCTATGTCGAACGTAATAGTTAAAGAAAACGAGACACTGGACAGTGCTCTTCGCAGATTCAAGAGAAATTGCGCTAAGGCAGGTATCCAGCAGGAGATTCGCAAGAGAGAGCATTACGAGAAGCCCAGCGTTAGACGTAAGAAGAAGTCTGAGGCTGCACGTAAGAGAAAATTTAAGTAAGCCGTTTTGTGATCAGAGCATGGTTTTTACCATGCTCTTTTTTCATGCCATCAACAGTTTTCTCGCTGATCCGGTGCAGGTGTTCTGCCGGATTATGATAATGCGGTCAGCGAAAATATTGAATTTTAACGCCTTAAGTAATATAATGATAACAAAACATGAACAGGCAGATATTGCTGTTTATGTCTTCATTTTCTCTGTCGGGGAGTTATTCTTGTATGGAATCGATCGAAAAGATCATTAATATACCGGGCACACATATGTCGAATGTCTTCGGACAGTTCGACTCACACTTGAAGGTGATCGAGAAAGCACTTTCTGTTGATGTTGTAGTCCGCGGTGAAAGTGTCAAGGTGATCGGGAGCGAGTCGGCCGTTACAAAAGCCGCACGTGCGCTCGAGCAGCTTTCTGCGCTTGCGCAGAACGGCAACACCATTGACGAACAGAAGGTCTCATACACACTTGCTCTTCTCATGGAAGACAAGGAAGGGCTCGTGAGTGAGATCGACAAAGAGCTGATCTGCTTTACGCTTGCCGGAAAGCCCATCAAGCCCAAGACTGTCGGCCAGAAGGAGTACATTGACAAGATCAGGGACAACATGATCGTCTTCGGACTCGGACCGGCCGGAACAGGCAAGACTTACCTCGCCATGGCGATGGCGATCACGGCCTTTAAGAAGGGTGACGTCTCAAGGATCATACTTACCAGACCCGCGATCGAAGCGGGAGAGAAGCTCGGGTTCCTTCCCGGAGATCTTCAGAGCAAGATCGATCCCTACCTTCGTCCTCTGTATGACGCGCTCTATCAGATCATGGGCGCCGAGAGCTATCAGCGCAATGCCGATAAGGGCCTGATCGAAGTAGCGCCTCTTGCATATATGCGTGGCAGGACGCTTGACAACGCTTTTATCATCCTCGACGAGGCACAGAACACCACGCCCGCCCAGATGAAGATGTTCCTTACAAGGATAGGTTTCGGTTCGAAAGCTATCATCACGGGTGATCCTACCCAGAAAGATCTTGCCCCGCCCGCAGTGAGCGGTCTCGATATAGCCATGAAGGTTTTGAGAGACATCGAGGGGATAGGCTTTGCTCATCTGACAAGCCGTGACGTCGTCAGACATCCGCTGGTTCAGAAGATTGTCGAAGCTTATGAAAAATACGAAAAGAGGGAAAACGATGCCGCAAAGAACAGATCAAAAGGACAGAACAGGTTCCGTGATCACAAACAGGCTTAAACACATATCTTTTCTTCTTATTGCTTCGCTTTTGTGCGCTACCGTAGTGGGGCTTTATGTTTCGGGTGCTGAAATCCTCACTGTCAGGAACTGTATCTACGGTTGTGCTTTTGTTTTGAGCATTGGGTTCCTGCTCATCTACTATATCGATGTAAATAAAGAGAACATCCTGCGTGTCCCTTCTTCAAGACTCGCTTTAATGCTTATACCTTCGATCTGTCTTTTCCTTCTCCACTGCGGTAATGTGGAGATCGTTTCGTGTGCGATCATCGTGCTTTTAGCGCTGTTTTCCGGGTGCTTTAATTTCACGCTTTCATCGCTCACGCTTTTTATGCTCTATGTCTATGCCGCGCTTTTCCCCGAGTTTACGGTCATACCTTCCGTCGGGACTATTCTTTTCATCTTTGCCGTGACTCTTTTTGCCAGAAGTGTTTTCACACTCAAGAACAGTCTGTACTCGGCACTGATAGTTATCGTGTTCTACGCGATAGTTCTTCTTATCGAGTGTGATTTCGTTATCGATGATATCCTGAATCTTTACCATCTGTTTGTGCTTCTGTTCGGTATCATCTCGCTTATAGGTGTCAGATTCCTTGTTATGCTTCTCGGCAAAGGTTTTGCCGGTACTTCTGCCATCAGGTTCACGATCCCCGCCGATGCTGTTTCTTCCACAGATCTTGAGGATTCGGATTCATTCATGTTTACCGAAAAAGGACAGGCAGACACGGAGAGTGTCAACCTTGATGACTACGTTCTCCGTGAGGACTACGAAAAGCTCGAGGAACGTCTTTCACGTGTTTACAATGAAAACTACGAGCTTCAGGACAAGCTTTCCGCTGTCACCGACAGGAAGAGTGTCATGACGATCTCGGACATCTGCAAGGAAGAGTTTATGTACCTTGTCAGGGTCAAGCTTGATAACCCTTACGTCTATGAACACAGTCTTGCACTTGCACGTCTGTCTTCGGGTGCTGCAGGAGCTATCTCATGTGATACTGAGATTGCCTACGCACTTGGTATAATTCATGATGCGAGCAAGATACTCGGATCCGAGTATCTCGATATCCTTGCCGGCAAGTACAGTGTACCTGATTACCTTCTTAAGCCTCTTGCCCAGATGGCAGTCAAAAAGATAGAATTTCCGATCATGCGTGAGACCGGTATCGTTATGCTTGTCAACGATATGATCAACACCTACGACTACGTCATGAAGAATAAAGAAAAGATCAGAAGTACGGGAGAAGACGTCGATCTTTCGTGGGCAGGAGTTGTAAGGAACACCATTAAAGTACGAAACACACAGAACTTCCTCAGATATTCCGGATTCTCGTCCGATGAGGTCAATAGCATTAAAGACTACATGATAGCCGCCGGAGGTGATTATTATCAGGTTAACGATTGATATCGAAAGCAGCGTAAAGTTTCCTTTTCAGCCCAGGACCCAGGCAAAGAAGATCATCGAAGCAGCACTCAGGCAACTTAAGGTGCCTTACGAAGCCCAGCTTGATGTCTGTATCGCCGATCAGGAATATGTGGCTGAACTTAATAAGCGTTTCCGCGATATAGATTCAACCACGGATTGTCTTTCCTTCCCCCTGGTTGATTACGATGCACCGCTTGATTTTTCGTATGTCGAGAAGGATCCGGGAGCATATCTCGATCCCGAGACAGGCGCGATCATGCTCGGTGATATCGTGATCTGTGCCCAGAGGGTCTTTTCACAGGCGGAAGAGTACGGTCATGCACCTCTCAGGGAGTTTGACTTCCTGATCGTTCACAGCCTGCTTCATCTTCTGGGATACGATCATATGAATGATGATGAAAGAGCCGTTATGGAAAAGATTCAAAAAGAAATTCTTGAAAGTGCGGGGATCACGAGATGAAAGACTTTTTTGGCAACATTATCGAATTCGTTAAAAGCCACCTTATCATGACGATCGCGGCAAGCGTGGTCGTTGTTGCGGGTGTTGTATGTCTGATTGTTTTTCTGCCCTCGGGACAGGAGCCCGAAACTCCCGTTTCCACTGTTTTAGAGAGTGACATTTCGCCCACACCCATTCCGACCGAAGTGCCGACACCCACACCGGAGCCTGTGGATCCGACTCCCACTCCGACTCCCGAACCTGAGCCCGCGGATCCTTCGCACGAAGGTGAAGTGATCAGTGTTATCGACGGTACATGGATTCCCGAAGAAGTGGCTGCCAAAAGACCATACGCAATCATGTTCAATAATATCGGTGTCGCCAATCCGCAGAGCGGTATAGGTGATGCGAAGATCCTCTACGAAGCTCTCGCAGAAGGCGGTATCACAAGGCTTATGGGCATCTTTGAGGGCCTTACGGATGAGTCATCATGCAAGGACAGGATAGGATCCGTACGCAGCGCAAGACATTACTTTGCAAGCTTTGCAGACGAGTACGACGCGATCTTCGTGCATTTCGGTGAGACCACATATGCGACAAAGAAGATCAAGAAGCTGAAGCTCGATCATCTTGAGGGTACGTACGCCATCGGTGACACCGTATTCTACAGAGACAAGGAGATCAAGGCACCGCACAACGCTTTCGCTTCTCTTGACGGTATCATAAAGGGTGTTGAAAAGTCAGGCTTCAGGACCGATCATAGCGAAGACTTTACGTCCAACCATTTTGTTTTCAATGAGGAAACCGTTGTTCCCACGGGCGGCACAGGCGCCAGCCTCGTGAGACTTAATTACTCGGATTACATGTCACCGTATTTCGTTTATGATGCGGCTTCGGGTAAGTACACCAGATACCAGTTCGATGATGTTCATATCGACAGGAATACCGAGACGCCGCTCACCTTTGACAATCTGATCATTCAGCTCGTCAAGGAGTGGAACAAGGACGAGAACGGTTACCAGGACATGGACATCGAGGATTCGTCGGGTGAGGGTTACTATATCACCGGCGGCAAAGCTGTTCCGATCACATGGAAGAAGAATGAGAAGAACAGGTTCATGTGTTATTATGACGAAGCGGGTGAGGTTCTCAGCATCAATCCCGGAAGAACGTTTATATCTGTCTTCCCGAACCATCGCCTCAGTAAGATAGTGATCGAATGAATTGGATGAAAAAATGAGCAAGAAGAACAATTATCTGACCCAGGGACTGATACTTGCCGTTGCGGGGATCGTCACAAGGTTTATAGGCATGCTGTATCGCATTCCGCTCACGAACATCGTCGGAAGTGAAGGCATGGGCTATTACAGCACGGCGTACGAAGTTTACAACATCGCCCTGCTTGTTTCTACGTACAGTATCCCCGTTGCGATCTCAAAGATCATCTCTGCCCTTAGTGCGCAGGGCAGATTTGTCGACGGCAAAAGAGTTTTTAAAGTGGGACTTTTGTTCTCCTCGCTTGCGGGTCTTGTTGTCTCGATTATTCTTGTTATCTTTGCGGACCCTATCGCTTCCGCCATGGGTTATCCTTCGGCGGCGCTGCCTCTTAAGGTGCTTTCTCCCACGATATTTGTCTTCTCTTGTATGGGTGTTATCAGAGGCCTGTTCCAGGGAAGAAAGAATATGGTCCCCACAGCCGTTTCACAGGTTGTTGAGCAGATCGTCAATGCCGTTATCAGCGTTGTCAGTGCTGTTTTCTTTATCAAAGCTGTTTCGGATTATTCAAAGGCTTCCTTGGGTGCCGCGGGCGGTACGATGGGTACGCTTGCGGGTGCTGTTGCGGGCCTTATATTTCTGATCGTCTTCTTCTTTGTGAGACGCAGGAAGGATTCAAAGGAAGACACTGATGTCGCAGCTGTCGATACCGTTACTCCCTACAAGTCACTTCTAAAGCTTCTTATCGCCACTATGGTGCCCATAATACTCAGTCAGACCATTTATCAGCTGAGCGGTATCACAGACGATTTTATGTTCGGTCGCATCCTTGGCGGCAAGGGTGTTACGGAATCGAGCCGTGCCGTTCTTTTTGAAGCTTATGCCAATAAATATAAGTGGCTTTACAATATGCCTGTTGCTATAGCTTCGGCCTTCGGTGTCTCTATAGTTCCGGTCCTGAGCAGTGCTTTTACTTCTAAGGATATAGACGGTGTAAAAGAGAAGACAGGCAGCACCGTGAAACTCAACATGATGATCGCGATACCTGCCGCTGCCGGACTTTCGTTCTTTGCCGGGCCTATCATGAAACTCTTCTTTAAAAGTGACGGAGAGCTCGCCGCTAAGATACTTGTCTGGGGCGGAGTGGCTGTTGTGGTGTTTGCCTACTCGACACTCACAAACGGTGTCCTCCAGGGTATAAACAGACTTAAGCTGCCTGTGATCCATTCGGCGCTTTCGCTTGTAATACATATTCCACTGTTATTCTCACTTCTTTATTTTACAGAACTTGATGAATATGCGCTCATGATCTGCAACATCCTTTATGCGCTCGTCGTTTGTGTTCTTAATTACAGAGCACTCAGCAAAGAGATCGGCTACAGGCAGGAGTTAAAAAAGACATTCGTGCTTCCGCTCTTATCTTCACTTATTATGGGACTGTTCGGAAGGGTGGTTTATCAGCTGCTCGTAAAGACGGGACTGTATGTTTCGGTAAGCTCGGTTGTTGCCATAGTTGTATGTATTCCTGTGTATTTTGTGATCCTTATCGTCCTTAAGGGTGTCGGTCGCGAGGAACTCTCGAAGCTGCCGATGGGCAACAGGATCTGTAAGATTTTTGTTAAACTGAGGCTGCTAAAGTAAGGCAGCCGTCGTGTTTCTCAGTCGGATGGGAGGTCCTATGAAGAATTACGATATCATCATTGTCGGAGCCGGCGCGTCCGGTCTGACTGCCGGTATCTGTGCCGCGCGTAACGGTTCGAATGTACTGATACTTGAAAAGCTTTCTAAGCCCGGAAAGAAGATCACAGTCACGGGCAACGGCAAGTGCAACATCGTCTCAAACAGGGAAGATGTCGGGAGCATAGTTCACGGACGCGACAGAGAGCTTGCATGCAAGATCTTTAAGAGCATACCCTTTGAGACGCTTGTCAGATTCTTTGAGTCTATCGGGATATTCATCCATGAAAAGAACGGCTACTTTTACCCTGCTTCGCTTCAGGCATCGACTGTCAGGGACACTCTTGTGAGTGTCGCACTGGCTACGGGCTGTGATATTATCTGCGATTGTGACGTTACGGACATTACGGAACGAAACGGTGGGTATGTTGTCAATAACATGTTTTCATGCAGGAAGCTGATCATGAGTGCCGGCGGGGCATCAAGGCCCGACCTCGGTACTGATGGATCGTCTTTCAGGCTTTTAAAGAAACTCGGAGTCGGGATCACCGCTCTTTATCCTTCTCTTGTAGGACTCACGACAGATTTTAAGCAGTCCAAGGTAATTGACGGTGTCAGGCATTATGCCGACGTTCATCTCATGGTTGACGGGACGGAAGTGTTTTTTGAACACGGGGAGATCATTTTCAGCAAGAAAGGACTGAGCGGTATACCTGTGATGAACTGCTCGGGGTTGGCCGCACGGGCACTTGATGAAAAAAAGAATGTCAGCATCAGGGTGGCAGTTCTTTCGCAGCGAGACAGGGAAGTAATGCTCAAAAGTATCTGGGAGAGGCTTGTCGAAGGCGGATATACTATTGAGGAGCTGCTCACCGGTATCGCCAACAGAAAGCTCGTATATGCTGCCATGCTTCATCTGCACATCGATCCGGAGCTTAAGCCTTCGGTTGACGACGGATTTAAGATGGCCGGACACGTGATAGACATGCTCTGCGGGCTCACGATCCACGTTACGGGCACAATGGGATTTGAAAATTCACAGGTAACAAGCGGCGGTGTAAGACTCGATGAGGTTATACCCGCAACCCTTGAACATAAGCGTTTAAAAGGCCTTTATATAACAGGTGAAGCCCTGGATGCGGATTTCGCATGCGGTGGCAATAACCTGACTTTTGCTTGGATCACCGGACTCAGAGCCGGAACGTATTCAGCCGGAGGTACAATTGATTCGGATATCTTTTACTGAAAAAGAGAAGATCGATATCGAAGCTCTCAAAAGCGTCGTGGCGGGTAAGCTGCGGGTTGACCCCGGAGTATTACGGGGCGCGGTTCTCAGAAAGCTTTCTCTTGATGCACGTAAAAAGGACGATATACGCTACGTTTACGGTGTCGATATCGATGTAGCAAACGAGGAGAAGTTCTTAAAAAGATGCAGGATCAAAAATGCGTGCATAGTTAAACCGGTTGTTTATGAGGATCCGGGCGAGAGGTACTCTTCCGGTACTGTAAAGAGACCCGTCATAGTCGGATTCGGGCCGGCAGGAATGATCTGCGCATACAAGCTGGCACAGGCAGGACTGCGGCCGATAGTTCTTGAACGCGGCTGTGACGTTGATAAGAGAACCGCCGATGTCGAAGAATTCTTCAGAACAGGGAAGCTTCGTCCCGACTCTAACGTTCAGTTCGGTGAAGGTGGTGCCGGGACATTTTCCGACGGCAAACTCAACACCATGATACATGACAATTTCGGCAGGATCGCTCATGTATTCGACATACTTGTTGAGTTCGGGGCAGATCCTTCCATCAGGTATATCAATAAGCCGCACATCGGGACCGACAAGCTTCGAGGTATTGTAAAGGCTCTTAGGGAAAGAGTCGGGGAACTGGGCGGAGAAGTGAGGTTTAACAGCACTTTTACCGGCTTCGAAGAAAAAGACGGTACTGTCACGGCGGCTGTTGTAAACGGCTCCGAAAGGATAGAGTGTGACACGATAGTTCTCGCGACGGGTCACAGTGCCCGCGATACAGTCAGGATGCTTCTTTCGAAGGGCATCGAGATGGAGAGAAAGGCCTTTGCGATGGGTGTGAGAGTGGAACACCCGCAGGAGCTTATCTCACGTGCTATGTATGGTGCTGACTTTGCAAAGTACCCGGCTGCCGATTACAAGCTCACATATAAGACCGGCGAGGGACGCGGTGTTTATTCGTTCTGTATGTGTCCGGGAGGCGTCGTGGTGAACGCGTCTTCACAGGAAGGCATGCTCTGTGTCAACGGTATGAGCTACAGCGCGCGTGACGAGGCGACGGCCAACTCTGCGATCGTTGTTGAGATCAGGGAGAGTGATCTTACAGGAGACGACGTCCTTGCCGGCATGAAGTTTCAGGAGAAGCTTGAGAAAGCGGCTTTTGACGCATGCGGCGGCAGGATACCGGCCTGCTACGTAACAGATTTTCTTGAGGGCAGAGAGACCGTGAGCCTTGACAGGCGTAAACCGAATACGAGGGGCAGCGCTGAGGCCTGTGATCTAACCAAAGTACTCCCGACCCTCATCACGGATCCGCTCAGGGAAGCACTTCCGGCCTTTGACAGGACCATCAAGGGCTTCGCGGGAGAAGATGCTATCATGCTCGCGGTTGAGAGCCGTACTTCTTCGCCCATACGGATCCTAAGAGACGAGGAAACGTTCTGTGCGAAAGGCCTTAAAGGGCTTTATCCCTGCGGCGAAGGAGCCGGGTATGCAGGCGGGATCACATCCGCAGCAGTTGACGGACTCAAAGTGTATGAGAAGATAATATCCCGTATTAACGAATCAGCATATTTGATTGTGGGTTCGGAAAAAGTATAGTGAGGAATTTTAATTATGTTGGATGATCAGGTGATTATAAGCCCTTCAGAAGCTCCCGTAAGCGAGCCGGAGCGACAGCTCTTTTACATTGAAAGATGCAGGGAAATGCTTATTGAGTCAGGGCTTTTGTCGGAAGAAAAAAAACTGACTTATCATATCTCAACGTTCGGCTGTCAGATGAACTTCCGTGACTCCGAAAAGCTGGCGGGAGTCCTTGAGAGCATTGGTTACGAGCGTGTAGACGATGAAAAAGCGGATCTTGTACTCTACAACACCTGTACGGTACGTGAGAATGCAAGCACACGTGTCTACGGCCGGATCGGATATGTCGGTAAGATCAAGAAAGAAAAGAATCCATCGATGGTCATCGGAATCTGCGGATGCATGATGCAGGAACCCGATGAGGTCGAAAAGATGAAGAAGAGCTACAGCTTCATCGACATAATCTTCGGAACACACAACAGTTATAAGATTGCCGAGCTGCTTTACACTCTGCTCATAAACAGAAAAGCAAAGGAAAAGAAACCGTCCCTTAAAACCCACGTGATCGACGTGCAGAAGGAAGCAACAGGGATAGTCGAAGATCTGCCCGTCAGGTACGACAGCACATTCCGTGCGGGTGTTAACATCATGTACGGGTGTGACAATTTCTGTACTTATTGTATCGTTCCTTATGTACGCGGCCGTGAGAGGAGCAGAAAGAGCTGTGACATAATCCGCGAGGTTGAAGATCTCGCTTCAAGAGGCGTTAAGGAGATCATGCTGCTCGGGCAGAATGTCAATTCCTACGGCAAGGGTCTTGATGAGGGCATTACTTTTGCCGCTCTGCTTGACAGACTCTCGGATATAAAGGGGATCAAAAGACTTAGATTCATGACATCGCATCCGAAGGATCTTTCGGACGATATTATAGACGTTATGAGCCGCAAAGAAACGATCTGCAGGCATATACATTTACCTCTTCAGAGCGGCAGCAGCAGGCTTTTAAAGAAGATGAACCGCCACTACACGAAGGAAGACTTTCTTACACTGGTACGCAAGCTTCGTGCGGCGATGCCCGATATTGCGATCACGACAGATATCATAGTCGGATTCCCCGGCGAGACGGAGGAAGACTTTAAGGAGACGCTCGATGTCTGCGAAGAGGTTTCGTTTGACAGTGCTTTTACGTTTATATACTCAAAGCGCACCGGAACTCCCGCTGCCGCTTTCCCCGATCAAGTTCCGGAGGATGTTGTTAAAGAACGCTTTGACAGACTGCTTAAGGTGATCGCAAGATCAAGTGCTGCCAATGCGTCAAGGCTCACCGGCACAGACCGGGATGTTCTTGTCGAGACAGTCGGCCATACAGGCGATAACGGTGAGACTCGCCCGGGTGATGTCTCAGAGGTTGATGACGGTGCGGTAACAGCCCTTACGGGAAGGCTCGGAAACAACCTGCTCGTGCATTTTGAAGGCAAGAGATCACTTTTCGGCGAGATAGTAAGAGTTCATATAGACGAGTGCAAGGACTTTTATTATCTGGGCTCGCTCGTTAAATGATCCCGCGCGGACTACCCCTGTGTCGGCAGTATAAACAGAGTTTTGGTAACACGGATATGTGACAGACAACGATAATAAGACGGATATAAGGAGGAGACTGCTATGAGAATGTATGACATCATCGACAAAAAGAGACTCGGAGAAAAGCTCTCAAAGGAAGAGATCGCGTTTTTTGTGGATGGCTACACTAACGGCTCGATACCCGATTATCAGGCGTCGGCGCTTCTTATGGCCATCGCGATAAACGGGATGGACGTCGAAGAAACTACTGAGCTGACGCTGCTTATGGCAAAAAGCGGTGAAATGCTCGATCTTTCCGCTATCAAAGGAGTGAATGTCGACAAGCACAGCTCGGGTGGTGTGGGAGACAAGACAACGCTCATCATAGCACCCATGGTAGCGACTCTCGGGATCCCCGTAGCCAAGATGTCCGGCAGAGGACTCGGCCATACCGGCGGTACCATCGACAAGCTTGAGAGCATCCCTGGGTTTAATACCGCTCTTTCCAAAGAAACTTTCTTTAATAATGTCAATACGATAGGAGTCGCGGTCGCCGGCCAGACGGCGAACCTTGCTCCTGCCGATAAAAAGCTTTATGCGCTTCGTGACGTTACCGCGACTGTATCGAGCATACCGCTTATCGCGGCAAGCATCATGAGTAAAAAGCTGGCAGCGGGCGCAGATGTTATCGTGCTTGATGTCAAAGCCGGTTCCGGTGCTTTTATGAAGACAGTTGACAGTGCAAGAGAGCTCGCACGTCGAATGGTTGATATAGGCAACAACGCCGGACGCAAGACATTTGCTGTCATCACGGATATGAACGACCCGCTCGGAACGGCTGTCGGTAACGCACTTGAGGTTATTGAAGCGATCGATGCTCTCAAGGGTCACGGCGATGAGAAACTCATGGAAGTCGTTTACACGCTTGCTTCCTACATGGTATTCGGTGCAGGAAAGGCTTCGTCTCCTCTGGGGGCGCGCAGGATGCTCGAAGAGACCGTTACTTCGGGTAAAGCACTCGAGAGATTTGCCATGTTCGTTAAGGCTCAGGGCGGTGACGAAAAAGTTGTCTATGATACCTCTCTCTTTAAGCTTGGCTCTATAGTAACGGATGTACCCGCACCCGAAGACGGATTTGTGGGAAGTATAAGAGCTGACGAGGTCGGTATCGCTTCACTTATTCTCGGCGCGGGACGCGAGAAAAAGGAAGACGTGATAGATCCGGGAGTGGGCATAATCATTAAGAAGAAGACCGGAGACACTGTTCGGAAGGGTGAAACGATAGCCACTCTTTACGGCAACGACTCCGAAAAGATCAAAGTCGCTACCGAGCGCCTTTACGGTGCTTATACATTCTCAAAGACACATGTTGACGCACCGAAGATGATCTATGATATTGTTGAATGATATTTGTGCCGGGAAAGCAATGGCAAAATAGCGCGTTAAAAGGAGCAGGTTATTACATAATTACGTAATAACTTGCTCTTGCTTTATCCGATTTCGTGTAGTAATATGTCAAAGGCGGTTTTTTAAACCTTTGACGTATTACGAGGAGTTTTAATTATGGCAACGATCAAGCCTTTCGAGTGCTTAAGACCAAATGAGCAGGTAGCGCACAGAGTTGCGGCATTACCTTATGATGTTTATGACAGAGAGGAAGCTAAAGCCAAGGTGGCTGAAGATGAGCTTACTTTCCTTCGTATAGACAGAGCAGAGACACAGTTCCCCGATTCCGTAGACACATACGATCCCATCGTATATCGCAAGGCCAAGGAACTCCTTGAGGCACGAATCGCCGACGGAACATTTATCACTGATTCCGACAGATGCTACTATATCTATGAGCTAATCATGAACGGCAGACATCAGACAGGTATCGTTGCTTGCGCATCGATCGACGATTATGCCGGAAACGTGATCAAGAAGCACGAGAACACTCGTGAGGAGAAAGAGATCGACCGTATCAATCACGTTGATACATGCAATGCCCAGACAGGTCCTATCTTCCTCGCGTACAGATCGGACGATATCATCAGCAGCGTTGTAGAGCGTTACAAGACTACAACCAAGCCTATCTACGCATTCACTGCCGACGACGGTATCACACATAACGTCTGGAAGATCGATCAGAAGCAGGACATCAACACTATCGAGAACGAATTCAGTCATATCAACAGTATTTATATCGCAGACGGCCATCACAGAGCAGCGTCGGCTGTTCGTGTCGGCTTTAAGCGCAGAGCAGAGTCGGGACTCTTCCGCGGAAACGAGGAGTTCAACTTCTTCCTTTCGGTACTTTTCCCCGAGGATCAGCTCATGATCATGCCTTACAACCGAGTAGTCAAGGATCTTAACGGCTACAGTGTTGAAAGCTTCATCAAAGAGATCTCCAAGAATTTCACAGTTACCAAGATGGACGGTCCCTACACTCCCGAAGCAAAGTGTACGTTCGGTATGTTTGTTGAGGATACATGGTATAAGCTTGAAGCAAACGACACGTTAAAGAAGCTTTCGGATCCCGTTTCGTCACTCGACGTTTCGATCCTTCAGGATTACCTTCTCGGTCCCGTGCTTTCGATCAATGATCCCCGTAAGGACAAGAGGATCGACTTTATCGGAGGTATCAGAGGCCTTAAGGAGCTTGAAAGAAGAGTACATCATGATATGAAGATCGCGTTCGCGATGTATCCGACATCAATAAGGGAGCTTTTTGCAGTTTCTGATGCGGGAAGGCTTATGCCGCCCAAGTCTACGTGGTTTGAGCCGAAGCTCCGCAGCGGACTCTTTATACACCGCATTTAAGGTTATAGGTAGAGTTATATTATATGTTGACTTAGTGACGCCTCGTGGCTGCCGCGTATGTTACCGTAAAAACACGCTGACGCTATCGTTTTTTACGGTGACATACGGGCGCGCCAAGAGGCTGTTTTTC
>JAEEGK010007701.1_pt1 | contig 25633 bp, 17 predicted proteins | sample 8958771 | NCBI WGS metagenome assembly JAEEGK01 (sample SAMN16246547, study PRJNA631951) | gut metagenome | biome: gut microbiome; feature: rumen; material: SC-attached | host: Bos | place: Iran: Karaj | collected 2018-10
TAATCCCCGACCATCCGGCCGGGGATTATTTGTTTTAAAAAATGCCGCCACTTCAAAAGTGACGGCATTGTAATCATATTTATAGATAGAACACTGTCCTAGTAAGAAACAGGACGGATAGATACACCCCAATAACGATTTATTTTCATAAAAAATGCACCAGGTCCCATAGAAACCATATATGCACTTGCTAATCTTGTAGCTGTCTGAGGATCCTGAGTAGGGTTGATGGTTATAGCGTTAGTAGTCCAATAATAACTGGTTGTAGGTTCAGCTTGAAGTCCTTCTTCAGTCATATATCCACCAATAATCAAAACAATGCTGTTTCCTTCATATCCTGGAATCTTACTGGTAACTTTATAACCATATTGTGTGCCATCAGAGAGAAATGCATGCTCCCATGTGAATTTGGTGCGATCACCAAGAGCCGCGAACTCGGCTTCCGTAGGCATACGCCAAGTTCCGCCCCAAAGTGCAGAAGCTACGTCATCTTCTTTATCCAGTATGGACTTGTTGTCTCCAACAAATCTATGTCCGGGTCCTTCATACCAAATACCATCATAATACTCATCGGGCTGTTGATATTTGGTTATGAATTTAGGTTCACCTTTACCAGCTTCCATAAATTTATAATTATCCCAAGTGAAACTTGTCTTTGGAGCAATTTCGCCCCAGGCAAAGAATTGGCCTATTTGTGTTGAATCTGCAGCTCCAAGGTTCTGTATCGCCCATTTAAGACCATCACCCATTTCGATATACTCAAAGCCATTGATTTTGCCTCTGTGAGGATTGTCAGGATCTTTTCCAGTTATCGCCTCAAGAAGATCTCCAAGCAGTTCAGCAATATCATCCAGCACGGTCTTGCCATCTTCACCTTTATCAAGCGCATCAGATATTGTAGTGATAAGGTTTGCAATATTGACACCATCCTCATTGATAAGAGTAGCTGCAATTGCTGCGAGATCGGGACGAAGTGCACCGATAGAATCGGCGATAGCCTTGAGATCTTTATCAATAGCGCCATCCTCACTGAGAGCAGTAGCGATTGAATCTACAGAAGCAACAATCTGACCGAGCAGACCTTTAATCTCACCGATGCTGTCATTCTGGGCTTTGATAGTTTCATCAATAAGATCGAGAGCTTCTTTTTCGCTTGCAAAACCATCCACAAGAGCTTGCTTGATCGCATCAAGTTTAGACTTCAGGGTTCCGTCAACTGAATTTACAGCATCCTTTACAAGACCGAGGGCTTTCACTTCGTCAGCAAAGCCTGCCTTGACTGCTGCCTCGATGGCTGCCAGTTTGGCTGCGAGGGTAGTGGTCTGGGCCTTGATGGCTTTCTCCAGAGCGTCCATCTTGTCCTGAAGAGTACCGTCGATTGCCTCGAGGGCTTCTACGATAAGATCCTGGCCTTCTGCCAAACTTGCGAAGCCTTCTTCAACAGTTGAGTTGATGAGTTCGAGTTTGGTATCAAGTGCGAGGGTCTGGTTCTTAATTGCTGAATCTACAGCTGCGAGTTTATCTTCAATAGTGCCTTCGAGTGACTCCAGCGCCTGCTTCATCAGGTCCTGACCTGCTGCCACGTCGGCGAAGCCTTCGTTGAGGGCTGTCTCGATGAGGCCCATCTTGGTCTCGAATGAAGTGGTCTGGTCCTTTACTGCTGTCTCGATGGCAGCGAGTTTCTGTGCTACGGTTCCTTCCATTGATGCTACGGCTGCCTTGATGGCGTCGAGGGCCTGCGTATTCTTGAGGGTTCCTTCCTTGATTGCTGATTCGATGACAGCAAGTTTATCCGCAAGAGCCGTGTTGGTCTTGTTGATGGCGTCGATGATGCCGCTGTAGTCAGATTTGAATTCGAGATTGATCTCCGGGTGCGAGTTCTCGCAAGATGTGAAGGTCAGAGGGGCCACGAAACCAAGAAGCAGAAATGCTCCGAGGAGGCCGCATTTGATTGTTCTGAACATTTTCATTGTTTTATGTTTTTTATTTTGTTTCTGTTTTTATTGTTATTTCTTGAGTTTGACCTCTGCACGACGTGCGATTACGCTGAAGCGGGCTTCGCCGGCAATAGGATAGTTACCGTGGCCTTCTACGACGCCGATGCGTGATGCATCGATTCCGTGGGCCACGAGATATTCACGCAGAGCTTTTGCCCTGTTGTTTGAGAGGGGATCATTGATCTTGTCCGTGCCTTTGTGGTCGGTCCAGCCAAGGATGTCGAACTTAGCGGTAGGATCTGCCTTGAGAACTGACAGCATGGCTGCCAGGGCCGGGGCGTTCACGTCTTCGTCAAGAACTGCCGAGCCGCGGACGAAGGTTACGTACGGCAGCATCGCATCGGTGATTTCAACGCCTCTGGTCTGTGCGGGTACCTCCACGATCTTCTCGACGATCTTCTCCACGGGCTGCTCTACATAGACTGTCTCACGGATAGGCTCTACGATAGGTGAAGGATGCCTGCGTGATGCGGGATTCTTCGCGGTCGTCAGGTTGAATACGAGACCGACCTTTGCGATAGCCATATGACGCGGATTGAGTTCTCCCTTCACGGGAAGGAAGCGATACTCTCCTCCGACGCTCAGGGCCACCTGAGGAAGGAATGCATACTCCAGTGACAGACGGGCCGGCACGAACAGCGCGTTGTACTTGTGAGGATCGTTGTTGAAACCGAATTTCATGGTATGTGTGTTGTCGGTCCTCATTATGTTGGCCACATTCATAGTCCAGGTGTTGCCGTTGGCAAACATATATCCCAGACCGGTGCCAAGCCACAATGCAACTTTTCCGCTGCTGTTGCCACGGCTTAACAGCTCGACGAGGTCAAATTCTCCCGTCAGCGATGCTCCGTGGAAACGGCTCTTGAAGTCACTGTAGACCGGACCTCCGACACTACTTGTGATAATCCCGTCGCCGATGATAGGCTCGAGAGTAGTAAACAACTGTTCGCGGATCATGCGCGTGTAGCTGTAGTCAGCACCCACGCGAACCCACGGCTTGATGTTTACGAACAACCCTGCTTCGCCGAATGGCTGAATCAGGTTCATTTCGTTGGCGTTCACGTTCTCGAATGGAGAACCGAATGCCCACATCGCGCCTCCGTTCATGCGAAGGCCGATGGTACCTGTGCGTGCATCCTTGAAGTGTGAATCAGGTTGCTGCGCACTCAGTACTGCCGCCGGCATAAGCAGCAGCAGAACTGCAAGCAGTGATAGTTTTTTCTTGATTTGCGACATCTTATTTGTTTTAGATGATGTTAATTTTTCAAAGACGGAAAGACAAAGATATTATTTTTCTCATCTTTTCCAAGGTTTTCCCATTAATTGTTTTGAGGAAATGTTAATAACTATATAAGATTGATACATCAAACGACTAATCCCCGACCGCCAAAAGCAATCGGGGATTAAAAGGTACTGACAAGATCAATTATGGCTTCTTCAACAGCCTTATGTCATAGGCTCCGCCAACTGTGGCGCCCTGCTGGGCGACGAACTTCACGCGGACTGACTTCTTGCCTTTGAGCATAGAAGCGGGAACCGGATACTCCTCGCCGATGAACTGGGACTTCATCCACTTGCCGGTGTTGTCGACAGACAGCATAAGAGCGTCATCCACGAAGATGTCGAACTTGCGGGTGGCCCATTCTGCCGCACCCCAATATTTGACATATAGGCTCACACCCTCTGAGACGCCTCCTGTGGCAAGGTCATAGCTGAACCAGCCGCCGGAGCGGGCGTCACGGTAGTGCACGTCACGGGTGACACCGGTGTTGGAACGCTGTGACTGAATTTTATGGTCAGTTTCGGGCTGCTGTTCGCCGGGCGACACGTGGTCGAGCGTACGGGCTTCCAGAGCCAGCATCTCAGCTTCCTGGCGGGCAAGGGAGTCGACATAATCCTTATATCCTTCCTGATTCAACGCAAGCCAGTAAATCTGGTAGCGGGAATCGTGTATGCCGCTGAAAGGCTCAAGATCGGCTTCGATTGGATTCAGCATCTTGATGCCGTCGAAACGGAAACGCATAGGCTCGCCGGGAACCGGAACGATATAGTCGCCAAGCTGATCGACATCGTCGCAGACAAGGATCGGAGCCTTGTCCACAGGAAGCTTGGGACCGGCGGCATACTGGCTCCAGCGGCCGTCGTCTGCCAGAAGGCCTACAAGGTCCTCGGTGCCTGTACGCATACCAAGTTCAATCGGGCCGTGCATTATCGCAACATAGTCAGGAACATTGGGCATATGCTCAACGGTATTCTGCATCGGGAGGCCTATTTCGATCACGTCGCCGGCTTTCCACCTGCGCTTGAGGGCAAGATATGATGAAGGAGCGGCCTTCACCCTCTTGTTGCGTCCGTTGATGGAAACGGTCATCGTGCCGGGCTTGAGCCAGCCGGGGCAACGCACGTTGATGGCGAAACGTCCCTTGCCGGAAACCACACGCAGGGTAGTACCTTCCTGAGCGGGGAACGAAGTCTCCTGGCGGATGACTATGCCGCGGTCTTTCCAGTTCAGCTCGGACGCCACGAAAAGATTCACGAAAAGTTTCTTCGCTCCTTCGTGGGTGTAGATGAACTGATTGTACTTCGACTGGTTCTCCATACCTGAACCCACGCAGCACCACATCGCCTCATTGGGAACAGAATAAACACGGTAGTGACGCGGACGGGCTGAAGTGAAATACACGTAGCCGCCGTGCTCGGGATGCTGGGTGGAGAGTATGTGGTTGAACATCGTGCGCTCGTAGAAATCAGCATACTCTGCCTTCGGAGACACGCGGAAGAGGTCTTCCGTCAACTTCAGCATATTGTAGGAGTTGCAGGTCTCGGGACCGTCGTCGTCATTGACAAAGTCGATGCAGGCGGCAGCACTCGGGAAATGCTCGCGGCGGCTGTTGCCACCGAATGCGAGCGAACGGTTGTGTGAAACCGTATACCAGAAGAAGCGGCCTGCCTCGGCATATTCCGGAGAGTCACTGAGTTCGCCGATGCGGGTGAAACCGATGGCCTTGGGCACCTGGGTGTTTGCGTGAAGGTTGTCCAGGCTGTCAATATCGTGAGAAAGAGGCCTGAGGATGACCTTGTGGGAATAGCGCTTGGCTGCAGTCAGGTATTTCTCGTCGCCTGTCATTGCGTAGGCGTCAGCGAACATTTCGTTCATACCTCCCTGCTCATTGCGCATCATCTGCTCCATCTGCTCATCGCTGAGATCAGCAGTGATGTTGATGCCCCAGTCGCAGAAGCCGAGGAAGAGTTCTTTGGCCTTCTCGTTGCCGCAGTAGAGCCAGGCGTCGCGAAGGCCTGCGTACATCTTGTGAATGTTGTAGAAAGGAGCCCAGGCAGATGAATAGCGCCTGAAATTGCCTTCCTTGAAATTAATCCACAGAGAATCGCTCTGAGGGATGCCGCCGATGTAGCCCACACCCCAGGATGCATTGTTACGGGCATTTGCTTCAGCCACTTCTGCCAGTTCATCAATCATATAGTTCATCCTGCGCAGGCACTCCTCGTTGCCGGTTGTCTGCCAGTTCATAGCCATCGCGGTCAGATAGTGACCTGCCACGTGGCCGTCAAGACCGGCCCAGTTGGGATAGTATTCAGCTTTCTTGGGCAGTTTCGCCTCAGCCCTGAAAGGAGCCAGCAGGCGGTCTACGTCATACTGGAGAAGAACTTCGACGTTAAGGTCACGGGCGTGCTTGAACGGACCGTCAAGCAGCTTGACATCGCCGATGGGGAATTCGTTGCTGTAGAGACGGTCCTGGGCAGCTGACTGGAAACACAGCGCAAAGAGGACTGCAGCAATGATGGAAAATTTCTTGATCATATCGTTGTTCTATTTGAAAATCATACGGGCGAAGGCTGCCACAGACTTGCGCCAGGGCTGCCACTCGTGGTCGCCGGGGAATGACTGGAACTGCACGTCGACACCTGCGTCGCGCATCTTCTGAACTACTGCGCGGTTGTACTGCAGGCGGGGATCCTGCTCTCCGCAGGAGATGAACAGACAGTCAAAATCTTTGTTGAACTTGTCGGGAGCGGTCAGTATACCGGGGATGTTGGCCTCGAGGTCAAAGTTCGAAGCACCGTTGATGCCTCCGAACGCGCCGGTCGAGAATATTCCCACGTTGGCGAAGATGCCAGGTTCACGCAGGCCGATGAAGAATGACTGGCCGCCGCCCATCGACAGGCCGCACATTGCGCGGTGCCTGGGATCGGCCTTCACACGGAAGGTCTTCTCGATGAACGGAATGATGCTTCCGAGCAACTCTTCACAATAGGGCTGCATTCCCTCCCAGCTGTAAGTGCCCTGTCCGGCAGGCATACCGGCCTTGCGGGGCACGTTGGAGTTCACGCTCACCACAATCATCGGAACTGCCTCGCCGCGGGCGATGAGATTGTCGAGGATGGTGGCCGTGCGGCCCTGCTGTATCCATCCGCGATGGTCCTCACCACCGCCGTGGTGGATATACATCACGGGATATTTCTTCCTGCCCTTCTCATATCCGGGAGGAGTATATACGAACACAGGTCTCCAGGTCTCGGTATATTTCGACCAGTAAACCAACTCACGGACCTGTCCGTGCGGAACGTCCTGGGTCTCGAAAAGATCCATCCCGGGCTCGGGAATGTCGATGGCACTGGACATACGGCTGCTGCCGTAATAGGACTGGCTGGCCGGATCGGCCACTGACACGCCGTCTATCACGAGAGAATAGTAGTGGTAGCCCGGCATAAGGGGCTTGGTGACGATGGTCCAGGTGCCTGTCTCATCCTTGACGCCTTCGTGACGGCCGCCAAGGTCGACTTGAACGCTGTTTGCCTGCGGAGCGCGCACCTTGAACACCACCGAATTGTCAGACAGTATCTTGGGAAATCCTGTGGCATTGACGTTCGTCACCGGAGAGACGGCCGTTTCCAGTTTTTTGTCCAAATCTGCCGGCAACTGGGCATAGGCAGCACAGAAGCCGAATGCCAGGGCCGCCGTCATTAACAATCTCTTTATCATTCGCTTGATGTTTAGATAACTTGGAATTCAATTGCCTGGAGGTCTTCGTCGCGTGACGAGCTGCCGTAGAGGATGCGGTACTTTCCAGGATATACTGAAAGACCGTCCACAGCCTCGTCGTAGAACGAGAATGCCTCGCCGTCGAGGGTGATGCGGGCTTTGCCAGTGGCACCGGGAGCAATGGTGAGCTTTTCGAAGCCCTGGAGGGCCTTGATCGGAGCGTCAGCCTTGTCGAGAGCCTGGACATAGACCTGGACGGTCTCGGCTCCTTCCATCTTGCCGGTATTCTTCACGGGCACTGTGATCGTCACCTTGCCGTCCTTCTTCATAGAAGACTTGCTGATCTTCGCCTTGCCATACTCGAAAGTGGTGTAGCTCAGACCGTAGCCGAAAGCATACTGGGGTTTGCCGCGGAAATATTTGTAGGTGCGGTTGTCCATGCTGTAGTCAAGGAAATCCGGAAGGTCGTTTGTCGATGCATAGAAAGTGACAGGAAGCTTGCCTGAAGGGTTGTAGTCGCCGAAGATGACCTCAGCGAGAGCCTTTGAGCCGCCTTGGCCGGGATACCAGGCCTGAAGGAGGGCGTCATACTGTCCCTCTACACTGGCAAAGGCGATGGCTGAACCGGAGCAGTTGACAAATACTACGGGTTTTCCAGTAGCGTGCATCGCGCGAACGAGACGCTGCTGCACTGCAGGAAGCTCGATGTCGGCCTTGTCGCCGCCTTCACCTTCCATCTGGGCTGAGATACCGCCGATAATGATGATGGCGTCAGCATCCTTCACGAGGGCTTTCTCCTCTTCGAAGTCAGCGAACTTGCGCTGGCAGAAATCTGCACGAAGCTGGGCGAAAGAAGCGTTTCCGCGGCGATATTCTATCTCAACGTCGATGGGCTTGCCGGCCTGCACGTCGAAGGTCTTGTAAGCCATACCACCCCTGCGGCCGAAACCGCGCATAGCAGGAGCTCCGCCTCTGTCATTTTCTACTACACGGCCGTTAACCTTGAGCACATAGCCGTTGTCGCTGCTCACGTAGTAGCTCATCGGGCCGGTAAAATCAGGCACATAGCGGCCTTTCACCCGTACTGAAATCTTGTCGGTGGGAACGCCTTCGGCAAAGCCGTATGCACCGAAGGTACTGAAGTTGAGTGCCTTGTAGTAACCGCTGGTCACAGGCTTGCCGCTCATTGAGTTGTTGTCCCAGAACTCTACGAACATACCCTGACCCTCGTTGAAGTCGGGCAGGTGGTATATGGTGTTATAGTCGTCGGCCAGTTCGCAGCCTTTGCTGTAGATAATATTTACTCCGGGAAGGGCGGCCTTGATGCCGTCAAGCAGGCTGTGGGTATGCTCGGCAGTCGGGGTACCGCCATAGTTTCCGTTGAGCAGGGCGGCATTGTCGGCATTGGGGCCTATGACTGCCAGAGTCTTGATGTTCTTCGAGAGCGGAAGAACGCCGTTGTTGTGGAGCAGGACCATAGCCTCACGTGCTGCCTGCGTTGCAAGAGCATCGTGTTCCTCGCTGCTGATCACGTCCTCGCCGAGATTGGCCCAGGGCAGGCGGTCAGCCGGATCGAACATACCAAGCTCGAAGCGGCCGCGGAGTATCTTGCGCAGGTGCGGGTCGAGATCGGACTCCTTGATGAGGCCTTTCTCTATACCTTCGAGCAGAGCCATCATAACCTTTCCGCACTCGAGGTCGGCTCCGTTGAGAGCCACCTCAACGGCTGCGCTGAGAGCGTCGGGCTGAGTCTCGTGCTGCCCGCGGTTGAAGTAGTTGTTGATGGCGTCGCAGTCGGTGACCACTATTCCGTCAAACTCCCATTTTCCGCGGAGGATGTCGTTCAGCAGACGGTCGTTGGAGCTGCAAGGCACGCCTTCATAGCGGTTGTATGCACTCATCACCTCACGGACGTTGCCTTCCACCACCAGTTTCTTGAAAGCGGGAAGGTAGGTCTCCCAGAGGTCACGCTGCGACACGCGGGCGTCGTAAGTGTGACGGAGAGGCTCCGGACCGCTGTGCACGGCATAGTGCTTTGCACAGGCGTGAGTCTTGATATAGTGCTTGTCGTTGCCCTGCATTCCAAGGACGGTCTGCAGGCCGAGAACTCCGGAAAGATAGGGATCCTCGCCGCAGGTCTCCTGTCCGCGTCCCCAGCGGGGGTCACGGAATATGTTGATGTTCGGGCACCAGAACGACAGCTCGGGATTGCCGGGATAGTAGGTCACACCCATCGGCACGTTGAATATGTCGTGGTCGGAGCGGTTCCAGTTGGCGCGGGCCTCGTCGGAAACCTGAGAGAAGACCTCGTACATCTGCTGCGGATTGAATGCGGCAGCCATTCCGATAGGCTGCGGGTATACAGTGTAGCCGTCCTGGCGCACACCGTGGCAGGCCTCGCTCCACCAGTTGTATGACGGAATGTTGAGACGGTCGATGGACACGTTCTTGTTCATCATCAGGCCGACCTTTTCCTCTACGGTGAGCAGAGACATAAGGTTGTCGATGCGGTCTTCGATGTTCAGGTCAGGATTCCAGAAGGGATATTCATAAGTCTGTTTCGGTCCGCAGGATGTGCAGAGCAGAACCAGGGAAAAGAAGCTTATCAGAAGTTTTTTCATAGACCGGAATTACTTGAAAAGAATTTGTGCTATGTGTGTAAGATAGTCACGGCAGTTCATCCAGGTGTGGCCGCCGTCGGGAGTATAGAATGTATGCTTTACACCGTTCGCAGTAAGATATGCATCCAGTCCGCGTGAGGCTTCGATCAGGAAGTCTGAGGTGCCGGTGCCTATCCACACGAGCTTGTAGTTCTTGTTGATGGTATTCACCGGGGCATATGTGCCGTTGCTGAAGTTGGTCTCGTACTCATTGCCGAAGATGGCCGGAGCCATCGCGCATACCCATTGGAATTCCTTGGGGTTGCCGAGGCCCGTTGCGAGAGCCTGACGGCCGCCGAGAGAGAAACCTGCCACGGCACGGTCGCGGGCAGATGTCTTCACTGCATAGTTGGCCTCGATGAACGGCTTCACGTCGTTGATGATCTCCTTCGCTACGCGGTCGGTGTCCATTGAGTCATATCTGTCTGCAAGGCCCTGACGCATCATCTCGGGATAAGGGTTGGCATAGGGCATCACAACGATCATACGCTTGGCCAATCCGGCTGCGATTAGGTTGTCGAGGATGTTGTTCACGCGACCCACCTTGAACCAGGTCTCCCAGGTGTCTGTCATACCGTGGATGAGGTAGAGCACGGGAAGTTTCTCCTTTCCGGCGGGGTTGTAGCCGGCAGGAGTGTAGACGCACATCTGACGGTCGATGCCGCAGGTGTTGGAATGGTAGAAACGGTAGGTCACCTTGCCGTGAGGCACGTTCTGGATGTCCTGGACTGAAGGTTCGGGGCCCTTGACGTCAGCAAGGGAGTATTTGAACCCTTCGTTGGGGAAGATGAACATATTGTTGGGATCGGCCACCTTGGTGCCGTCTATCACAAAGGCATAGGGATAGATGTCAGGCTTGCCGGGAGTGACGGTTATTGTCCAAACACCGTTCTCGCCCTTGGACATAGGCATTGCCTGGGGAAGCATCTGGCAGTCAAGCTCCACAGACTTGGCATCTGCAGCCTGGCAGCGGAAGGTCACCGAGCCGTCTGCATTGTATTCGGGAGAAACTACGCCTGCCGGGAAGAGGCGGGCCATCACCTGCGGAGTAAGACGCTGGTTGTCTCCTGCCTGGGGAGGCTGAGCCTGGCTGAGCAGCGGGAGCATCACGAGCATAGCCGCTGCGATAAGTATTCTATATGATTTCATAGTACGTTTCATATCTCGTTATTACTGAAAAAGAAGGGGCAGGGTTTCGTCGAGGAAATACTTGGCGTTCATCCAGGTATGGCCGAACTTGCCGGTGGTGAACACCTTCACGTTCTTGATGCCTTTACTGTCGAGGAAATCCATATAGTCCTTGGCGTTGCCATAGAGGAAATCGTCGGTGCCTACGCCCAGCCAGAACAGGTGGATCTTGTCGTTGATCTTCGGATCGTCATAGATTCCTCCCGGAAGGGTTGTGCTGGTGAACGAGCTGTAAGAGCACAGCCAGGAGAACTTGTCGAGGTTTGTCAGACCGATTGAAAGGCCCTGGTTGCCGCCGCGTGAGAAACCGCCGATGGCGCGGTGGTCACGGTCGTTGATGGTGCGGTAGTTCTTTTCAACGAAAGGCATCAGGTCCTTGACCATATCGTTGGTGAAGAGGTCACCGCGCGGTGCCTGACCTGCCGGGAAATATTTGGACGGATTGCCGTAAGGAAGCACGATGATCATATCCTTGGCCTTTCCCTGTGCAATCAGGTTGTCGAGGATGAGGTTCATTCGTCCCACCTTGAAATATACTTCTTCAGTATCGGTAGTTCCGCTGATGAGATAGAACACGGGATACTTTTTATTCTTGTTCTTGTCGTACTGCGGAGGAGTGTAGACAATGGCATTGCCCCAGGTGCCGAGGCTTTCAGACCAGTAGTTCACGTAGTCCACGCTGCCGTGAGGCACATTGGTCAGGGCGTGCAGCAGAGGCTCTCCGTTGCCGCGTACATCGACTATACTGTTCTTGAAGGTCTCGTTCGGGAACCAGTCAGGATTCTGGGGGTCCATTATGGTCACGCCGTCAACAATGAAACTGTAGGGATACATATCGGGCTCTACGGGGCCGAGAGTGATCGACCATACGCCGTTCGCGCCTTTGACCATATCCTGCGTGCCTGCGAACTGGGCGTTCACTTTGACTGACTTGGCGTTGGGATCGCGATAGTTGAAGGTTACGGTGTTGTCGGGATTGACGATCGGTGACGCTGCAGAAGCGCCCATCGCTCCACCGGCCCCTCCGCCCATCATTCCGGGTCTGAAACCCTGACGGGGAAGATGGCGGATCTCTATGATAACCTTTCCTGTCTCGGGACCGCGCTCGACCTTCATCCACATCTCGGCATTCACCTGGGTACCCACGCCCATATCGGTGAGTTTGGCCTCGATGCCAGGTTCGCCTGTGCCTACGAGGTCAGCTTCGGTAAGTTCTCCTGACCAGAGTACGGGGCCATAACTGTGGTTTATGGTCCAGGTGCCGGGATCTATGCCGTCGAAGACATAGCGGTCCACACCTTCCTTGATCATCACGCGCTTGGTGTTCGGATCGTTGCGGCCGAAACCTGAGCGGCCCTGTCCACGCTTGTTGATCTCGACCTCGCCGCCGGTACCGTTGATTTCCTCTGTCTTCGGATAGAAGTAATCCAAGCCTGAGTCGAACGATTCTACCTCGAAGATATATTCGGGAGCGGTGTTGAGGCTGTGGAGCTTGAGATAGTTCTTGTCGTATACAATATAGCTGTTGTAGAGTTTGCCGGGCTCGATGCCATAGCGGATGATATATCCGTCGGCGCCGGGAACGGGCTCCCAGAGGAGCTCAGCCTCGCGACGGTCTTTCTGGTTGCGGACAACCTTGACGTCTGCCACTTTCACGCTTCCTGCTGAATAGGGATTGCCGAACACACGCAGGTCCTTGATGCTGAACTTGGCACCGTCGTGGCACTGGCGGGTGTTGGTCACCTTCACATAGCGTCCTTGCGCTGGTTTCGCGAGCTCTGTATAGTCGTGGTGGAAGTCAAACTTGTTGGCGGGTTTGTCAACGACCGTGATCCATTTCTGACCGTCGACAGATACCTCGACTTTGAAGCACTGGTAGAATTCCGGAAGTGCCGGTGCCGCGCCTCCGAATCCGCCGCCACCTGCCTGCTGGGCACCGATATGGTCCCAGTTGCACTGGATTGCATAGATGTCAGCCACCTTGCCGAGGTCAACCTGGAACCATTCGCCCGGATCGCCTGTCTCGGCAGCCCAGTTGGTCATGAAGTCCTCGTCAACTGCATTCTCGGGAACGAAGTTCTCGAAGGTAGATGAGACAGTGACTTTCTTCTGGTGTGAAAGGAGTTTCCATCCTGTCCAGTTGTTGTCGACAGCGTCGGTGCGTGTGCCAGGCCAGAACTGCGGGTAGTCGCCGAACTCCTCGTTTGCGTGCATCACACCCTCGGCGTCTACGGCAGTCGGGAATATGGCGAGTTCAGAGCCGCGGCCTGCTCCGCCGTAGCTGGCAGGAATCATGCAGATGGTCCACAACTGGCCGTTCTTGTCGTGGAAAGTGCTTCCGTGGCCTGCTCCCACTGCGAAACCGGTGGTCTTGAAAGTAAGAGGATTGTGCTCGGAATATGTGAAGGGTCCCATAGGACTGTCACCCACGTACACGCCGTGCGAGTATGAAAGGAGTTCCAGGCCGATAGCGGCATATTGGAGATAGTATTTTCCGTTGTGTTTTGTCATCCAGGGACCTTCGATCCAGGGATATTCCTCCTCGAAGTAGTCGCGGCGTCCGCCGAAGATGGAGTAGATCACATCGTCGTGGGTGCGTTTCTCGAAGCCGTGGTTCTTGTAGTCGCTGAAGAACAGGATGTTCGGGCCAGCAATCTCCTTGAAGGTCTTCTTGTCAAGCTCAACTACCTTGAAAGGCATCAGCTGCGACCATCCGTAATAAAGATATAGCCTTCCATCGTCATCGACGAACATATTTGCATCGCCGTAGCGGTCGCTGTCGAGCGTGCCGATCAACTCCCAGGTTCCGGCCTTGGGGTCAATGGCTCCGTAGACGTTCTTGTTGTTCATCGAGCAGCCGATAAGGCGGCCGTCCATTTCCACGACGGAAACCACGCCACCGGGATAATTCGGGGCGTCGACATAGGTCCAGTCCTTGAAGTCAGGAGAGTACCAATAGCCTTTACGGTGTGAGACAAAGAGGAAGTAGTCTCCCTGATAGACCAGGACTACAGGTTCTCCTCCGCGATAAGACCGCTCACCGGGGACAACCAGATCGAGCGGATTGCAGTAGGTGTTCAGCTCCTGACCGTTTGACACAAGTGACAAGAGCAGGACAACGGCCGTAAAAACGGCACGTGAGAAGGTTTTAGTTTGCATATGCAGTTTTAGTTAGGAATTCCTTACTCAAATTTAAACAAGCTTGCGCGCAAATCCAAAAAGTCCCGGCCACAATGACCGGGACTTCTTATGGAATTATGTAAAAATGCTTAAGGTCTGATGGGGTCTCCCATATCAGAAGCCTCGTTATCGTTGGCATCCAGTTTGAAGCGCATGAACTTCTGATTCTCCTTAGTGTAAGGCTCCCAGCCTATGCCAGGGTCGCCTGTCTTGGCAAAATTGGTCCAGGCGTCGATCATCTTGGTTGAAAGATCCCAGTCACCCTGGGTCCAGGGACGCCAGCAGTGCTTCAGGGACTTGAACACGAACCAGAGGTCTGATGAGTGGAATGCGCCTTTCAGACGGGCGGTAACCTCAGGGTGTGAACCGTCGTCAGGCAGCGGGCGTGCGAACTCGTAAGCCCAGGCCTTGTTGCCGTGCTCCTCGCGGTTGAGGCAGAATGCTGCAATGCCGCCTGACATATCGCCCATATCGTTGAGGGTATAGCCGATCATATACGGAACGTCTGCAAGAGTTCCGTCAGCGGCTGCTGCATCAAAGCTCTCGAGGCTTACATATCCGTCAACGACCGGGGAGCCGGTAATGTAGCCGTACTTGCCGCTGGCAGCGTTGTAGATGGTGCCGAGGGCGTGGATTGTCTCTGTTGCGGCGCGGCGCATCTTCTGGAGGTCAGTGAAGCCTGCCCAGTCCATAATCTCCTTGACCTGGTTTGCAGCCTCTTCAGGAGATGACGGACGGCGCATCATGCTCATACGGGCAGATGCTGCAGGTGCTGCTGCAGGACGGGCTGCAGGTGCTGCGGGAGCTGCCTGAGGAACGGTAAGTCCGCCGCCGGACATAATGACTGCCTTATGGAAAAGACCGCGGGCAAGAGGAGACTCGCAAAGGGTCTTCACGCTGCCGGCACCGGCACTCTGACCGAAGATCATCACATTGTCAGGGTCGCCGCCGAACTGGGCGATGTTCTTCTTGATCCACTTCAGAGCCTCGATCTGGTCGAGGATACCGTAGTTGCCGGAAACTCCGTGAGGGCTTTCAGCGGCAAGATCCGGATGGGTCAGGAAGCCGAAAACGCCGAGACGGTAGTTGATCGAAACGAGGACGACGTCTCTTGCGCCCCACTCCTGTGCATCGAACTCAGGCTCCGAACCGAAACCTTCGCGATATCCGCCTCCGTGTATCCAGAGAGCCACGGGGAGTTTCTTCTCGGGCTGGCCTGAAGCCTTGGTCCATACATTTGCATAGAGGCAGTCCTCACTGTAGGGAGCCTCTCCGCCATAGCCCCATTCGGTGTAATAGCCGCCGGGGTACTGGATAGCCTGATAGCTGGGATGGCCAAACCTGTCGCAGAGTTTCACGCCCTGCCAGGGAACCACAGGCTGCGGTTCTTTCCAACGGTTATCACCGATGGGCGGTGCGGCATAAGGAATGCCGCGGTATACGAGTACGCCTGGAATGTCAGTTGTTACACCTTGAATCTGTCCTCCCTCGATTGTGAGGACCGGGGTGTCGACAGTCTTGCTGCATCCGAAAAGGACGAGCACAGACAAAATCAGAAGAAGTTTTTTCATATCGTTTAGTGTTTAGTGATAAACATCCTTTTTAACGGTCGTTGAGAGTCTCTCGCCAAGTCTTGCCAGTAGCTACAGGAGCTGCGTGCGAGTGTCCCTCACCCTGGGCAGTGCCGACAGAAGCCCTGGTTGCCGAGGCCTTGGCCGGATGGGCCTTGTCCCAGGCCACAAAGGTGTCATAGTCAAAGTTCCACGACGAGCCTTCGGAGAGCTTCATGACCCTTGTGTATATCTGCGCACGGCTTGGAGCGTTGAAATTGTTGTAAATCATGTTGTTGTTCATCACGCTCTGCTCCGTCGGCCTCCATACTCCGCTCCAGTAGGTATAACCGCCTTCATAGGCACCGATTTTCTCATTGGAGAAGTTGCTGTCTTTAACGAATCTGCTCCAAAGGACGGCATTCGGGTCTGACGTGAAATCGACATTCACATACCAGTTGAGTTTTTGCCTGCCCTTGATATAGTTGACGGAACTTGAGGATATCGTTCCGGCATCACGGTAGGCATATTCATCCGCAAGCTTGGCGATGGCGTGTCCCGCCACCTCGTGAATGACTGTATTTGCCAGCTTCGATATTCCGCCACTGACGCTGACATCCTTGTACGGAACCCAGGCGACAGACGGTCCTGCTGCAAATACGCTTTCATCCTCTGCATCGGCCATATAAGCGGTGCCTCCATCCCTCTGGCTGTTCATAAGGACGAGGACGGCCACATTGTCCATCCTTGCTTCATCTCCGACAGCCTTCTTCGCATACTCATATACCTTACCGTTATTGCCGCCGACAGCGCTGCCATAGCCGAACGCTCCACTGAAGACCGTATTGTTGCCGTTGAAATATTCTTCATTCTTCGACACGGCATTGACAAGGTAGATGTTGAAGCGGTTCTTCAGAGATTTCATAGGTTCAACGGAGAAGAGGTCGGCCACGGCTTGTTTTGCGGCCTTTTCGAAGGTTCCGTTGCTAATCTGCCTGTCGGAGAATGCATCGCCTGTAATCACGAGATCCACACCCTTGCCCACAGATGCCTTCTGCAATTCGGTAACCACACCGTCTGCAGAATAGTTTTTTGATTCATAGTGTGACACTGGATTATCAAAGACAGATTCAAGATAAGAAATGGTATTATCCAACTTCTCAAATGAATCGTCCAATAAAGTAGTATAAGTCACCATCTGGTCAGGACCGATAACGACAACTGTGTTCATTATACCGCCAGGCCAGCTGGTGCCATGCTGCTTTGCATAGAAAGGAGCCGTCCCTTCCGGATAGGCATAGTGCATCTCCCAGGTGAAGGATTTCCAGGTCGCACCGCTGCTGCTCAGAACATCGCGGAAATACTGAGTTTCCTTATACGGCTCATCGTATACGGTTGCAAAAGTAAGAATCTCAAGCCCGTTGTCCTTGTTGGCATTGTACAAAGGCACCAGTTGCCTGATGAACTCCCTGGCGGCTCCGTTTTCTGGATAGAGATCGGCAAAAACAGTATATGCATTCTTCTTGACCTCTGCTTCTATATCGATAGTCTCCCCATTGATACCCGTAATAATCGGTGATTTTGGAGCAGGCAAATGGGAGTTTATAAGATCCTCCCTTGTGAAATCATTGAATAAAAACATATACGGCCATATATCCCAGTACTTGTCTATTTTCTGGAAAGATGTCGGAATCGGCCCGGACAGATGATTGTTGGAAAGGTCCACATAAGACAGATTGATAAGTGCTCCCAACTCCGGGGGAATGCTGCCCGTCAGATTGTTTCCAGACAGGCGAAGGTGGGTCAGACCTGTCAATTCTCCAAGTTCAGGAATAATGCCGCCAGTCAGGTTAATCTTGTCCAGCAACAGTTCTTTCAGGTTCTTGAGTTTTTTTATCGAGGTGGGTATCGGCCCCGCTTCTAACTGAGGCGCATCAGAGATAGTAAGCCTCTCCAGATTAACCAAATCGAACAAAGATTCGGGCAACTTTCCGCTTAAGGAATATCCATTCAACGACAAAGTTTTAAGCTTTTTCAGTTGGCCTATCTCTTCGGGCAACGGCGAGCCGTCAGAAGTCGGGCTGTCATATTCCATTATTTGCAACCACTCCAGTTCGGTGAGGTCCGCTATCTCCTTCGGAATACTGCCTTTGACATTGTTGTCTCTCAAATCGATGGCCACGATACGGCCATCATTATTCGCCTCTACTCCAAACCATTCATTATAGGGCTTGTCCGACAGCCAGTTGGTGTGATCTTTCCAAAAAGTGCCGTTATTGCTCTTATAGAAAGCTTCCATAGCGGCTCTTTCCTTTCTGATATATTCAGGCTGGAGGACAGTTACCGAGCAGGATGCCTTGAAGGTCCCGACAGTGACCACTACCGTTGACGTACCGGCTGCGATGGCCTTGACAAGGCCATCTGTAACTGTGACACACGATGGTTTGCTGCTTTGCCATCTTATCACGGGATCAGTAGCGTCGGCTGGCTGGACAGTGGCGTGCAGTTGCACCTCCTGTCCGATTTCAAGGGTCAGTGATTCCTGGTCCAGGGACACGCCTGTCACTTCTATCACCGGATCGCAGGCTATAATCAAGACTGCAGAAACCATTGCCAGAATGGAAATGATCTTTTTCATAGTTATAGTTTTCAGGGTTTACACAAATATAATAAAAAACTAAGCCGGTTCTCATCACGAGAGCCGGCTTTTGTGCTGGAAGAGATGGCTTTGTCTATCTGCCGAAGCCGCCGCCGAATCCACCGGGACCGCCCTGACGCATACGCTGCATCTCCTCGTCATATTTCTTGTACTGGTCTGCAGTGAGAACGCCCTTGAGGAATTTTTCCTGCTCCTGCATCCTCTTCTGCATTGCTTCCATGTCGAAGCCGCCGGGGCCACCGCCCTGCTGGAACTGCTCCATCATAGCTTTTGACTCTTTGAGGAAGTAGTCATAAATCTTCTTGTACTGGTCATCAGAAGTCTTGCAGGTCTCTTTGATACGGTCAGCACGCATCTTGGCCATATCTTCTGCGTTGAACTGAGGCATCTGTGCAAAAGCACCGATTGTCATCATAAGGGCGAAAAGCCCGAGAATTACTTTTTTCATACTGTGACTGTTGAGTTAAACGTTCTGCTTCTTTAGACTAATGAAGTTACAAAAAGTAACATAATGAAACAAAAGATTATCTTTGACTATATGAAATCATTGAAACTGACATTACTGTTTTTTTGTACAGTTCTTATTGCTTCTTGCTCTTCATTGCAAAGAGACAAAGTCATCCGTCTTCTGGAAGAGATATCGGCGGATATCACATCCGCTGACTTAGATGCAGCGTGGAATAAGGCACAGAAGGCTGAAGCCATCGCAAAGAAGCATAACCTGGACAAGGAACTTGCTGCAGTCCTGATTTCAAAGGCCAAACTTTGCAACCATATCGACGAGGGCCTTGAATACGCCCACGAGGCTCTACGCCTTGCTCAGGACAACGATGCTCCGGAGGTTCAATGCGAAGCATGCTATACCATTTGCTCATTGTACATCAACGACAACACAGATCCTGCCGGCAATCAGCTCGTCGGTGAATGGCTCGAGCGAGGACAAGCTCTTGCAGAGACCTGCGACATACCTCGCCTTCGCCTCGATGGCATTATCTTACGCTCCCTCTGGTACCAGCGGAGCAATCTCTACAACGCTGCTGAAAACTATCTGGAGCAGGCCCTCAGGGATGCCGATGGCTTAGACCCCATCTCGATATCAACCTTGCAGGAGCACCTGCTGGAGTTGTACAACCGTTCGGGGCAGTATAAGAAAGCCGTCGGCATATACAAAGATTATATCTCCGCCAGCCAGGCTGCCACGCAGCAGATGCAGGAAGATATGCAGACCCGCTGGCACAGGAAGAGCCTTCTTTACAAGACAATCATAGCAGTTCTGTTGCTGGCCGTCGCGACTCTCGCTTTTTACACAGTCAAAATCATCATAAAATGAAAAGATGTAAATTATTTTGCGCACTCATTCTCGCTGCAAGTCTTTTCGCTTCGTGCGAGAAGGAGACTACGCTGACCACATACCTTTTCTATTTCAACGAGGAGGATTATACTCAGCCAGGAGAAATCGCTGATCCGGAAATACGCGCGTTTTACTTGGATATCCGGGAGGGTTTCTCAAAACTTCAGGCAAATGATTTTTGGCAGATTTACGTGGACAACCGCAAATTCGGCCCGGAGGACGAGAAAGCTGAGGCACGGTTCAGCGCCACACTGACGACAATCAAGGAGTATGAAGCCCGGTACAGGAAAGCAATCGAGGATCTTGGCGTGCACGAGGGATCATCCTTTCACGTAAAGTATGTTTACCGCTTGTCCCGGGACATTCCTGCAGACCATTTTTCTGACGGATACTCTCCCGCTATCCTGCAGGAGTACTCCTTTGAGCTACGGTACGATTAGTTCCACAGTGAGTTGAAGACAGATGACTCAAAAAAAGACAGCTTAACCGCTGTCTTTTTTGTGCCTCGGGCGGAAGCGTTGCCATCGGTGGCTATTGGTATTCAGGTAGATGTAGAACGGATTGGCGAGACTCGCTTTCCGTGTTCTTTGGACACGTGAACGCCTATTTCGCCAGGAATTCCGAAGGGGTGAGGCCTGTGACTTTCTTGAAGATCCGGTTGAAGTGGTGCGTGTATCCGAAGCCCAGCAAATGGGCCGTTTCGCTGACATTGTGTCCGTGCATCAGGAGGCTTTTCCCCCTTTCAACCACGAAAGAATGGATGTAGCCGATGGCCGTACCGCCTGTAGCCTTATGGATCATGTCGCCCAGATAGCGGGGAGAATACGCCAGTTCTGACGCACAGTATTGGACGGATGGGACCCCTAGGCCCGACTGCTTGTTCTCCGCATAATAGTCGAGGAGCAGTTGATTGAAGCGCTTGAGCATGTCGGATGAATCTTTGTCACCGAACGAGGTCTGTCGCAGATAGATGCGGTTGCAATACTCGAGGATCACATGGAGATAGCCTTGGAGTACACCCCGTAGGGCAGGGCTGTCATCATGGTCCTGCAGTTCGTTACGCATCTGACCGATCAGCAGGGAGATCCGGTCCCATTCCGCAGGTGTCATCTCCAGCGAGTTGCTGGAGAAGTAGGAAAAGAAACCGTATTCTTCCATCTTTTTCCCCCAGGCGGTTCCTTGCATCAATTCCGGAGACCAAAGGAGAACCCATCCCTTTCGGGATATCAGTTCTCCGTTGTCTTCCACGCCTCCAATCTGCCCCGGTGCCACCGCAATGATGGAAGGACCGTTGGTCTCATAGGTCCTCATTCCATAGGAAATGCCCTTGACAAACTCGTCCTGGATGAACAGTCCATACACGCTGTACAGGTTCAGGCTCCGGCGGAAGAGCCCCAGTTCTTCATAACGGAGGATGCATACAAGCGGATGAAGCGGGGGAGCGTTGACATAAGCCGCATAGTCATTCGGATTGGTTATGCGTAAAACCTTTTTCATACGTATAAGTCTCTGCAAGTTGGACAAATATAATGATTATCTGCGAAATTGGTTAATAATGGACAAAAATGGGTTACCTCATTCCCGACAGAACACGCTACTTTTGTAAAAACATAGCGAGTAATGGAAATCAATCGCCCCATCAATCGGAGAAAGGCCCTCAAGGTGCTGGGCCTCGGCATGCTTGCGACCTGCATGCCTACCCTTCCCGCCTGCGGAAACACCAAGAATGAGAAGAAAATCAAACGGCTGATCTTCTACTTCTCCGCCACCGGCAACAGCCTTTATGTTTCCCGCCAGATCGCTGGAGAAGAAGGCACCCTGCTGAGCATCTCGCAGGAAATCCACAATGAGAATCCGGTCTATGAGGCAGAGGAAATCGGCTTCGTCTGCCCGGTCTACTGCTTCATCCCGCCAGCAATCGTCCAGGACTTCATCGCCCGTTCCACGTTCAAGGCCGATTATTACTTCACCGTCGGCACTTTCGGTGCCCATAGCACGATTTTCCCGGAGTTCGTGGATAATCTGGCCAAGGAGAACGGTTTCCAGATGAATTACATCAATACGATCCAGATGGTCGATACCTACCTGCCGTATTTTGATGCGGATAGGGAAAAGGCGGACCCGAAGAATCAGCTGATTCCCGAGAAGATCGCTGCCGTCCTTGCCGCCATCAACAAGCGCGAGAACTATATCCTGCCAGTCACCGAGATGGACAGGATGATCTGCGAAGGGTACTACCGTTCCTCCGGGCGAGACCGCAAGCGGCCGACTGTCACTCGTTCCGAGAAGATTGTCTTCGCCACCGATGCCTGCATCGGATGTGGTGTATGCACGTCGGTCTGCCCGCACGGTTCCTGGAAGGTGGTCGACGGCCATTCTGTTGCTGAAGGGGAGTGCGAAAACTGCCTGGCCTGTGTCCACAACTGCCCGCAGAAGGCCATCTCCATCATCCCGACCCCTCCGGAGCCGGAAGAGCCCAACCGGAATGCCCGCTACCGCAACCCGAACGTCAGCATCGCTGACCTGATCAAGGCAAACTGCCAGATTTGATTTCCAAACTATATGAAGAAGCAATTGTTGACGGCAGCCGCATTTGTCCTTGTCGGTTTTCTTGCAGCCGCCCAGCCTTGGATGATGCGTCCTCAGGGACCCGCCAATGAATTTTCGGCCCTGGAGGGGACTTCCGTCCTCATTTACAACATGCTGCCGGAGCGCAACGTGCATTCCCGCGCCGGATTTGGGCCGGCCTTTTATATCTTCCCGGACGACCGGCTGGACAACAGGCAGTCCCTTGAATTGGCGAAGAGGCTGAATCTGACCGAAATCGTCCAGGAATACGGAGGTCGGATCATGGTCGTCAATCCCGCTTCTGACAAGTGGCAGGATCAGGACCTGGAGGCCTTTATGCGGTTGATTGGAATGGGAGGGGCCCCTACAAATGTCAAGGTCGTCGGAATCGGGTCCGGGGCGACTTTCGTGAATCGAAAGTTGGCTGCGTCTGACCTCACGGGCGTCATTGCAGGAATCGTTACGATCGATGGCGAACCCGGGAAAGCCTGTAAGTTTCCGGTACCGACATTCATTGGCGGGAAGAATGCGGCAAAGGTGGCGAAACCTTATCAGGCAGCGAGCGATGCCGCTCTGGCTGACCCTCTTCAGAAAGTCGTTATCAACACGGACAGAAGGGCTTCTCTGGAGATGCTCTTCGCCCAGGCTTGGGATGAGGTGCTGAGTGCCAACTATCGGTATAACAATCTCTTCCGTACTTTCTACATGAGCCGGGGAATCGACAACCAGGAAGGTGTGAAAAACTTTGAACTGGTTTCCATCCCCGTGTTCGACAAGCTGGGGATTCGGCGCAATGTGGTGGAGTATCCCCTGGTGGATATGAATGCACCCTCCCGGCCGGAGAATCCGGACAAGTATCTTTGGTACGAGTATATTCCCAAACAGGCGCAGGAAGCCGCGCCAGGTACGGTTCCCCTGGTCGTGCTTCTCCATGGCCACGGCAATGACCCCCGTACGCAGAGCGAAACGTCTGGTTTCCCCGAACTGGCTGCGGAAGAGGGGTTCATGGTCGTGGAGATGGAATGGCAGGGCGGAAACGGTTACGTACCCATGGGCCTTGATGGCATCGAAGCGGTCATCAGCGTCTTGCGGCAGAAGTATCCCCAGATCGATGGATCGAGGATCTATGCGGAAGGGCTGTCGGCCGGTGCCATGACCAGCAACATGCTTGGCGTCCGCAAATCCCATCTCTTCGCGGCTGTCGCCGGCCATTCAGGAGGCATTTTCTCCGGCAATGGACTCGGTTACTATGCCTATGGCTCTGAACCGTTGATGAATGAAGCGATTCAGAAGCGGGGGCACGTGGAAGTCGGTTATTGTTCCGTTGTCGGCACGCACGATGATACGATCCGGTTCTTCAATCAAGACAACTGGGAGGGCAGTCCCTACCTCAATGTCTGGCGGATCTATGAGACGGTCAACGACATGCCCGTGACGGGCGACCTGGATTTTGGCGTGGATCCGACCTTCGGTATCGCGCTTCGGGACAGGAAGCAGATTCACACCGGCAAGAGCGAGGACATCACCATCGAGTTCGGCCAGCTCTACAAGGAGGAGAAGCCGATGATCCGCCTGATGGTCGTGAACCACTATGGGCATTGGAATTTCAAGCCCGCCGCCCGGCTCATCTGGGACTTCTTCCGTCATTTTTCACGGGACACGGAAACCAAGGAACTTCGTTATCAATGATCTTCCGTTCACCGAGAAAATGGGGCCGTTCACCGATTATAATCGTCATATAGGTAGCGTGTATGTAGTTTTGTGCTGAAAACAAAACGAAGCACGCCATGAAACGCATCCTCCTTTCCTTCGCCATCCTGTTGGCTCCGGTCCTCGCCCTGGCTGATAACAACCGTAAGGATAAAACTCCCGAAAACGAACCCATCCCGGTTAAACTGTCCAAGAAAGAAATCGTCAAGACCGGGTGGAACATCGGCCTGTTGCCGGCGTTCCGGTACGACAATGACCTGGGGTTCCAGTTCGGAGCACTTAGCCAACTATACCATTATGGAGATGGAAAGGATTATCCCAACTACCGGCACAAAGTGATGGCCTTGGGCAGCGTCTATTCGCGCGGGGCGAAGCAGTTTTCGCTGGATTATGACTCGAAGCGATTGTTGTGGAATCTGCGGGTGACGGCCCATCTGGAGTATATGGACAATCCGCTCCACGGATTCTACGGGTTCAACGGTGCAGTGGCTCCCTACTTTGCCGATCTGGACCGCCGGAAATCGGCGGATGGGACAGACGGTATCGCTTTTTATTCCAACAGTCAGCGTCTGTGCACCGTCGGGTTGGATCTGCAAGGGCAGATTGCTGACCACCTGACCTGGATCGGGGGCGTGAAGTATGCCTATCAGACCTACAGTGACGTCTCCGTGGGCGTGTACGACGGGACGCAGTCGCTGTTCCACCAGTATGTGGAGAACGGGCTGATTCTGGAGGCAGAGACCTGGGGACACAGAGCCGAACTCAAAGGCGGCCTGGTCTATGACACGCGTGATTTTGAGGCCAATCCGGCCCGCGGCCTGTATGCGACGGTCACGCTTGCGGGCGGGGCCAGTTTCTCGTCCGGGCAGAGCCTTTCAATGGTGGCAGCTTTTGACGTACGTCAGTACCTGCCCATCGTCCCTTCCCGTCTCACGCTGGCTTGGCAGGTGAAAGGTGGTGGCCTTGTCGCCGGCACTTTGCCGTCCTCCAGATCCTGGTCCTCGACCTTTTCGGGAAAGTGGTCATTGGCGATGGACTGACTATCTCAGGCATTTTGGATGCGGGGACAAAGATTTCCCAGCGGGTTTTTGTTCCCGTCCTGGGATTCCTGATGGTACTTATTGCGTTGGCCGTCGCGCTGTCAGACGAGTGGCGTCTCGCAGCGTTCAAGTACCGGGAGGCGCAGCAGCGCAACGAGTGGCTCGGACAGGACATCGACAAACTGAAAGACCAGGTTGATGCACTCCGTCACCGCAAAGCCGCTCCCGACGTTGACTCCATCACCGTCAAGGTGGACCTCATGATGACCAAAGTCCCGCTGGACGACATCCTCTACATCAAGGCAGACGGCGACTACATCGTCATCCACAAGGCTGACGGGAAGACGCTCATGACGCTCATGACCCTGAAGACCCTGGAAAAGCAGCTGCCCTACGACCGTTTCTGCCGCACACACCGCTCCTGGATTGTCAACGCCGACAAAGTCCGCGGCATCCGCGATGGCAAAATCCTCGTCGCCGACGCTGTCATCCCCCTCTCCGATTCCTGCAAAGCCGCTTTCTTCGAACTCCTCTCACATAAGTCCATCTTCCTGAAAGCGGAGCCAACTGTCCTAAAAGAAAAGTAAATCCCGAAGCGAGTGGAGATTGACTACCCGACCTTCCGCGCTGTTATCATGAGTCTCCTGTGATCTACCCCCGATACTCGGAAGGAGACTCGCCCAGGTATCGTTGGACGTAACGGCTGAAATAGGCCGGAGAGGAGAAGT
>JAEEGK010007709.1_pt1 | contig 25624 bp, 24 predicted proteins | sample 8958771 | NCBI WGS metagenome assembly JAEEGK01 (sample SAMN16246547, study PRJNA631951) | gut metagenome | biome: gut microbiome; feature: rumen; material: SC-attached | host: Bos | place: Iran: Karaj | collected 2018-10
GGTCTTCTTCTGCAAGTCCGATGACGGAGCGAGATTCCTATAACGTCATGCCCGACCTAATCGGGCATCTACTATGAAAACCATCGTCCTGGCCGCCGGCTACGCCACCCGGCTTTACCCTCTGACCGAGAACTACCCGAAACCCCTCCTGGAAATCGGGAACAACACCATCCTCGGCCGCCTGCTCGATGACATCGACACCATCCCCGAAGTCACCGAACACATCATCGTCACCAACGGCAAGTTCGCCGGCATCTTTGAGGAGTGGGCTCAACGTCATGCCCGGCGTGACCGGGCATCTCTTCCTGTGAAAGTGTTGTCCGACAACACCTTCACCAACGAAACCCGTCTCGGCGCTGTCCGCGACCTGATCCTGGCCATCGACACCTTCTGCCTCGACGAAGACCTGCTGGTCGTCGCAGCCGACAATATCCTCGACTTCAGTTTCCGCGGCTTCGTGGAAGCGTTCAAGGAAAAAGGCACCTCGATGATTATGTGCCATCACGAACCGGAGATCTATAAACTCCAGCGCACCGGCGTCATCGAAGTCGACACCGATTTCCGCGTCCTCCCGGAAGTTCCGGTCTCCCACTGGGCCGTCCCGCCGTTCTACATCTACCGCCGCGAAGATCTCCCACTCATCAAAGGCGCCATCGCCGACGGCTGCAACTTCGACGCCCCGGGCAACCTAGCCCACTACCTGGTTGACCGCACCACTATCCACGCCTGGCCTATGCCCGGGGGGCGGTTTGATATCGGAAGTCTGGATACGTATGAGGAGGCTAGAGTTAAATACGCTTGAGATGCGTGAACGGACTTTCAATAGATACCTGCTACTTGAACTTCGACGAGTTTTTCAAGGATGATGGTTCAAAGATGTTGACTATAAGACGGTTTTGGAAGGATCTTTATAAAAGTGTCCTTTTGGGGATAATTACTTTCAATGTCTTCAACTAGAGAAAAAGCATTTACTGGAGTGATGTGGAGCACAATTCACCGTTTTGGCGTTATGGCCATAACATTTGTCTCTAACATCATATTAGCGCGACTTCTATCGCCGGATGACTATGGTTGTATAGGGATGCTGATGATATTTATCTCACTCTCTACCTCTTTCATCGATGGTGGTTTTGGGTCCGCACTGATACAAAAGAAGGAGCCGACAAATGAAGATTATTCTACAATATTTTATTGGAATATAGTCCTCTCAGTTGTGTTATACGGAGTGCTCTTCTTGTTTGCTCCGCTCATTGCGTCTTTTTATCATGTTGCAATTCTTTCGGATGTGTTGAGAGTACAAGGCGTTGTTTTGTTTTTTAATTCCCTGAGTATTATTCAGCAAAACCAACTTCGAAAGAAACTCATGTTCAAAAAACTGGCGATTGTAAATATTATATCCGCAATTCTTTCTCTCGGTGTTGCCGCTGTTTTGGCTTATAAAGGTTTTGGTGTATGGGCACTTGTTGCTCAACAGATAACTCTTTCCGTGATTAATGCCATTTTGTTTTGGATTGTAGGACACTGGTCTCCTGACCGAGTTTTTTCGTGGACTTCGTTTAAGGAGTTGTTCAAATTCGGGGGATTTATTCTACTATCGAACTTGTTCGGAACATTGAGCAATGAGATTCAAGGTTTATTGGTTGGGCGCATGTTCAATCCGGTGACAATGGGACTCTATTCGCAGGCTTACCGTCTGGAGGGTTCGGCAGCTACAGCTACATCCAGTATTATTGATCAGGTAACATATCCAGTTTTAGCATCTTACCAGGACGACAGGGCGAGTTTTATATCTGCTCTCAAACGATTCATTCAGATTCCTGCATTTGTTTGCAGCCTTGTGATGATGGTGATGATTGTTGTGGCCAAACCACTTATTATTCTTCTTTTTTCTGCTAAATGGGTTGACTGTGTGCCTTATTTTCAGATCCTTTGTACGGCAGGTCTTGCCGTATGTTTGCAAGGCTCAGCCAACAATGCTATAGCCGCTATCGGTAAGAGCAAAGTTATTTTTACATGGACAATAATAAAGAGAACGTTAACCATAGTACTTTGTGTGGTTGGTATTTTTGTGGGAGGAATGTATGGTTTGCTGTGGGGTTGTGTGGCCGGTGCGTGGTCGGTGTATCTGATTAATGCATATCTTGTGTCAAAATATGTAAAGTATTCTTTTTATAAGCAGGTTTTAGACATCCTGCCATTCGTTGTCATTTCTGTTGTGATTGGAATAGTGGTTTATGTACTTGGCGCTAATTTGTCATGGCACATGTATATAGTTGCATTGGTAGAGGTGGCACTTTGTGTTTTTCTTTATTGGTTGGCCGCCCTTGTTTTCAAGATAGATGCTTATTATTATCTATTGGGTCTTATTAAGAAGGATGTCTTATCACGTATCCGCAAATAATAAAGATGAAAAAGATACTGTTCCTTTCTTTTGAATACCCATATGGCCATTTTGGTGCAAGCAGCCAGTGTTCTTATAGAATCATGGAGGCTATTTCACAATCAAAGGCATACGAGGTGCATAATATCTCATATTGCGGCATTAAGAATAATTATCGTACTATTGATGGTGTTCAGCTTCATTTATTAGATTTTCCGGAACGAAAACGTAATTGTCCACGGTGGATAATACAGTTCTTTCTGTTCCTAAAGATTCCTTTTTTCCCGTTCACCAAGCTTTTCAATTGTATTAAGGTTTACCGAGCTTGCAAATCAATGTTGCGGAATAATAGCTATGATTTAGTTGTCGCTCAGTGTAATCCGGAAGAGAGTGTATGGGCTGGTACATGGCTGAAAAAGAATGGATATGTTGATCGATTAATAGTGATTTTCTGGGACAACGTCTATGGTAAATTGCCCAGGCGCGTTATACCTAAAGGTTTCGCATTGCGCCGACAGCGTAAAGCTGAGAACGAAATCGCAAAATATGCGGATTCGCTGGTTTCCCTTTACCCAATAAAGGCATTTCATGAGGTCTATGGTGATGTGCCAAATGCAGGGATGAAGCGGGTGTATTTAGGCATTCCATCTATTACTAGACCAAAAGCACAGGGTGATTCGTCATATGAGCATGTTATTAAACTAGATAAGATTAACATCCTATATTCTGGAACTGTTTTCCGCAAGGAATATGTTTCATATTTCGTTGACTTGTTGAATCGCACTTCAATAGCAGATAGGATTAATCTTATTTTTTTCAGCCAAGGTGTTAGTGACGATGTTTTTGCTCAATTTCAGAAGTCGTTTAAAGGATCTGTCCAATATTTAGGTTGGATTCCAATCAATGAATTGCTGGCTTTGTATCCCAAAGTTGATTTTTTTGTGTCTTTTCCTGGCGTCGCAACTGCTATTCGCTCTAAGGTCTACGAATATATGTCATTTGGAAAACCTTTGATCCTTCTATTTGATGATGACAACGATGTTAATGTCAGTACCTTTTCCCGTTATTCTGCATATATAGCATTAGATGAAAGACAAAGTGTAGAAGAAAACGCTCGACGAATCGAGCCCTATATACTTGGGAAACTTAATGTGAGTATTCCTTTTGAAGAAGTTGAAAAAGTATTCCCGGAGGATACTGCTGAAGCGTATGTTCGCTTGATCGAGAAACTGATTCAATAGATTGATGGATAATTGAAGTTTGTTAATAAATGAAGCTATCAAAGTATGTTTTCCCATTCTTCGCCTTGTTCGTTATTTTTGCGGATGAGTTGTTTTATGGTTTCTTCAGAGTTACGGGCACTTCATTGGAGTCAGGTTTGAAATCACGAGAAGCAATAGTAATAGCCGGGATAGCCTATGTGATGTTACTCGAAGATATATTCAAAGGGAGAATCAGTTTAAAGAATAGGAAACAATTATTGTGGCTATTCATAATATTAGTCCTTTATGGAATTACAGGCTTTTTTTATCCCCACGATTCGAGTTATGGCAATTACATTGCACGATTGTTAGTATATGGTGCTTTGTGTATTCCTTCTGCCTATGTGGGCATAAAAGTAGCGAGAGGAGGTTATGATGAGCGGATATTGACCTTGCTGCCATTCTTTTTAATTGCTGTTTCGTTGATAGTTGGCGATGCTGTTATTAATAGTTCTATGCAGGATCGACTGCTTGGCCAGGAATACGACGATGTCTTAAATTACCAGAATTCATCATATTACTTGTCTTTCTGTGCGGCTTATTGTGTTTTTCATGTCTTCTTTAATAAGACTAAAAGACGGACCGTTTTTAATACAATTGTATATATTATCATCGTTATGATGATTTTTCTTTGTGCGATTGGATGCATATTAGGTGGTGGCAGAGGAGCATTCGTTTATCTAGTGGTTATATCAGCTTATTTAGTATATCGTATTATCCAAAAAAGAAAAAAAGGAAAGGTTGGGTATTTGGCTCTACTTGTTGTAGTAGCATTGGCTATGGTGTACTTGACATCCCACTTTCAAGTGTTCAACTCTGTTGGTGCTTCTCGTATTTCAGAGTCATTAACGGCGGACGATGCCCGTATAGAATTATGGGGCAAAGCGATGGATTCTTTCAAGGGATCGCCTATAATTGGACATGGGTTAGGCTCGGTATGGTGGGAAGTCGGTTTCTACTCCCATAACATTCTAGCAGACTTACTTGTCGAAACTGGTATCATCGGGGCCTTTGTCATTATGTTAGTAATAGTTAAATGTGCGATCAAAATGATACGGTTTTCCAGATATAATACATTGGCAATGTTCATATTGATTGTATTTAGCGGAGTTTTGGTGGAAACGGCTTTTAGTGGGTATTGGCTTTCGAGCAGCAAATTGTTTTTGGCGTATGGATTTGCTTTTGGCTATGCTTTGGATTCTAATCGAGCTGGTTAAGCCTCAGTATAAGCATCATGAACAAAAGCCAAGTGTCTTTGATTGAGTCTAATTAATGCAACGTGTTAACGCATGAAGCTTCTTCTAGTTTTCAACTCAGCTCCGCATTATAGGGAGAGCATCTTTAGGCTTATTGATTGCTCCTTTGATTGCAAATATGTTTTCGGGAAGAATAAGGGGGATATCAAGCAGATGAATACTTCTCTCCTGAAGGGTGATGCCGAAAGAATCGATAACAAATACCTTTTTGGACGTTTTTATTGGCAGAAGGGTGTCCAAAAGTATCTGCGCAAAGAGTATGATACATTTATCATACTCGGCGATACTCGTTGCTTGAGTTCTTGGCTTTTTTGTATTCGTGCGAGACTGTTTCTGCCCAAGAAACGGGTTTTCTTTTGGACGCACGGTTGGTATGGCAAGGAGGGACGCATTGAAAAGATACTAAAAAAAATGTTTTTTCGCCTCCCCAATGGCGGCATTTTCCTCTACGGTAATTATGCAAAACAGCTGATGGTTCAAGAGGGTTTTGATTCAAGCAAGTTATATGTAATTCACAATTCATTGGCATACGAAAGACAACTCATCATACGTCATTATTTGTGTAGGGAAGATGTGCTTAGTGGACATTTCGGTAATGAGTTTCCTAATTTGTTGTTTGTGGGACGCCTCACTAAAGTAAAGCATCTTGATTTGGTTTTGCTCTCTATGAGAAATCTTATGCGGCGGGGGAAAAATTATAATCTGGTTTTAATCGGTGGTGGTGAACAACAGGAAAAGCTGCAAGCAATTGCGAAACAGTACGGGCTTGAGTCAAATGTCTGGTTTTATGGCCCCTGTTATAATGAAGAGCAGATAGGCCGTTTAATCTATAATGCTGATCTTTGCGTTTCACCTGGTAATGTCGGGCTTACTGCCATACACTCTATGGTATATGGAACTCCCGTTTTGACGCATAATGATTTCTCTCGGCAAATGCCTGAGTTTGAGGCCATTAAGGAGGGAGAAACGGGCGGGTTCTTTGATCGCGATAGTGCTGAATCGTTGGCGAATGCCATAGATGGTTGGTTTGAGGAGAAGGGAAGAAAACGAGATGAGGTTCGAATGGCTTGTTTCCATGAAATAGATACGCAGTGGAATCCCCAGTTCCAACTGAATGTTTTAAGAGAGCATTTATTGTAGATATGGACACAGTAGAGTCCCTTTCTTTTATCAGAATTGTTTTTTTTCTGCAAAAAATAAGAATGCGAAAATTGTATAAACAGCTGATAATTAGCAGGATATTCGACCGTTATCCTGGTTTGGGCTGTTATCCGATTAAATGGAGGGCCGCCGCATGAGCACCTTTCTGATCAACGCCTCGAATCTAAAAAATGGCGGCGGATTGCAAGTTGCAGATTCTATTTGTGGACAACTCAATAGGTTCCCGCAACATTTTTTTATAGTTGTCCTATCCACCTTTCTTGACAGTACGGCCATACGGATAAAAGAATATAACAATGTAAAGGTAATAACATATAATATTCCGGACTCGATTAATTCGATTATTCTTGGAAGAGACCGACTTTTGGATGGTTTGGTGCAACATTATGCGGTTGATGTGGTAATCACTGTCTTTGGCCCCTCCAGGTGGAGACCTCGAGTGCCTCATTTAAGTGGGTTTGCTTTATCGCAACTAGTAATACCAGAGTCTCCTTTTTTTGAGCGCATGAAGAATAGTGATCGGCTCAAATGGTTCTTATGGCGAAAGATTCGTCAATGGTCGTTAAAAAGGAGTGCGGATTGTTTTTGGACTGAGAATCCACTTATTTCCACTCGTTTTAGTAAACTGATACAATGCCCTAAGGTGTACACGGTAACAAACTACTACAATCAGGTGTTTGACCAGCCCAAGAAATGGCAGAGGAGTGTTCGGCTGCCATCTTTTGAAGGGACTACCATGTTAACGGTGTCATCAACGGCAAAACATAAGAATCTGAAAATAATGATTCCTGTGTCTGAGTATTTGGAGCAGTACTATCCCGGCTTTCAGTTCCGTTTTGTTCTGACGTGTAGAGCGGAGGCATTAAACGTACCGGAACATTTGATGCATCATTTCGTGTTTGTTGATAAGGTAGATGTTTCGGAGTGTCCGAACCTCTACGCGCAGGCAGATATCATGTTTATGCCCACTTTATTGGAGTGCTTCTCGGCCACTTATCCTGAAGCTATGCGGATGGAGGTCCCTATCGTGACTACTGATTTGGAATTTGCGCATGGGATATGTGGAGATGCTGCGTGTTATTATAGCGCAGTTAATCCTCAAGCAGCAGCAGAGGCGATTTATAAGGTTGTAACTGATAAATCTTATGCCCGTCAATTGGCTTATGAGGGTGAGCGACAGTTGCAGAAGTTTGACAACTATGAGCAGCGAGCCGAGAAGTTAGTTGGCATTCTTGAAGAGATAGCTTCTTCTAATTGATAGATATTGAGGGATTTATGAAAGTAGTCTTTTTGACGATGTCTCGTATATCTGATATCTCTCAGCGAGGTATTTATACTGATTTGATGCGCAAGTTCCGGGATGAAGGTAACGAGGTATTTATTGTTTCTCCTGTGGAGCGAGGAAAGAAGTCTTGGCTTAGTGCGAATGGGGCTTCGCTGAGGGATCAGGATGACATACATATACTTGGCGTGAAAACGCTGAATCTTCAGAAGACGAGTGTCATCGAGAAGGGTATCGGTCAAATTCTGGTTGAGCACCAATATGTACAAGCCATTAAAAGATATCTTAACGGTATTCAATTTGACCTGATTCTATACTCTACACCTCCAATCACATTCCCTAATGTAATTAGATTCTTAAAGAACAAAAACCCTGATGCTATGACATATCTTCTACTTAAAGATATGTTTCCTCAGAATGCCGTTGACATGGGAATGCTGAGAAAGACTGGTGTAAAGGGGATCCTCTACAAATATTTCCGCCGGAAAGAAAAGAAACTATATGCGCTGAGTGATTACATTGGCTGCATGAGTCCGGCGAATGTTGAGTATTTACTGAAACATAATCCGGAAATAGATGCTTGTTGTGTAGAGGTGGCGCCTAATTCTATTGAAATGATAGATAAGGGTAATGAAGAAACGCAAAATGAAGTGGATCGGATTAGCATCAGGAATAAATATGACTTGCCGATTAATAAACCGGTTTTCATTTTTGCTGGTAATCTTGGGAAGCCTCAAGGCATTGATTACTTGGTTGAGTGTATTGAAGTTAACAAAAACCGTAATGATTGTTATTTCTTGGTTATAGGTGATGGAACTGAATATGGCAAGTTGGATGAGTGGTATGAGGCAAATAGAGGTTGCTGTATAAAACTGATGCAACGACTGCCTAAAGAAGATTACGATATGTTGGTCAAGTCTTGTGATGTAGGCCTAATCTTTTTGGATCATCATTTTACTATTCCTAATTTTCCTTCGCGTCTGTTGAGTTACTTAGAGAATAAAAAACCAGTACTCTGCGCTACTGATCCCTTTTGTGATATGGGTAAGATTGCGGAAGAAAATGGTTTCGGTTTCTGGTGTGAGAGCGATTCAGTGGAAGGATTTACTTCCATTTTGAATAAGATGTTACTCGCTGACATAAAAAGTATGGGGGCGAAAGGTTTCAGTTTTTTATGTGATAATTATTTAGTTTCGCATACGTATGAGACCATTATAAGTCATTTCGAATCAAAAGATGTCAATGGGCAAGTGTGATGTATTAGTGACATATTGTTGGAATCGGGTTGGTTATAATATTTTAAGAAGTTTATCTGCGCATAGCTTGATTGTTTGGACGGCCGATACGTCGAAGAATAATATCTGCTCGAGATCAAAGTTTTGCGCCGGGGCTTTTACCTATCCGGATCCTTTTTCTCAAGAAGAGGCCTTTGTCAAATGCCTTAAGGAAAAGGTGACTGAGCTTCATCCCAAGGTGCTGTTGCCGACACACGATGAGTCTCAGGTAATTATGAGACATAGGAGCGTGTTTCCTGCTGATTTGTGTATTCCGTATATGGAAACTGAGAAATTGGTAAATCTGTCTGATAAGGAATGGGCGACTGAGAAAGCAAAGGAGTGTGGAGTGCCCGTCCCCATGACATATAAAGATTGGCGGGACGTTGGCAAGTTTCCTTGTGTCTTTAAAACAGTGATAGGTAATTCTGCAAAGACAGTGTTTTTTCCGAAAGACGCGGATGAGTTAGAAAAGTTGATAAAAGATTTTAGCGGAGAGAAAACCCTGATTGAAGAATGGATTGGAGGGACAGACTATAGTGTTGATTGTGTCAGGTGGGATGGTTTCTTCAAAGCCTCAACATATCATGCGTTGCTGACAAAAACGGATGGCGGCGGAACAACTACACAACGGGAGATTGTGTCAGAGCCGGCGTTGGAGAGATATGCTAAAATGCTGCTAGACCACGTTGACTATAAAGGAGTTTGCGGCTTGGATTTTCGATATGATCCCATAACAGGAAAAGCCGCTTTCATTGAGGTAAATGCCCGTTTTACGGGTGGATTGGCTACTCCTATTACCGCGGGTTTTGATATACCATGGATTGTGTATTCCTTAGCAACCACAGGCCACTATGAGGATGAGATAAACCTAAAAATTGGTACTCGTACTAAATGGATACTTGGCGATATCATTACTCTGGTGAGCCGTCTCTTCTCATTAAATTTCAATCGTCAGGAGTGGAAACAGGCCCTGAAATTTAAAGACTTTGATGCGTTTGATGATTTTCGGAAGGATGATCGAGAGGCTTTTTGGGGTGAGATGTTGTATTATTTCGGCAAGTTGATAAGAAATGGCAGGTTGAATCCGTAGTATTATGGAGCTAAAATTTGTTTTTGACAGGATTGTCTCGTTGGTGGGGCTTTTATTGCTTTGGCCGGTGTTGCTGGTAGTGGCTATCCTGATTAAGGTGAAGATGCCCGGCGGCCCTGTTTTCTTTGTTCAGCAGCGGGTGGGTAAGGACGGTAAGCTATTCAAATGTCACAAGTTCCGCACGATGACTGTAAAGCACAATGGTTCGACCGTTTCAGTAGCCGGCGATAGCCGGATAACGCCATTGGGTGCAAAGCTTCGCCATTATAAGCTGGACGAATTGCCTGGTCTGTGGGATGTCCTTCGCGGCAAGATGAGCTTTGTGGGCCCACGTCCTGATGTTCCAGGATATGCTGATAAGTTAACAGGCGATGATCGCGATATTCTGAAGCTCCGCCCTGGAATTACCGGCCCGGCAACGCTGAAGTATCGACTGGAAGACGAGATGATAGCAGAATATGTCGCTGAAAAGCAAAAAGAAGGCGATATGAGAGAAGCTCAGGCAATTGCAGAAGAATACAATGATACAGTGATTTATCCCGATAAGGTAAGAATCAATTGTTACTATTACCGGCACTATTCTTTTGTTAAGGACATCCAGATGATTATCTGCACGGTGCTGGGAAGGAAGATGAAATATAATAATGAAATAATATAGCGAAAGCGATGGCTGAAAGGAAAATGGTTTATCTGTGCCTGGCTCATATGAGTGAAGAAGGCTGGGAACAGAAGTATGTGAAAGAGGCATTCGACACGAACTGGGTGGCCCCGATGGGACCGAACGTCAATGCGTTTGAGGATGATCTTGAGGTGTTTGTCAATAGTAAAACCGGCGGGAACCTCGATCGAGAAGTTGTTTGTTTGGCATCCGGAACGTCTGCTGTTCATCTGGCATTGATTGCCTGTGGAGTGAAAGCCGGCGATGAAGTTTTGGTCCAGAGTTTTACGTTCTGTGCTTCGTCACATCCTATCACGTATTTAGGCGCGAAGCCTGTGTTTGTTGGCTCTGAAGGGGAGACTTGGAATATGGATCCGAAATTGCTGGAGGCGGCGATTCTCGACCGCAAGGCAAAGACTGGTGTATATCCGAAGGCAATCATTCCGGTGGCTCTGTATGGGATGCCGTACTGCATCGATGAGATTATGACTATCGCTGAAAAATATGGAATCCCGGTGATCGAAGATGCTGCCGAAGGAATGGGATCTCGTTTCGATGGCCAAGTGTTGGGGACGTATGGTCAGTATGGCGTACTTTCTTTCAATGGCAACAAGATGATTACTACATCGGGCGGTGGCGCTCTGATTTGCCGTAGTAAAGAAGCGGCGAACGAGATTATGTGGTATGCCACTCAAGCACGTGACGCCTATCCGTACTATCAACATTCTGCCATCGGCTTCAACTATCGTATGAGTAATGTTTGTGCCGGAATTGGCCGCGGCCAAATGACTGTGCTGGAAGAACATATCGCCCACCATAAACACGTCCAAGCCCTGTATGAGGAACTCTTGAAAGACGTGCCTGAGGTCCACATGCATAAACAACCCGCTGATCCGCGATATGATTCGAACTTCTGGCTTTGCGCCGCGACAATTGATCCGGATGTCCGAGTAGAGGGGCAGGAGCGAGCCTATAAAGAAGTGGTTAAGACTGCTGTGGGTGGCGCCGCTGGTGTGATTCATGCCGTTGACTCCGCCACGACCGACTGCCAGCCCAATGATAACGTTGAGGCCCTTCGCGTGTTTATGCTGGACCACAAAGTCGAATGCCGCCCCCTTTGGAAACCTATGCACAAACAACCCGTTTATGCCGGTGCTCCTATATATACCAAGGGCATCGAAGAAGATCTGTTCAAAGTCGGCTTCTGCCTCCCGGCAGGGCCGAATGTGAGCGACGAAGATGTGAAGTACATCGTTGATTCTATCAAGAATGCCATCGTCAAGTAAAATAGTTGACGCATTCTATGCATTGCTAAGAGCCGGTCTCTGGGAACAGAGCGTCCGGCTTTCGCCGTTTTCTCCGATAGACTTCGATGAGTTATACAAACTGGCGGAAGAGCAATCGGTTGTTGGATTGATAGCCGCTGGACTTGAGCATGTTGAGGATATGACTTTGGCGAAACAGCAGGTCATGCCATTTATGAAGAGGGTCATCGCACTGGAGAGCCGTAATGCTTCGATGAATGGTTTTATCGCTAGCCTTATGTCGAAGATGCGAGAGGCAGGGATTCAAGCCTTGTTGGTAAAAGGGCAGGGGATTGCTCAGTGTTATGAGCGGCCGATGTGGCGATCGGCTGGGGATATAGACTTACAGCTGGATGCGGAGAATTATGCGAAAGCCAAAGCTTTTCTCACTCCCAGGGCTTCGTCGGTAGATAAAGAAGATGTCCCTCGAATGCATCTCGGAATGACGATCGATTCTTGGATCATTGAGTTGCACGGGACTCTTCACGGCGGCCTCTCTCGGTACACGAATGAACAGATCGATCAAATACAAGAGGAAATGTTCTGCAGCCATAGTTTTCGGACATGGAATAACGGAGGCACTGAAATTCTTCTCCCTGGCGAAACAAAGGATTCGATCTTTATCTTTGTCCACATCCTCCAACATTTCTTCCGTGGCGGTATCGGGATTCGGCAAATATGCGATTGGGTACGCCTTCTTTGGACTTGTCGCGATTCCATCGACCGAACCCTGCTCGAAAAGCGCATCTCCCAGATGCACCTGATGACCGAATGGAAATCCTTCGCCGCCGTTGCCGCCGATTATCTCGGCATGCCCGTTGAGGCGATACCCCTTTACGATCCCTCTTCGCGTTGGCACCGAAAAGCCCGCCGCATCAATTCCTACATCCTCGAAGTCGGCAACTTCGGTTACAACCGCGCCTCCAGCTACACCCACCGAACCACCTACCTCTCTCGCAAAACCCTCTCCTTCCGCTACCGCCTCACCGACTTCCTCCGCCACCTGGCCATCGCTCCGCGCACCTCGCTGAAGGTTTTCGGAAGGACGCTGGTGATTGGATTTAAGGCGGTGGGGAGGGGGGAGTAACAAAACACAGTAATTCGATTAGTTGAATATGGAAAAAAAGTATTGTGATTTTATGGACGAAATAACTGCTGATGATCTTTATGAAGGTCTTCTCAGTTATGGGATGTTCGCTGACAAACTGCCTCCTATTTTCACATCGGTTCCTTTTTTTGATTACTGTCAGGCTAGTAGTCCCGTTTTCTCAGACTCGGAATGGCACGACTATGTTTTCTATAGTTCAATGCGGAATATAAATATTCCGCGGACATTTGGTATCCCGACGCCGATGAAGTATCAACGTCTTTGCCTGGTTTTAAAAGATACTTGGAATGAATTGAAGCTTCATTTCCATGATAAAACTGATAAACAAGAGTATCGTGTTAGTAGACTTCATCTCAGAAAATTAATGGGAAAGAAGGACTTGTTCGAGATGAACTATAAAAACTGGTATACTGATGGAAATCCTGAGACAGGGCTACTTTTTATTGAGTCACAGGGTGCAAGCAAGTATATAGTGAGAGCTGATATTTCGACTTGTTTCCCAAGTATCTATAGTCATTCGCTTCCTTGGGCCTTAGTGGGAAAGGATGAAGCCAAAGCCAATTGCAAAAATGATCGTCTTTGGTATAATAAGATAGATGCTGCATGCTATACAATGAAAAACGGGGAAACTCATGGGTTGCTTATAGGACCTAAAGCTTCAAATCTTTTGTCAGAGATAATTCTTACCGCGGTAGATAAAGAGTTATATGAGAAAGGATATCGTTACTATCGTTGCATAGATGATTATGAATGTTATGTTGAGTCTTACGAAAAGGCTCAGTGCTTCCTCCACGATCTAGAAGATGTTTTACGAGAATACGATCTTCCGCTAAATCATAAAAAGACAGCCATTCTCTCTCTCCCTGTCGCACTGTCAGAGAATTGGGTTCATCGGTTGAATAGCTATATGGCGATTACTAAAGATAGTATTACATATAATGAGGTTAATGCCTATTTGGATTTAGCTTTGAATCTAGCTGTGGAGACGGGCAATTCTGCCGTTCTAAACTATGCAATTAAGTCCTTGGCTGGCAAATCTATGACGATAAACGCGAAGAAGCTTGCCGCGAAGCGCATTTTACATATGTCAGATATATATCCATATCTTGTTCAGCTGATGGATAATTACGTGTTTGCGCCGTTTGAAGTCGAATTGTCTGATATTAAAACTTATGCAGATGTGCTATATTATGATTCGAAAAAGTCTCATAATTACGAGGCAATCTGTTACGCTATTTATTTTAGTCTAAAACACGGATTTCTATTAGAGGAACTCGATATTGACTGGGTCATGAAGCAATCCGATTGTGTCTTACTTTTAATGACTTGGCTGTACTATCTAAAGGTTAATCAAGGTAATGGAAAGGCGACTCAGTTGAAACCCTTGTTGGCTGAAGCGAAAAGATTGCGAGATGTTGACATGGACCGTTACTGGCTGTTTTGTTATGAAGTATTGAATTACGGCAACCTTAATGGTTACTGGAAGGGCTTGAAAAAGGCTGGGGTTCACTTTATTAAGAAATCATTTTGAATAATCTGATTGCATTTTCACGAAAGTAAAACGAGTAACTGGATATTATTGATAGATTCCACATTCATTTACGGTACGGATGAGGCAGTCGCACATTAATAGTGGGGCAAGAAAATGTAATTTGTGTGTTAGTCGCATTGTCGTTAATTGTTTGCACGTTGAAGTGGAATAAAACTTGTATGAAACGCGAATACTCGCATTTAGGTGTATATTAGGATTGTATTTATAATTAAAGAAGCATACAATAGAGGTTTTATGAAAGAACAAATGGTTATCGTCCAATTGAGAGGGACAATCTTTGTGCCTCTCAATGTTAGTTACACTCCTGAAAACGCTGCTAAGTTCAGAGAATTGTTGTTACCTGACGCTAGGGCCTATAATGCTATTGCTCCAGAGCGTATAGTGCCAGGTGTTAATCCCAATACACCTCAATATGGCATGCCTTGGCGGCTCTTTAAGAAAGTGGATAATGAAGGTGACTACAATATTGTGTTTTTGCCCGATAAGATTGACATCATATTGAATAAAGATGTGCGTTATGGAGATGATACCGAAAGCAATTTTTGCAAGAAATGTATTGATTGGTTTACGAAAATCTTACTCGCTCTAGGCAATCCGAGTGTTAGTCGTATAGCGTACGCCCCCCTTTATGCTATACGATTAGATAAGTTATCGTCAGATTATGTGTGGAGTAAGTGGTTGAAAGGTTCTACCGTGAACGGATCTACTATGCAGGATATAAACCTCAATTACCTACTTAAACGTGAAGTGTGCTTCAGTGATAGAAAGATTCAAATGAATCTTGTTCACAATATCACGGACGGAATACAAGTTCTTCAGGGAGAAGAGGGGAATCCAGTTCATAAAGTTGTGTTAGTCCAATTCGACCTGAATAGTATCCCCGAGAGTCCGCTGACTCTAGACTGTTCGGGGATTAAAGTATTCTTTGAAGGTATCTTAGGCGTAAAGAATAATCTTGTCGACAATGTCACAGAGTAGTATTAGTAGTGTAGCGAAACTTGCTTTAATTGCTACAGCCCCGTTGATTACTTTCAGTACATCAGATCATGGACGGCAGCAAACAGAGCGAGTCCAGGTGGAGTATAATCAAACACTCACAGCTCAACCATTTATGTTGTTTTATCCCCATGCGTCTCATGTATATGAACGAACTCAGAATGAGTCAGCAAAGATTGAACGTGAGGAAATTGATAAGCAATTGCGCTATGACGCTATTATTCGCTCGTTTAGACGGTATAGTGCGGGCTTTCCTATGGAAAAACAAAACTATCTAATCCATATGGCCAACGCGCTGTGCCGCCTTAATTTCAAGGATAATTTATTATCCTTCAACCATGGGGATTCTGCCATAGATGCGGTTCTGAAATTGGCCAAAGGCCTTACGCTTAGCGTGTCTTGTTTCGTGGATGAAGAGTATGACGCCCCAATGGTGTTCTCTATTCATCGTGGGCCGGTTTTACTCATCTCTGATGAACTTCCCGTAGGTGATATAGTTAGAACTATTATTGCCGTTTCTTGAATAGAATATTCATGGGTGATTTGGTCGCATCATATCCAATTGAGATATTGCCTCGTCTATACTATAAAAAGAGACTAGTCGTAGATGATCTTCTAAAGAAATATAAAGATTTGTTGGCAGTGAGACTTGTTCATGGTACTAAAGAAGATTATGTTTTGAAATCTGAAAATGGTGATGATTACATATCTGCGAATGTGTTTGAGAGTAGTATGGCAAATTGGTCATTAAACCTTGCAGGGGGGAAGTTCGATACAGATAGCTATAGCCATTTGCGTTTTCTGCCGAATTGTGATTATGGAAAGAAGGAATGGCACGGTGGTAAGGTCAATATGATGGCTTTTATTGATACAGGTAGTTATAGTGATCACTCTCCTTGTACAGGATTATGTTTTTATATTAAGAGTATTCATGAGCGCACTTTCCCTTTCTTTAAAGGTTTTAAAACACAAAAGGAGAGAGATGAATATGCTCAACAGGTGTATAGAATTACTACAGAACGTGAACGGCAATACGATGCTCATGTTGTAGGCGCTTTTGAGGATAAGCACAAAGCTGTGGAGGTAAGAGGACGCCTTAAAGTACATCATGCTCCTACAAACGGAAACTATTGGCACATAACCCTCGACACATATCGACCAGATAGTGCTGAATATGTTCAACCGGAAGGAGATAGAAAAAGTTCAGACAAAACAATGTTTAAAGCCCTCAAGCAAGATTTGCTTCGGCATGGCACATTTGATGAAATGCCAAATTATGAACTTCGACGTCGTGATTATTTTAGAGGTTTTTATTGGCTGATTCCTGATGGGTTATTGAGTTTATTTTAACCAGGGCATCTGGGAGGGGAAGAAGAAGGTTGAGTACATAGATTAGGTTTTTGTACATTCCCTTTAATTGTGGCGCATCTGGGCCTTCAAATAGCATATTGCCCCTGAGAGTTGGCAGGGCGAGTATCCTAAAAGGATTAGATAAGTTTCCCTATTTATGTTTGGAGTACGCTGCAGGTTTCATAGAAGCCTGCGCTTTCGATTGTTATCGTCCGTTGTGAGCTGGGCAATTAACTCAACAGCGACTAGGCATTCCATGGGAGTTAAATCATCGAATTACTCACCAACCCTGAGGCCTACTACATTTAGGTTTTTCATGAACGAGCTAGAAATAAGGAATTAGTGTTAATGTACGACTTCGCCCTCTCACTCTTACTCCTCGGCGCCCTCTCTACCGGCTCCCAGCTTCCTTTTTGGGCCGGGGCAAACCAATTCGGCCTGATGCCGGAAGGGAGTGGGGGATTGGCGCTGCTGAGAGCGGGGACGGAGTACGATGCGACGAAGGAGTTTCAGTGGAAGTGGGGCGTGTCTCTTGCCGGGCAGTATGACTCGAGATGCCCGGTCGCGCCGGGCATGACGGTGGAGAAGACGGCGGATTTCAGCGCGATGGTCGATGAGTTGTATGCGAGCGTGCGGTGGAAAGCGTTGCGGCTCGATGCGGGCATGAAGCACGTGGACATCGATTTCCTGGGTGCAGGGATGCCGACTTTGGGCTCGATGTCGACCACGGGCGGGCATATCGTCTGGAGCGGCAACGCGCGGACCATGCCAGGTTACTTGATTACCCTCGATCCGGTGGCTGTGCCGTTTACGCATCAGGTACTCTGGTTCCACGGCGCGTTTGGCGACTATAAGACGCTCGATAATCGCTATATGAGGGGGGCGTTGATCCATCGCACGAAGCTGTTCCTACTGTTCAAAGTGCATCCGCGGCTCGATTTCCAGTTGGGCCTCGATCACGTGGCAATGTGGGGAGGCGTCGGTCCGGACGCATTGAAGCCGGTAATGCCCGTGACACTCGATAATTATTTCCGCGTCATCACCGGACGGCACGCGTCGAGTTCCGGCACGCTCAGCGACCAACTGAACGTGATTGGCGACCATCGCGGCGGACTGGTCTGCCGCCTCGACTGGCGCGGCGAGGGCTGGAAGACCGCCTTTCAGCGTGACGTGCCGTATGACGATGGTTCGGGTATGGCAGGTGTTCAGAATTTTCCCGATGGAGTTTATACGCTTTGGTTCGGATTCGACGATAAAGACCGCTGGATCTCCGACATCTTGTATGAATATCAATACACGATGAAACAGTCGGGTACCTACCACGACCGTCCCACGACAGACAAAGAGAAGGAAAGCCTCGATCCGAGCGATCCGTATCACTACGAACACCATATCTACGGCGGCCTGGACAACTATTTCAACAATGGCAGCTACGCCTCCGGCTGGACCTACTACGGCCGCACCATCGGCGACCCGCTCATCTCCCCGAAAGGTATCCACGACGCCACCTGGACCGGCAAAGGCCCCGCCTCGGCCCCCGTCCTCGGCGTCGAAAACAACCGAATAAAAGCCCATCACCTCAGCATCGCCGGCCGCGCCTTCCACCGCCTGCCCTACAAACTGATGCTGACCTACAGCCAGAACTACGGCACTTACACCAAACCCTACCTCGGCGAATCCCAAATCTTCAAACCCTGGGGCACCGTCCACGAAACCCCTCTCCACCAATTCTCCGCCGCCCTCCTCGGCGAACTCCCCTTCGCCTCTGTTGGCCTTTTATCCTCGCAGTCGTTCCTCCGCCATCTCACCCTGACCTACGGCTTCTACGCCGACAAGGGCCAGCTGCTCCCCGATGTTTTTGGTGCGACGGTGGGAGTGAGGTGGGAATTATAATTAAATCATTTACACAAAAACCGGGAGACAGAAAAGGAAATATCTTTGCTACAAATACTTGTTATTAGATATGAAATACGGGATTCATTTTTCGGATGTGTTTGGGGTCTCTGTTGAAAAGTTGGAGGAATATGGCGCATTTAATGTGTCGTTGATTAATGATATGCCCTTATTTATCGATCCTTTTCTCCTTTTTTCTAGTCCAAAACCAGAGTATCAACGGCTTCATCAAGGGATATTGAATTATTTGTCTTTTTTGAAGAAAAAGGCAGAAGAGGGTGTTAGTGTTGAATTGGTCAAATCGCTATATTCTTTTCATGAAGTGAAGCAGAATTGGCTTGGTTATAGTGAATGTGGCAACTGTGGACATGGCTTAGGATTCGACTTTGCGAAAAGTATGCATAGTATGATGCCAATCGTTTTCAGGGATTTGGGTAAAGAAACTGTGACTGAGTCATCGCATCTTGAGAAAGTTGGCCTTTTCAAACAAGGAGTTGGTAAAGATGCAATTAGTGATTTTACAACGAACCTTATTCTTGATTATCTGCTTGGTTATACTCAGACATTTGCGCTAAAGCATATTGCACAAGATAAACTGGCTGTATTCGGTGTCAAGAAAGCATATTTCGACTATAGTGTTCAGCGCTGGATGCCTGCCAGATATACTCTACCAAAGTTTGGCAATTCCTATGTCATTCTTACTCCCAAAGACTTGCTGACTCGAGAGGAGACATGGATTAATAGCGATGATATGATTAATCGTTTCGCTGAAATCAGTGCTTCGATTGAGAATGAAGAATTACGGGCTGCGCTAAATGATTATTTTTCGCGGCAGATCCCTGTGTTTGAGATGTCGAATAAAGAGCGTGAAAGATATGTTCGAGAAGCTATATGGAGAACAATCCAGAAGTATCCCGACATCATCGATTATTATATTAGTGATAAAGAGAAGGATAAAGATGGAGCAAAGAGTATTGCTACTGATCGAATGATGGTCGTAGAAGATATTCTTGTAACATGGGTGAGATCTTTCGTCGATGAAAATCTATCTAAAACGCGTTTCTTTGAATTCAAGCATAATTCTTCGTATAGAGAAGCACTCAAACGCCTTGGATATTTCAAGAATTGCCTCGAGAATAATGATGTATATAAAATCCTATACCATAATGGAAAACCGGCTAGAGAAGAGATTGTACAGTTAGCCTTTAAGTTAGTATGGGGTTTTTCCGATTATGATGTAAATCGCGAGGTAAATAATGGGCGAGGTCCGGCTGATTATAAGATATCAAAAGGGGCCAAGGATAGTGCAATCATTGAGTTTAAACTTGCGAGAAACCCTCGATTAAAGCAGAATCTGCAGAAGCAACTATCAATTTACCAAAATGCCAACGACACAAAGTATGGGATTGCGGTTATTGTCTTTTTTAGCCTTGAAGAGAAGAAAAAGGTTGAAACAATACTGAGGGAATTAAATATAGACAATAGAGAGAATGTTGTATTGATAGATTGTTCCCCTAAAAAGTCGGGATCGAAAGAGTGATAGGATAGTGTGATACTCAATACCATCAAGCCTGGGACGGCGATGTCCATCCAGCTGTACATAAGGTTCAACGAGACCTAGGCGTGCATCTGAAATCACTTTGAAGAATACCGCTACGAGTAAAACCGCATTTGACCGACACCATCGATATGCTCCCAGATGGACTGTCCTGAATAAAGAATAAGGCCGATGGAATAGCCTGAAATCCCTCGAATACGGCACTGTTTTTTAATCTATCTAAACTCAGCTAGCTGAAAATGAGATATAGAAAGGAAGTGTCTGATGGATGTGTGGGATTATGTTGTTATATGTTTCGGTTACATAGACGGCTCCAAAGATCAAACTAGAATTATTTATGGCAGCAGACAAGGTGAACTCCATATCAGTCTTTCTCATCAATAGCAGTGACTATAGGAATTATGAGGATTTGACGGTCGGAGGATTATTTGGGCCAATTTCGATTGAAGGTGGCGAACTTTTCTATAGGACGAATGTTGATGATAGTTATCCGGAATGGGTGAGGCGATTCTTTGGAGAAGAGATTCTAAGAAAGGAGAAAGATAAACTGAAGATGAAGACCGTATCGGCAGTCTTCTTTACCACCATCCCATATAAGAGAAAGCAGATTACCTTTGCTGTGGCATTCGGTAACGGAGGACGTTTTCTGATTAAAAAGGATTACATCCAACGGGACTTCGGATTAGTTACATCGCGCCATTCAATCGACTCGGCTAAGATAAGCAGCATAAGAACTACCACATACGACAGCAGCATCAAGGACAAAGTAATACGGTCAGTTGTTGACATCAAACAAAGCGAATTCTTCCTAAACGAGAATACGGATGCACTAACTGCAGTAAGTGGAAAAGTTCGGAGTGAAGAAACTGGAGAATTACTGAAGAACAGAACGATTGGCGGGAAAGACTCCGTTTCAATGATTGCATACGTTGATGTGAATAATTTGAAGGATTTTTTAAGTCAGGTATACGAACAGTATGAAAGTAATGGCCAAAACGGTGTTATATACGAGAGCAATATCCGCCAGTTGACAAAAAAAGATGAGATTGACCAAGTGGAAGCATTGCTTCAGAAGGCTATTGACAATCATAGGAATGAAGATAACCTTTACCTGAATCTTCCTATAGATGTTTTGGGAGAAAAGGACTTGGTGATTGGGTACGCCATTGAAGGAAACAATTACGATGAATTGCCAATGGACATACTGGACGAGTATAGGAACATTGAACATCTCAAAAAAACAACAGTTACAATCAAGGAAGCAGTGGAAAGGGAGAGGCCGTTAGAGTACAAGCTGTTTGACTTCGTATATGCTGAAATGGAGCAAAATGGGCGCTGTTTTATTATAGCAAGTGGGGTCATCTATAGCATTTCCAAGGGTTATAAAGAACGGGTTGACAACTTCTATAAAGGCGTGAAAATGCATAGTTTTCACCATATCAAGCCTTGGTCTGGTGGTGAGGAAGGAGAGTTCAATAGTGGACAAACGTCTGATCATTTATTGGTTATGGACGAAAAATTTGTTTTCCCTGAGAAAAGGGATAAATTCGAAGTGTGTGATTTGCTGACGGATGACAAACACCTTATTCACGTGAAGATATTTGGTGTTGCATCGCAGCCGCTTGGACACTTGTTTAATCAAGGAATGTTGTCTGCACAGTGTTTGGCCGATGCCGAGATCAGACCTAAAATACAAGATAGAATTAGTAAAGTTCAGAAGGAAGACAAGAAAGGATATGACTTTTCTATCGATCCGGGATTCAAGGCGAGTGATTACACAGTGACGTTTTTGTTGTTATGTACCAACAAGGTGAAATATGAGGCAGACGGACGGCCTAGGATTCCTTTTATGGCAAAGGCCGTGTTTATGGATAATTGCCGGGTAATAAAGAATCTCGGGTATAAAGTAAGATTGTCGATGGAGAAAGCTCCGGCCGAATAGAACTCTTCTGGGTACGGTGACAAAACCGCAGATGTCGGCCAGAATTGGGTATGACGAAGTGAACTGACATACATAATTGCATTATTCAATATGGAAGACTTTTCGAATGAGACGAAAGTAACGATTCTTCTGAGTTTGCTGGACAAGCAATATCAAGAATTGTCGTTCAGGCGGCAAAGGGAGTTCTATATTTTTTTGTGGACAGCAACGTTGTACCTCGCTATCATATCGCTTGTCTTGACTTCGAATGTTTTTGCGAAAGCAAGTGTCTGGGGACGCGTTTTGGCCTGTGTCATCTCAGTCTTCATAGGCTGGTTTTCCATTTCCTGGCAAAACCGGCAGAAAAAGTTTGGTAATCTGAACAGCCGGATGATGGTGCGGATCCAATCTCTCTTAGGCGCATATCAGCCCGGATTGTATGATACTAATACCCTTTATCCTCAGAAATGGCAGGATTGGGGCAATAAAGCTTCCTATTTCCACTGGAAAAGGTATTTCCGCGGTAATTACGTCACAGCCACCTGGGTTCTAGCCGCCGCATCCATATTGAGTTATTTCATAGCATAGCGCGCGGCGAATTTCGGGTTGCGAATAGTTGTCCGAATCGGTTAGCGGGATTTTGGCTGCATTTAAAAATTATTTATTGAAGAAATAATTGCTTTTTTGTCGGATTCCTTTTGATAGAACCTAGTATATTTGCATCAAATAGTGATGTGCGATTATTGAAAGTGGCTGTATTAATTTGAGTTGAGACGATATGATGTATTATAGGCGTAAGGTGTTATTAGCGCTGATTGAAGCGTTTGGGGGACGGATGTTCCCAATTAGTCTCCAGAAGGCTCTCTTTCTATTTACTCGCGAGCAAGCACAAGAGAATCGTGTTTATAGCTTTGTGCCATATAAATATGGCTGTTTCTCGTTTAATGCTAATCATGATCTCGCCGTGCTTGAGAAATATGGATATCTAAAAGGCATCGACAACGAAATTGTATTATGCACGCCGAGCCATTTTTTATGCGAATTGGATTTGTACGATGCTGGTATTTTGCGTCATATCTGCGAGTCTTACAAAGATTTCTCAGATAATGATTTTATCGATTATACATATAAGAATTATCCATACTATGCTATCAACAGCGAAATAGCATACAAGCATTTAAATGCAGAGCAAATGCGGTTGGTGGTGCAGAAAGATCATAGGCAAACGTTTACAAATCATACATTATTCACAATCGGCTATGAAGGCCGATCACTTGAAGAGTATCTTAATCGACTGTTGGTGTATGGGGTCCGCACCCTCTGTGATGTTCGTAAGAATGCTTTTAGTCAAAAATATGGTTTTTCGAAAGCACAGCTGAAACTTGCTTGTGAAGGCGTTGGAATCAACTATATTCATATACCGGAACTCGGGATTGAATCTACAGATAGACAGTCGTTGTTTTCTCAGGCTGACTATGATCGCTTATTCGAGAATTATAGAAAGACCGTTTTAATTGAGAACTCAGATCAGATGGATCGGATTGTAAGGTTAATAGAGCGGGACGAAAGAGTGGCGCTTACCTGTTTTGAAAAGAATGTTGAACAGTGCCACAGAACACAAGTGGCGCGGGAAATAATGAGTAAGCCAGGTATAAAGTTTGACTTTAAAGAATTGTAGAGTATGGCTATTGAGAGAATACTGGTGTCTGTAATGACTTATCCCGCTTTGTCGGACAAGCACTTTGAAACAGTCTGTACTGCAGGGTTTCGTGAGGATGGTAGCTGGATAAGGATTTTTCCTGTTCCATATCGTGTTTTACTCGGACGTAATGAAAGTAAACGTTACCATAAATGGCAGTGGATAGAGGTAGATTTGGAGCAGAATTTAGCTCGTGACATTAGACGCGAGAGTTTTCATATAAAGAATATTGACTCATTAAAGTTGTTGGCTCGTATTGACACTCCGAAGCGTATTGATTGGGACTTACGTATTTGTTGGGTACTCAAAAACAAGAAGGTATACAGAGATATGTCCGATCTACTTGAGGATACAAAGCGAGATAATACGTCTTTGGCTGTCCTCAAGCCTTCTCGTATAGTCGATGTCATTTGTGAAAAAGCGGATATGAGTAAGTTTGAAGAGAAATTGAAGCGTCAGCAAGATAAGTATAAGTCAGAACTGCTTCAGATGAAACTCTTCGAAGATGAATATGAGATGAGCGAGACATTCCGTTTTGCCGAAAAGGTCCCATATAAGTTTAGCTATGCTTTCACGACAGAAGACGGTAAGTTGCGAACACTGATGATAGAGGATTGGGAACTAGGAATGTTATATAGAAAGATGTTTCAGCGGTATCATAATGAGGAAGTTGCATGCCAAAAAGTGCGTGAAAAGTATTTAAAGATGGCAGGAGAAGATTTATATCTTTTCCTTGGAACTTCATATGAATGGCATATGAAAAAATCTAAAGACCCGTATATGATTATTGGCGTTTTCGCTCCTCCAAAGAAAGATGCTATCCAAACTCAACTGGATTTTTAGATATCGTTTTTTTTGGATCTCACTTTACGGAGTCTTTAATAGCAATATCGCTAAGCGAATATCCCAATTATTGTTAAATATGGAATCTCCAAGATGGTTTTCGGTTTTCCTTTTTTAGAACAATAATTGTCGCATTTTCTTGGTCCCGCTGGGTCTGTATTAATGAGGAATAGTACGGCTATTCTCTCTTGTCACGGAACATTTCTAATGCTACTTCTATCCATTCTGTGGCCAAGAGCCAAAACCAAATATCCTGTAGGAGCCGGGCCTAACGCAAACCGAAAATCACAGGGCGCGGGGATAGGCGCGAAGGCGACTAGAACCAGGGGCAGCGTGCCTTGCGTATTTCGGGTTGCCGGCGAAAGCCGATCCTCCCGCTCAAAAGCACAATAATATGCTCATTACCCAACAACTCCTCGACAATCTCACCGCCCAGGCGAAGGCTTCGCCGCGGCTGCGGATGAATTTTGACCTGCGCAACGGGCCTGACGATCAGTCGCAGCGGATGCTCAACGCGCTGGAACCGGGCACGCCGCTGCCCATCCATCGGCATCTGAAATCGTCGGAAACGGTGGTCTGCCTGCGCGGCCATCTGCGCGAAATCTTCTACAACGACCAGCGCGAAGTGACCGCCGCCATCGACCTGGCCCCGGGCCCCGACAGCCCCTACGTCGCCCTCAACATCCCCATCGGCCAGTGGCACACCGTCGAAGTCCTCGAAAGCGGCACCGTCATCCTCGAAGTCAGGGACGGCCCCTACGCGCCCCTGGGGGAGGGGGAGATAATGTAGACAATAATAACCAATTCAAAAGAATATGACCGTTTTCAAAGACAAAACCCTGCTCATCACCGGCGGTACCGGCAGCTTTGGCAATGCGGTGTTGAACCGTTTCCTGCGGACTGATATTGGCGAGATTCGGATCTTCAGCCGCGACGAGAAGAAGCAGGACGATATGCGGCACGACTTCCAGGCTCGGATGCCGGGGGTGGCGCATAAGATTAAATTCTATATCGGCGACGTGCGGAACAAGAGC
>JAEEGK010007710.1_pt1 | contig 25623 bp, 21 predicted proteins | sample 8958771 | NCBI WGS metagenome assembly JAEEGK01 (sample SAMN16246547, study PRJNA631951) | gut metagenome | biome: gut microbiome; feature: rumen; material: SC-attached | host: Bos | place: Iran: Karaj | collected 2018-10
AAAATTATTAGAATTGCGTTTTAAAATAATGAGACATTGTTTTATTGCATTGTTAAACTTCTTGTCCTTATAATATGCTTCTGCCAGGTATTGTCTTACTTCAATATGTGATGGAACTCTTTCCAGATACTGTGTGGCTAAAAGTTGAACTAATGCATACTCTCCTTTATCATAAAGAGTTTTAACGTGCTCAAGTATGTTTTTTGTTGTAAGCTGAAATTCTCTGTCTTTATCAGAGTTACCTTTAGGGATAATTATTGCATACAAAATGTATACAGCAATCATAGCACCAATAAAAGCAACAAAAATATAAATAATGTTAACATTAACGTTCATAAATGCAATCGCTCTCAGTTTATATTTATTATACAATACTAAGTTAAAAAATCCAACCTGATTAAATTTACTTTTAAATAATTTTATGATAGAATCTGCGAAAAATAGGGAGTATTGTATGAAAAAGATAATTATAGGTTTATTAATCATAGGTTTGACAATGCTGCAAGCAAATGCTTTTGAATGGAATTCGATCTTGAACTTCATAGGTAGAGCTTCTGAAATGCAAACAACACAAACAACTTCACTAAAAGATTTGGAAGCCCAGATGACCACTATAGATAATACTGCAAAATCTGCATTTGTAAATATTGTATCAGCATTATCAGGATGGAAAGAAACTTGGAGTGTAAAATCACAACTTAAATCCAAAGAAAGCATTTTGACCGAAGTAATTTCTAATTATGCGAACTCATACATTGCAAATAATAAACAAAGTATTATCCGAAAAATTGAAAAAATGTCGGCTAAAGAAAAAACAGCTTTGCTGGGTAATATTGCTACATTAACAAATTGTAGTCAAGATTATGTACTTTTAGCGGCAAATGGAGCCAGAACGGTATCAACTGTACTTAAATCTGCTCAAACTATCAGTGATGTTACCACAACAATATCGAATATAAATAAAACGGCAGCAGAGTTAAGACAGAGAGCAACTACAGTAATGACTTTAGTAAGCAAAATTAAAGCAGTCGCGACAACAGCAGGGGTAAATGTAAATTGAAAATATTTTACAAACACCACACTTGATTTTTTCTTTTTTAGTTGTTAGGATAAACTTATTGAGCTTGTTACATGCTATCTAAGAAAATTTTGAACTGTTGGTATTGCGCTGACGCAAATGTGACTTTGACTCAATAATGACAATTTAGTAATTATACGCCACGGGTCTGTGGCACTCTGCCGAAGAAAATCCGAACCATTGAGGATTTTCTGAGAGGTAGGTAGCGCAAGCGAACGCAAGACACAGGCACAATATTTGAAAATTTAATATTTATTATAAACGCCACGGGCCTGTGGCACTCTGCCGACGAGAAAGGTGACTAAATGTCACGTTTCGAGGAGAGGTAGGTAGCGCAAGCGGACGCAAGACACAGGCACGAGATTGAAAACTGAATACTTTATTATATACGCCACGGGCCTGTGGCGCAGCGGTAGCGCAGAGGACTCATAATCCTTTGGTCGTGGGTTCGAATCCCTCCGGGCCCAAATTTAATAAAAGAGAGCATTTCAGCTCTCTTTTTTAATGTGAAATTTGGGAGAGCTTCTCACCCAGTGGGTTCGACTTCCTCCTTCCCTCGGAGATACTTAATCTCCTCGGGCGGAGTCCTTCTCCGGGCCCAAATTTAATTAAAGAGAGCATTTAAGCTCTCTTTTTTAATGTGAAATTTGGGAGAGCTTCTCACCCAGTGGGTTACCTTTTTTCAGGACATTTGGTCGGAAAGATTTTTCTGTCATTGCGATGGCGAAAGCCAGAAACAATCCAGATGTTGCAGATTTTCTGTGGTCGGAAGTCTGTTGATTCAAAATGTCCGGAAAGTCCGATTTTGGTAACAAAAATGACTGCAAAAAGACACAATTATAATTTTGTAGTTCTATTTGAATCTTTTACCTTAAAGTATGCTTTAGTGACCAGTGCTATTTTTTGCGGAACGCCGTAATAAACAAATTTATTATCACCTTGCGAAACCTGAATTAAAGTATTTATTCCTTCTGTATCCTCTTTAATTTTTGATAAAAAAGCCGTAGTAATACTTACCACATCCTTTGTATCCAAAACTGAAGGGTTTAATTTATTTAGCAATTTTCCGGTATCAATATCATAAACATTTACTTGTTTAAATTTCATCTTACCGTTAAAGTTTGGCTGATGAGCAGATATGGGTTGTATATTCATTTTTTGTTCCTTTCTCAAATATTAAAACCTGTAAAATTTTTTTTTGCGCATTTGAGTTTTTACATAACAAGTTTGAGATTATAACATTTAATTCGTATATTTTTCTCCAATTTTTTGTTCTATATGTTCTTTTAGGTATTGTTCAAAAATTTCTACGGAATCACCCACAAGTTCAATGCAAGGACGTTTTTTATAATACGTTTCGGTTCTTTCGCTCGGAGTCGGGTTTGTGGAGTTTTCTATTCCTTTTAATAATTCTCTGCAGATTATACTTCCGTTTTTATCTTTAAATCTTTGTGCCAGTTCTTGAATTCTTTTGTAGTGTTCACCTTTATTTACGGCAGAGTCATCGCCTGATGAAAAAGCTAAGCCTGCGGCCATAAACATCCCACTCACAGCACCGCAGACTTCCCGCATTCTGCCCATTCCTCCTCCAAACGAAGATGCTATTTTCATAGCTGTTTCAAAATCCAATCCCAACTCTTCGCAAAATACTCCTAATACTGCTTGCGAACAATTATAACCTGATTTAAATAATTCTTTTGCTTTTTTAGATTTCTCGCTCATAAAAATTCCTCCGTTGATATAATCATATCATATATTCTTTGACCAAATCACAAACATCTATATCGAGTGTGGTAAAGATACATACATCAAACGATATATTTTGATGTATAAAACTTTTCTACCTCTCCTATGGAGAGGATGTCCCGAATGGACAGGAGAGGGTTTTATTAATTTTTCCATTTTCATTTGTACATTTTCTTTTCTTTATTTGCGAGGCAAAGAAAAGAAAATGTACCCAAAAGAAAAGAAACCACGCAATTGTTTCCAACATCCTCGCTACGCTCGGCTGAATTTTTATTTTCAGCTTCGCTGAATCTCTTAAGCTCGTTAAAGTTGCTGCACAACACGGACTCTGTACAAAAAATGGTATTTCTTCCGAGCATAACGGAGCTAATAATCAACGTTGGCGAAACAATGACAGAGCGAGCATGTTTGAGGGGGCATAGCACCCGAGTTTGCGAGCTTTGGGTTGAGCCTTACAGTTGATTAATTAGCGCAGTTCAGCGAGGAGAGTTTCTTTGTGTGACTTTCTTTTCGGTAAAAGAAAGTCACATATAAAGGTTGCTACGATATACATCAAAATATATATTTCGATGTATTTTAAAAACAAAAAATTTACAAATATATAATTTATTTCCCTCTATTCATTGCAATTATTTTTTGAAGCTATTAGAATTATCATATAAGCTATTATGGATTTTTGGGGAGTATTATGAACGGGTACAGTTTTGAGCTTATTACGGGACCGATGAGTTGCGGCAAAACGGAAGAACTTTTAAGAAGAATCCGCAGATGCGAAATAGCAAAGAAAAAAATTAAAATATTTTCTCCGGCAATTGATACCCGAGAGAGAGGAGATTATATAAAGTCCAGAAACGGTCTGGCCGCCAATGCTATAAAGATTGAACATTCTATTCAAATATTGCACCATGTAAAACCTAATGATGAAATTATTGCGATTGATGAGTTGCAGTTTTTTGATTCTGATATTATTAAAGTTATTACATTTTTAATGAATAATGGGAAAAAGGTTATAGGTTCGGGGCTTGAACTTGATTTTAAATCCGAACCGTTTGGTCACATGCCCGAACTTATGTGTATTGCAACACGTGTAGATAAACTCCATGCTGTCTGTATGAAATGCGGAAGTGAACATGCTACAAGAACACAGCGTTTAATTAACGGCAAGCCCGCAGATAAAAGCTCCCCTCTGATTATGATAGGCGGAGATGAGGCTTATGAGGCAAGGTGTATCAAATGTTATGAATTACCTGATAAAAATGCCGTAAAAACAAAGAAGTTTTCATCAATGTCCTTAAAGTTACAAGATTTGGTTTTAAGGTAATAAGATAAAACGAACTTCCGGCATCATAAGACACCGGAAGTATTTGAAAGGACAATTTATATTTTCCTGTTATACTTAACCTGTTTTTTATTATTTTAATGGAATTATAATAAGTTCAATGCTATTTGCGGTTGTTGGTTAGCGGTAGCTAACAGAGATGCCGCAGACTGTTGAAGAATTTGATATTTAATGTAGTTAGAAGATTCTTTTGCTACATCTGTATCTTTCAATGTTGATATTGATTCTGTTAAATTTTCTCTTTGAACGTCTGTCGCATCAATAGCAGATTCTAACCTGTTCATATATGCACCGATTTTTGTTACCCTTAATGACACATTGTCGATTGCATAATCCAGGTTGTCAATGAATGCACGAGCCGCATTGTCATTTCTGTATATTGCCAGACACATTTGCTCAATAGTAAAGTTCTGTGCACCGCCTGCTATAGTTGCACTGGCTGTAGCAAAATCTATGGCATGTGTTTCTGCCAAAGCAGCTGCTAATGCGGAAGCATAATAACCGTCTTGGTACTGTATATCTCCGTTTTCATCAAGAACCGGCTGTCCGTTTTCGTCAACAATTCTTGCCTGATAACAATATGTGTCATCTTTAGATTCACTTGCTCTTAAATCAATATAACCCGGATTGTCTTGACTTGTTGCAGGGTCATATTTTGACCTAAAGCCCAGAATCGTTGTTGCTTTTGCTGATGCGAATAAAAATGCATCCATTTTAATAACACAACGTTTGTTTGAGTATAGACCTACTTGCAAGTTGATGTCTTCTGTTCTTGAACCATCTAAAAGATAGGTATCGTTGAAGTCTGTAATTGTACACAAACGGTTGATTTCATCCATTCTCTGTTCTACTTCGATTCTGATAGCGTTTAGAGATGCGGAGCCATACGTTCCGTTTGCGGCTTGCATAGTCAAGTCTCTAATTCTTTGTAAATACGAGTTAAGAATGTCTAAGACACCCTCCTGCGTAGTTAACATGTCAAGCCCCATGCTGGCATTGGTTTCAATAATATCGTAACCGTTTACCTTAGCTTGCATGCCTTCGACTACAGAGTAGCCTGCTGCGTCATCCTTACCGGAATTAATCTTAAAACCGGTAGATAGTTTTTCCATCGCCACATTCATACCTTTTGTAGCAGCTCTTAAGTGCTTTTGGGCGACTAGGGATGACAAATTCGTGTTAATTGTTAGTGTTGAAGTTGATCCCATGATAAATGTCCTTTCAATTTTTCCTTTCCCCATACTCAACGGCACAAATTTTTAAAACTTTACAACTTTAGTTTGAGAATCCTCCATATGGTGTAGATACGCAGCTAAAATGTTGTGAATAAAGGACTTTATAAATTACGATTGTTTACCTCTAAGAGAAATTTTTTATTATCCTACAACTAAAGTTGTAAAATTATATTTAATGATTTTGTATTTATAATGTAGTATAATTTTGCTATGACAAAGCATATGTTTAAGATTTCATCAAAATATAAACCTGCAGGCGATCAACCTAAGGCTATAAAAGAACTTGTTGATGGGGTAAATAAAGGATATGATACTCAGACATTATTGGGGATAACCGGTTCCGGTAAAACATTTACAATTGCAAATGTTATTGAACAAATTCAAAAACCGACACTCATAATTGCCCATAATAAGACCCTTGCGGCTCAATTATACAACGAATTTAAAGAACTTTTTCCTGACAATGCGGTTGAATACTTTATTTCTTATTATGACTATTATCAGCCGGAGGCATATATTCCCAGAACAGATACTTATATTGAAAAATCGGCCAGCATTAATGATGAAATTGACAGACTTCGACATAATACGACAAGAAGTTTGTATGAAAGGAATGATGTAATCATTGTGGCATCTGTAAGCTGTATTTATGGCTTAGGGCTTCCTGAAAGTTATTTTAAAGGAACAATCAAAATTAAAGTCGGGCAGCAATTGGAACGAAATGACTTAATTAAGCATCTTGTTATGGTTCAATATACGAGAAATGACGTTGAACTTGAACGTTCAACCTTCAGAGCAAGAGGTGATATTCTGGAAATTATGCCGGCGTATGAAAAAATTATTACTCGTATCTACTTCTTTGGAGATGAAATTGAAAAGATAGTAAAGATAGACCATTTGACCGGAGAAATTCTTGAATCACCGGAAGAAGTTGTGATATACCCGGCAGTTCATTATATTGCTTATGATGAAAATGAAGAAGAAACACTTGCGATGATTCGGCAGGAACTTAAAAATCGTGTTGCTGAGCTTGAAAGTGAAAACAAAATCCTTGAATCGCAAAGATTACAACAAAGAGTAAAATATGATATAGAAATGATAAAAGAAATGGGCTATTGTTCGGGAATTGAAAACTATTCAAGGATAATTGAACGCCGTCCGGTTGGTTCTGCGCCTGCAACGCTTTTAGATTATTTCAGAGGAGATTTTTTAACTGTTATTGATGAATCACATGTAACGATTCCGCAATTAAACGGCATGTACCATGGTGATGCTTCCAGAAAGAAGACGCTTGTGGATTATGGATTCAGACTTCCTTGCGCAAAGGATAACCGCCCTTTAAAAAGTAAAGAATTTTTTGCAAAAGTCGGGCAGAAAATCTATATTTCAGCAACACCTGCTGATTTTGAGAAACAAACCTCTCAACAAATTGTTGAACAAATTATTCGCCCGACAGGGCTTGTTGATCCGAAAATTCATATCAGACCTATTGAAACTCAAATTCCTGATTTGAAATCTGAAATTAAAAAACGGGCGGAGAAAAACGAACGTGTTCTTATTACAACACTCACAAAGCGCATGGCAGAAGATTTAACAGACTTTTTCTTACAAGATGGAATAAGAGTAAGGTACTTGCACAGCGATATTAAATCAATCGAACGTGTAGAAATCCTTCGTGATTTGCGTCTGGGGGAATTTGATGTCCTTATAGGTGTTAATCTTTTAAGGGAAGGGCTTGATATACCCGAAGTTTCGTTGGTTGCAATTATGGATGCGGATAAAGAAGGCTTTTTGCGTTCGGATACCAGTTTGATTCAGACAATAGGACGAGCTGCACGAAATGCGTGCGGTGAGGTTATTATGTATGCTGATAAAATAACGGATTCTATGCAGAGAGCAATCGATGAAACTAACAGGCGTCGTGAAATCCAGATTGAACACAATAAAAAATACGGAATCATTCCTCAAACCATTAAGAAACCTATAGAAAACAATCTGCTTTCGCTTGTTGAAAGCTACCGTGATTTTGAAGATATTGTTGCGGAAGAAATGGTTGAAATGGGTATCGATAAAAAAGACTTGCCTAAACTCATTACAAAACTTGAAAAAGATATGCATAAAGCAGCTAAGATTCTTGATTTTGAACGTGCTGCAGAAATTCGGGATCAATTAAAGAAATTGAGAGAAATGTTGTAAAATTAGCCTTAAGCATTTATAGTTTTTTCTTGCTCTTTCTTCTTGCTATTTTGAGCATGCTTAACTAAAAATACCGTGGCAGCGACTACAGCAACTACTATAGCTGCTACAATTCCTCCTTTTCCTCCTTTTTTAGATGGGGTTGAACTATTTTCTTTGATTTGTAAAATCTCTTTGAATTTAACTATTTTATTATATAATTCCGGCTCCTTTTTATCTAAACCCTCTGCCACAAAAGCTTTATCCAATGCATCCATAATATTAAGACCTTCCCCTTTTGACAGGGATTCAAAATATTTGTCTTGATAATTTGCAGGAATTTTCAATCTGAATTCCATGCTTCTGTCTGTACAGCCTACGTTGTAACTACCATCTAAATTTAGTGCATCTGAAAAGAAAAACATGTTGTGGAAAGCTCTGATTGGCTCGGCAAATTTTGCTTGCATAAATCCTGACAAACTATCAAGTTGTTCTCTCGGAATTTTTAAGATTTTTGAAAGAATATCCGCTTGTGGTTTTTGAGCCTCTTTATGCTGAAATAACTGCTTTAATGAAAGAGTGTCATGGTTTGTTGTACCAAGCATGTACGTTCCTTCTTCAATATCTTTTCTTCGAAAAGCCGAAACAGTCTCCCAATCCTTGCTCATAAAATCTGATTTAAACACTTTTAATCTTTCTCTGACTTCTTTTTTTAGATGAATATCATCATAAAGCGGATAAAACCAAGGATTGGCTTCAAATTCATGCATAACGTTATGCAAATCAAAGTCTTTGCCTCTTACTTTTTTTATTTCTTCTTCAATTATATTTAATATTTTATCGTCATATTGCCTATAGTGTTCTATATATTTACCGTTTTCCTTAGAATACAACTGCTGTTTTGCATAAAGCCAGCTTGCATCAACTCTTACCCCATCATAACGTTTTGCACAGCTTCTCGCTTTTAGTTTTAAGAAGTTAAGTCCGTCTTCGGTATCATAATTTATAGCTTTAAAAGACCATGGGAGTTCATATTCTTTATAAAATGCGGTTGGAAATGCCCAAAATTCGTCTTTAGAACATCCTACGATCATATCTCCGCTGATTTTTATACCTTTGGCATTCAACTCATCCCTCGCTTTTGCAAGATGTTTATCAGAAAGAAATTGAGTAAACATATAGAATGCTTTTTCTTTTCCGTATTCACTATGAGAAGAAATTTCTTTAATGACTTTTTCTCTTTGTTCAATAGATACTTTCTCCGGATTGAAGAGGTTTCTTTCAATTTCATCAGTCCATTCATTAAAGTCAAAAGATTTGTTTTTTAATGCCAGTGCTCTGTATAAGGATTTTCCCTCAAGCCAGTCTTTGTTTTCGGTGGAATATTTTTCAAATTCCTTTAATAATTTTCTCTTTTCTTCATTATCTTCTTTAATTAATTCATCAAAAGCTTTTCTCAACGCTTTTTCTGTCGGAGAATCTTTCGAAATTGTATTTTCAAAATTTATACATATATCTTTGTTAGGCTTTGTATTTGAATTAATGATTTTTTGGATATCTTCTTTACTCAATATATGAGCATATTCATCTGTATCAAGCAGTTCAGGATTAATCAACTGTAATCCTAAATCTAAGGATGAACCTGAGTAAGGGTTAACAACATTACCAATTTGAGAATATTGACCTTCGGGCAAAAGCTGAACATAATTTATTCCCCAATAAAGCTTTGCAAAATCAAAAAATTCTCCGCTCTCTTTAGTAAGCATGTTTCCGCAGCCCATGTTATTATTCAAACTGTTTGGCAGCGAAGAAGACGGCATAATAAGCAGAGAATGCCCCTTATTCCCGACTTTTTCTTTAGCTTCTTTTAGAACAGCTGAATATTCGGCTATTTCTGAATCAGTAAGCCTTCGTTGAAAAGATATGTAATTTTGGGTATTAATTCGCATTAATTCATTCCCTTGCTGATTATTCTAAAACACAAAAAAAATAATTTTGCTAAGAAACTTTTATTTATGTAGTTTTGTTAAAATAAATTGCAATAAGTTCATATTTAATATAACATGTAAACAATAATGGAAGTATAAGGTACAGAAGGAGGACAATCAATGTTCAAAAAAATAATGAAAGGGGTATTTGCGCTTGCTATATTAGCAATGGTAAGTAGTCCTGCACATGCATTTTATTCTGATATGGACCAAGATCATTGGGCATATCAATCAATTAAGTTTTTAACAGAAATCGGTGTTGTTGTAGGTTTCCCTGATGGGACTTATAAACCTGAAATTCCTGTTACAAGAGCAGAATTTGCTTCAATGGCAATAAAATCTTTGGGACAAGAACACACAAATGTTTCTCAGGATATACATTTTGCTGACATAACAAGAGATTTTTGGGCATATAACATTATCGAAAAAGCTGTTTATTTCAACTTAATACCTGATTCAAAAGGTGAAGCATTCAGACCGTTTGACCCTGTTACGAGAGCAGAAGCTATCAATTTAGCGGTTAATGCTATTGCTTCAAGCAACATAAGTGAACAAAGAGCAACAGATGTTTGTTCAAAAGCATACAAAGATTATACTCAAATGCCGGCTTGGTTCTTGATGGCAGCTGCTAAATCACATCTGCTAAATCTCGACGTTATAATGCCGGGCGGCGAAGGAACTATGCAGGCTAATCGTCCTATGAACAGGGCAGAAGTCGCTATGTTACTTTACAGAATGATGCAGGAAGCTAAACTTAATCCAAATGATAAATTAGCTGAAGTTATGCAAAAAAGAACTGCTGACGGTTTCATTGTTGACAATGTAAAAGTTCAAGGGTCAATCGGTGTTATCCCGGCAGGAACTATATTCCCGATTAAATTAACATCAGTTGTAGGTTCTGACATCTCTAATGTCGCTGATGCTTATACAGCCGTAACACCTAACAATTATGTAACAAGAGAAAAATATCTTTTAATTTCAGAAAACAGCGAAATGAAAGGACAAGTAAAATACGTTCAAAGAGGAAAGGTATTTAAACAACAAGGCGAAGTAATTCTTAAGAATGAACTTCTTGTTACACCGAATGACCAGGCTGTAATGGTATATGGTGTGGCAACTCTTGATCCTCAGAATATCGGATTCTGGAGAAGATTATTCAAAGGTAAACAAGTAACTGGAAAAAAAGGTGACATTGTTAACTTGAGATTGCTTGCTCCAATCAAGGTTGACCTTACAAACGGATATATATACGAATAGTTAAGTATTCGAAACATAAAAACAAGAGGGCGGTTTTTATAACCGCCCTCTTGTTTTTATTATTTAGTTAATAATACTTTTCTTGTCAACTTCATTGAGAGATAGTGAACTGTCGACTTGTTTATCACTTCACGATACCTCTTCCCAATGGAAGGTAGTTTTTACTGCTAGCCGACCAATTCTTTCAAATAATTCGGGAGTGCAAAACGAGCTTCGTGGTATTCTTTGTTATAAATCTTGCAGCTCTTTGTAATTTTTTCCCCTCTTCTTGCATCCCAGTATGAAAGCGGTTTAACCGTTTCCGAACAAAAAGCCCATGCCCAGTATCCGCCGGGATACGTCGGTATATTAGATGTATATGTTGAAACTATCGGAAAAACTCTTCTAAGTTGTGTATACATATTTTTAATCTCGTTAGGATTTGCGAATGGTGATTCTGATTGCGCAACCATAATTCCGCCTTCCTTCAAAGAGTTTTTAACATTTGTATAAAATTCATCTGTAAACAAGCCTTCTCCGGGACCCATAGGGTCTGTTGAATCAATCAGAATAATATCAAACATATTTTTTTTGCCTTTAATATATTCAATTGCATCTTCTACAAGGATTTCGCATTTAGGGTTATCAAGCTGGCAGGATATTGTCGGAAGGTACTTTTTACAAGCATCTATAACCATGCCATCAATTTCACAAAGTACAACCTTCTCAACAGTATCGTGTTTCAGAACTTCTCTTACTGTTCCGCCGTCACCTCCGCCGATTACAAGAACCGTTTTGGGACACTTGTGATGCATCATTGGAATGTGCGCTATCATTTCATGGTAATGCCATTCATCGCCTTCTGTCGTCATCATTAAATCATCAAGGGTAAGCACTCTCCCTAAAGTCGAATCAGTATCAAAAATTTCAACTTTTTGAAAGTCAGATTGCTCTGAGAAGAGAATGTCTTTGGTTTTTATTGCAATCCCATAACCACCTGGGGTTATTTCTTTATAAATTTTTTGTTCCTTATCAACACCTTGTAAAACTATTGTTTCTGTCATTTTATATTCTCCTATTTTAAAAGTGCATTTGTCCACTCAATATGTGTATATGCAGGTGAAAAACCTCCTGTCCTGCTTCTTTTCCTGTGTTAATCAATGTTTTATAAGATTTTATACCGAGTTTTTTAGTAACATCTTTCACTGCCATCATTAATTTACCTAATAAAGCTTCATCATCGAGCTCATTTAATGATTCTACGTGTTTTCTAGGAACAACAAGAAGATGAACCTCCGCTTTTGGGTTTATATCTTTAAATACAACGGCATACTCATTTTCGTATACAAATTCAGTTCCAAATTCACCATTTATTATTTTACAAAAAACACAGTTATCCATTTTACAAGCCTCCAAAATTCTATAATTCAGAATAGTTCAAAAGTTATCAAATGTCCAATTAAAAAAGAGAATGTCCTAAGACATTCTCTTTTTTAACCTTATATAAAATGAATTACTTAATATTTGAATAAGTCCAAGCATCAAATGTCGGTGTTTCAGAAACATTAAGTTCTTTTCTCTTTTCGCCAGCCGAACAATCATCGTGAGCTATAGGATTATACAATCTGTTATAGTATTCAATAACCATACGGTCAGAATTGAAGTAAGCTTCAGATGTTCTGATTGCCTGTCTCATCAATCTTGCCCATTCTGTCTTATTGTTATAGTAAGTAGGTATTATCTGATTTTCAATAATATCCATTACACATTCATGGTCTTTCCAATGTCTTTCTTCCCACGGCATATCGTCATCAAGACCTTCATACTCAACAGTATAGCCGTTGATTCCGTTAAACGTGCCTTCAACAGTCCAACCGTCGAAGATTGATAAATGCAATGTACCGTTCATATTAGCGGACATGCCTGAAGTTCCCGAAGCTTCAAAAGGTCTCAAAGGTGTATTCAACCAAATATCAGAACCTCTTTTTAGCATACCCGATAATTGTAATTCATACCCCGGAAGAACAACAACATTCTTTAATGAGTGAGAACGGTTCAAAAGCTTATTGAACATTTCTTTACCCATAACATCATCCGGATGGAATTTACCGGCAAATATGATTTGAACCTTGTCAGCATCAAGTAATTTCCCGATTCTGTCCTTATCCATCAAAATCAACCATGCACGTTTATAATCAGCGAATCTTCTTGCCCAAGTGATAGTCAATACATCCGGATTAAACCTCTTACCTGCAACATTCGCAATATATTTGAAAAGCTCTGCTTTCATTTCACGCTTAACTTCAAGCAGCTTTTCAGGATTATTTTGATTTAGAGCAATTCTCTTATCTTGCCAGTATTGAAGATTTACAGCATTAGTGATAGCTCTGATTGGGCATCTGTCTTCAACCCATTCCCACATCTTATTTGCTACAAGTCCATGAAGCTGAGATACAGCGTTTGCGATTCTTGACATTCTTAATGCGGCAACTGTCAGAGAGAAGTTTTCCCCGCCTAATTTAATGGCTGTTTCTCTCGATGCACCTGAGAAGAAACCGCCTTCAAGAAGTGTATCAACCCAATGTACTTCGTTTCCTGCAGCAACAGGAGTGTGAGTTGTAAATACGGTTTTCTTTTTAACTTCTTCTAAATCGCCGTTGTATTGTCTTAAGAGTTCAAATGCAGCCGGAAGCGCATGACCTTCGTTCATATGAACAACATCAAAATTATAACCTGCTGCTTGGAGTACTCTGATACCTGCAATACCTAAGATAGTTTCTTGAGCGATTCTTATTTTTTCATTACCGTCATATAATCTGTGAGAAATGCTCTTAGCCCAGTCACTGTTTCCGTCAATATCAGTAGTCAAAAGATATACAGGGCATGTTCCGAATAATTCCGGATTAACCTTGTATGCTTTAACCTTAACTTTCTCGCCAAAGGTATCAACATTTACGGTAATTCCTGTGTCTTCAAGATAATCATAATATTTTCTGATATAAGCAACTTCAACATTGCCTGAGTGGTCAATTCGTTGGTCATAATAACCATACGACCACAAAATTGTTACTCCGACCATTGGCATTTGCAAATATCCTGCTGAAAGCATGTGTGAACCTGCCAGGAAACCCAACCCACCGGAATAAGTACTCAAAGATTGGTCCATTGCGATTTCCATTGAAAAATAAGCTACGTTTGGTAATGTCATAATTTTTAAACCTTATTATTGTGTGTACTACTTAAGAACTAGATAGTTCTCATCAATTATACAATAATATACCACACAATAAATAATTTTTGTATACTTTCTAATACCAAAATATTATTTGCCCAATCGGAAACTCACTAATTGCAATGATTTTAGGGTTTATTACAAATTGTAACAAAATAATACTTTAGGATTAATTACAAATGATTAATCTTTAAACGGAACCGTTATAATATATTTGTCTTTTATTTTTTCCTTGGTAATTTTATCGGTTAAAAGTTTTTCATCCAAATAGTATGATTGCGAAAAGTTTAAAATTTCTTCCCCTCTGTGTGTTGTCTTGTCCAGTTCGCCGTTAATCGAAATAACATTATCTTTTATCTTTACATTCACTCCGTTTTCGTTGCCTTCCAACGGTTTTAAATCAACTATAATTTTATATTCATTGTTTTCTTTGACTAAATTCACCAGCATTGGACGTGTTTTGGGAAGAAAAGGATGTTCTGAAAGCTCTTCTTCAAAACGTTCAAAATTTTTTTCCTGCTGCTTTATAATTTTATCAATTTGTTTTGAATTGTATACAGGATCAAGCATTTGGTGCAAAGCTATTGTAACTGCTACATAAAACGCAAAAAATATCATTATGAAACCAAGTATTATAATTCCCAAAATTTTCAACCATTTTTTTTGTTTTTCTTCTCCCATAGTAACATCTCCTTTCCTATGTCAATTATTAAACATAATTATAATCCGTAAAACAATAAACAGTCAGGTAATATAAACTAACTAATTTTTTAACTTTCCCGCATTCTCTTTTGCTGTAGACATACTTTTGTAGTATTATTTAGTTGTTGTTAAGTTTAAGGAGTAAAAGATGGCTGCGGCAGTTGAAGAAATTATTAATAAAAAAGAGTTATCTGACAGAGAATCTGCCATGAGAACTCTTAATACGGAAATAGAAGCAATTAGCGGATTAAAAGACTCTGTTGCTCTGTCAAATCTTACAAAAGCACTTGATTTAATGCAAAATGCTCCGGGTAGAATAATTGTAACGGGCATGGGAAAATCCGGCCATATTGGCAGGAAGATAGCTGCTTCGCTTGCATCTACAGGCACTCCTTCATTTTTTGTTCATCCCGCCGAAGCAAGTCATGGCGACTTGGGAATGATAACTGAGGCGGATGTTGTTATTGCTATATCAAATAGTGGCGAATCCCGTGAGCTCGTTGACATAATTAACTATTGTAAACGCTTTGGGATAAAAATTATTGCAATAACAAAGAATTCAGAAAGTTCTTTAGGCAAAGCAGGGGATGTTGTATTGGAACTCCCAAAATATGAAGAAGCATGTCCGCTTGGGCTGGCTCCCACAAGCTCTACCACGGCTACTCTCGTTTTAGGTGACATTTTAACAGTTGGTCTTATTGAGAGGAAAGGTTTTTCCAAAGAAGATTTTAACTTAAGACACCCCGGCGGGAAATTGGGTTCTATTTTAAAACGTGTAGGGGATTTGATGCACACGGGACAAGATATGCCTCTGCTTGATGAAAATGCAAATATGCAAGCAGTTTTACTTGAAATGACATCGAAATGTCTTGGCTGTGTCGGATTTATCAATCAAAATGGTGATTTGACAGGTATGCTGACAGATGGCGATTTGAGAAGATGCCTTTCCTCTTCGATTCTTAATGAAAAAGCATTCAACTTAATGACTAAAAATCCTAAAACAGCAACAAAAGATATGATTTCAGCAGAAGCATTAAAAATTATGCATGATAAGAAGATTACCAATATGTTTGTGGTTGACGGAACAAAACCAATCGGCGTAATTCATATTCACGATTTGCTAAATAATGGCGTTGCTTAATAGAATATTCGAAATTGGGTTTATTATTAAGAATTGTAAATATATTTTTTCTAAATGAAATTTATAACCAAAAATTAACTTTAACTATATAGTAGTTAATTAAGAGAGCATTTTTCATGGTTAAATTATGTGCTAATAAGTCCGAAATAAGTCATTTGGAACAAGTACAGCAAAGACAGTTTTGGAGTTCTGCTGCAACTAATGTTGGTATGTCTATGGTAAATATGCTCCCGCAAATGCTCGCCGGCGGTATGTCCTCAATCAAGAGTGAGGAATCTGTAGATGAAACTATGCCTGTTGATGAATCAGATGGTTTAAATCGAAAAGATGAACTTACACCTGAACAAAAGGCAGATAAAGTTGTAAATTATATACAAACACAAAGAACAGGTTTTAACAAAAATTCTAAGTATATAAATGAATTAGTTTCAAAATATGATTTGTATAAAAAAGTACATGCGGATTGGAGTGATAATCAAATCGCAGAGCGTTTGAACTTGTACCTAAAGGCACTTGAATGGCATGATAAAGAGTTAGAACTTGGTGAAAAATTTGAAGAATATATGGATACAGCTGTATCTAATGAAGACTTTGCTGATAAAATGAATAATTGTGATGTGGTTATTGTTGATAAAGATATTGAAAATGTTGTCCGCAATGACGATAAGGAGAATTATGCTAATGTTATCAAAAATAGAGGGCAGGCTTATATTGAACTGTATGATAATGGTACATGTGATGGCAAGATAGATTTTGACGAATTTTGTGCTCTGGAAGCAAAAGATATTGGCCAAACAGAATTGACAGATGAACAGAAAGCAAAAGCAAGAGAATATTTTGATATTGTGAATAAAAACGGTAGTAGCGGAGATGAATATATTGATGCTGACGAAATGGCCGCTCACTATTATGCTATATCAAGATTATTTGATAATGATAATTCAACTCATACGGAGGCAGAAATTACAATGAAAGAATTTTATAATTCAACTCTGATTATTGAATCTGATAAAATAAAAAATGCGTACACTAGTCGACGAAACAGTTATTTCGGTGAGTAGTATTAATGTAATTCATTAGGCATAAATTTAGTCATGCCGTTGAAATATCCGTTTATTGGGAGCATAGTATCTGTTTTGGAGCCCATTTCCGGAATAGCAGAACGTTCATTCATCTGAGCTTCAATTTTGGCATTATAATCGTTATTAAGTTTGTATTGTTTTACTTTCAAAACTTCATAGCAGTTAAATCTTTCATCGTTCGCTTCAAGCGCTTTGCATTCACTTTTTGCGTTCTCAAATTCTACTCTGCGTCCGTACCAATACTTTGTAGTTAAATTAAATTTTCCCAACCCTCTGGGTTCTTTTACATCAGCAAATGCTTTGGGTGCAAAATCTTCCCATTCCGGAACATTTACGCCAAAATCTTCTTCTGCAAATGCAATTAGAGGAAATATCAATAAACTTAGAATAAATAATTTCTTCATAATAAAACTCCTAATCAGATTTTAAAGTTTCACTTTCTTTTCTTTTATAAAAGTCTTCAATGAACCCTGTATTGAATTCACCGCTTTTGAATACTTCATCTTCGATTATGCTCTGATGGAAAGGAATCGTAGTTTTAATTCCTGTTATGACATATTCTTTCAATGCCTGATACATTCTGCGTCTTGCTTGTTTTCTGTTCTCTCCCCAGCAAATTAGTTTTCCTATCATAGAATCATAATAAGGGGGAATTGTGTATCCCGGATATACGTGGGAATCCACACGGATTCCAAAACCACCCGGAGCAAAATATCCGTCAATCTTTCCTGGGCATGGCATAAAATCATTTTCAGGGTCTTCTGCATTAATTCTACATTCGATTGCATGACCTTTTAGACACACATCATCTTGTGTATGACTCAGCTTTTCTCCCGAAGCAACCAAAATCTGTTCTCTTACTATATCAATCTGAGAAATCATTTCCGTAACGCAATGCTCTACCTGAATACGGGTATTCATTTCCATAAAGTACCATTTGCCGTCGCTATCAAGCAAAAATTCACAAGTTCCGACTCCTTCGTAGTTTATGGCTTTCGCTGCTCTTATTGCAGCAGCTCCCATTTCTTTTCTGGTCTCCTCATTAATGGCAGGAGAGGGTGCTTCTTCCAATAGTTTTTGGTGACGTCTTTGTATAGAACAATCTCTTTCTCCTAAATGAATTACGTTACCGAAAGAGTCACCTATGATTTGAACTTCAATGTGTCTTGGGTTTTCAAGGTATTTTTCGGCATAAACATTCGGATTCCCAAAAAACTTTTCCGCTTCTTGTCTGCATAGTGAGAAATTCGTTTCGATTTCATTGTCGGAACGGACAATTCTCATACCTTTACCTCCACCACCAGCAGTGGCTTTAAGTATAATCGGATAACCTACTTTATGAGCAAAATCTTTCACTTCTTTAGCATTCCGCAGAATCCCTGTTCCCGGCGTTACAGGGACATTGTTTTCTATCATGGTTTTTCTGGCAGATGCCTTGTCACCCATTTTTCTCATTGATTCAACCGACGGTCCAATAAATTTTATACCGTGCATTTTGCATATTTCTGCAAATTCTGCTCTCTCGGACAGGAAACCATAGCCCGGATGTATTGCATCACAACCGGTAGCAAGGGCTGTTGCAACTATTGCGGGTATGCTTAAATAGCTGTCTACACTGGGAGCAGGGCCGATACAAAATGCATCAGTCGCAAGCCTTACATGAAGAGAATTCGCATCGGCTTCAGAATAAACCGCTACCGTAGGAATTCCTAGTTCACGGCATGCTCTTATTACCCTGACTGCAATTTCTCCCCTGTTTGCTATTAATACTCGTTTGAACATAAATTCTCCTAAAGTTAATAAGTTAATAGGTTAATAAGTGAATAAGAAAAAGAGCTTATTAACTTATTAACTTTGCTCTTATTAACTTTACTCCACATACATCAAAATTTGACCATACTCAATCGGGTCGCCATTTTTGACGCAAATTTGCGTAACTTTTCCCGAGTGTTCGGATTTGATTTCATTCATTAATTTCATCGCTTCAATAATACAAACTACATCTCCTTCATTTATTTCGGAACCTACTTCTACAAACGGTTCCGATTCTGGGGAAGATGATGCATAGAATGTTCCTACCATTGGAGATGTTATGGCTTTGCCTTTTTGAGCGGACTTTACGGATTCTTCTGTCGAAGGTGTTTCTTGAATATTTGAAGTTGCTGTTGTCACTGCAGGAACCGCTGTAGCTGCCACATTAACTACTTCAGGTGCATCTTTTCTTATTGTAATGGCCTGTTCTCCGTCTTCAAGTGAGATTTCAGTCAATCCGTTATCGTTGATTATTTTGGCAAGTTTTTCTATATAGTTTGTTTCGATTCTCATATTACCTCCGTGACCAAATAAATATGTTATATTTATACACGGTCAAGATACTCATTGGTTCTGGTGTCTACACGGATTATATCCCCATTTGATACAAAGAATGGAACATTAACAACAGCGCCAGTTTCCAGTGTCGCCGGTTTTGTACCACCCTGTGCGGTGTTTCCTTTTTCTGCGGGAGGTGTATCAATAACTTCAAGTTCAACGTGAGCAGGAATATCAACACCTATAATTCGAGAGTCGTGAGTTAAAACTTGAACCACCATATTTTCTTTAAGGTATTTAACCCCATCTCCTACCTGGTCTTCACTTAATTGTAATTGTTCATATGATTCCATATCCATCATTACAAATTCTTTACCTTCTTTGTATAAATATTGCATTTCTTTGCGGTTCAACATTGCTTTTGCAACTTTTTCACCCGCTCTGAATGTTCTTTCAATAACGTTACCTGTTTCAGCATTTTTGAGTTTTGTTCTTACAAAAGCTGCACCTTTACCGGGTTTTACATGAAGAAATTCGACAACAGTCCACAGACCATTATCAAGTTCAAGAGTCAAACCGTTTTTTAAATCGTTTACTGATATCATAAACACTCCTTATTATTCTTGTATCTCATTATTTTTCTTGATATTATCACAAACACTGCAAATGGGCAATTATGTAACTAAATTTGTAAAAATTAATCTCTTAGCTTTACTCCTGTAACCTTTGAAATACCTTTTTCTTTTTGTGTAACGCCAATTGTACGATTAGCAGATTCAATCATAGGCTTTCTGTGGCTCACAACAATAAACTGTGTCTTTTCTGCCTGCGATTGCACTATATGTGCAAGCTTTTCGACATTTATACCATCTAAACTCGCATCAACTTCATCAAAAGCGTAGAATGGTGCCGGCATGTATTTTTGAATTGCAAATACGAAAGATAGAGCGGTTAAAGCCTTCTCTCCTCCTGACATACCTGCAAGCCGTTGTTTCTTTTTATCTCTGGGCTGTGCTTCAATATCAAGTCCGCCTTCAAACGGGTTGTTTTCATTTTCCAGTATCAAAGAACCTTCTCCGTCCGAAAGTTTGTGGAAAATATCTTTAAATTGTTCGCTTATTGCATTATATGTTTTCATGAAGGTTTCTTTCTTTAAATCTTCATAGCCCTTCATTCTATCAAGTATTTGACCTCTTTCCGTGCTCAATGTCTCTATTTGGGTCTGTAATTCTTCTTGTCTGGAGGAAACTCTTTCAAATTCTTCAAGTGCTCGCATATTTACCGCACCGAGTTCATCCATTCGTTTTTCCAAATGTTGAATCTTAGCAGTTATTTCCTCTATAGACATTTCTGTCGGAGTAAGTTCATTTATATTGATACCGGCATTTTCAAGCGTTTTTTGGGTTTCTTCCAAGATAGGTTCAAGTTCACGTCTGCGAGCTTTAAACGATTCTATCTGTTCACCTATTTTTTCAATATCAGATTGCTTTAGATTCTTTTGCGTTTCTAAATTAACCAAATCCTTGTTGATTTCATCTCTTTGGTTCAGAAGTTCTCCGAGCTTGTCTGTTATTTCTTTAATTTTTACTTCCAGTTCTTCAAGTTGAGTGTTTAATTCTTTAATTTCTTCCGTAAATTTTATTTTATCGACTTCAAGTTCTTTATTTGCTGATAATGCACGTTCAATAGTTTCATTATAAGTCTTTATGGTTGTATTTATAAAATCAATGCGCTGTGTGCAGCCTTCAATTTCATTAAGGGCATCAGCTTTATTTTTTTCATAACGCTTAATTTCAGCTTCAACACCGGAAGTTTTTTCTTTCAAATCTTTTAAATCAGTATCATTCATAAGCTTTTCAACTTCCGAAATTTCGGACTGAATACTTGTCATTTTCTCTGATATTTGTATATGTTCTTCTTCAAGTTTATCAAGCGTTTTTTCGAGTTTTGTTATTTCAGGCTGCGTTATTTTAATAAATTCTTGCTTTTCATCAATATCTTTTTGTGTATTTGCAAAATTTGTTTCCAAACCGGCAAGTTCAAGTTTTGCTTTATTAAATTCCGTGGTTGAAACAGAGTATTTATTTCTCACATCCTCCATCTTTTCTTCCAAAGATGAACGCTTAGAAAGCAATCCGTTATACTTGCTTTCCATTTCTTTTAATCTTGTTTTGTAAGTGTCAATTTCACTGTCAGTATTTTGAGAAAATCTCAAACCGGTTTTTTTAACGGCACCGCCTGTTATTGAGCCTGATTTTTCAAATAAATCTCCTGACAGAGTAACCATTCTGTATTTTCCGATAAGTTTGTTCGCAGTTTCTCTATCTTCAACAACAAGTGTTTCCCCAACCGCATAATAAAAGGCATTAAGGTATTCGTCATCAAAATCAATGAGATTGATAGCGAAGTCAATAACCCCTTTATCTTTCGGGAGATTAAGGCTTTTAGGACATCTGACTATTTTATTGAGAGGTACAAAGGTAGCTCTGCCTGCGTTAGAAGACTTCAAGAATTCAATGCATGTTGCAGCAGTATGTTCATCATCAACAACAATGTGAGCCATTCTGGCACCGACTGCGATTTCCAATGCGGTAGAATACTCTTCGTCTACCTTGCCCAGTTTCATAAGCGGAGCGTGTACACCTCTTAAGTTTGCGCTTACAATTGTATCAACCGCACGTCCGAGGGCAGAGCCTTCATTCGCATCTCTAGCTGCTTCAAGCATATAAATCTTCTTGCGTGCAGCCTGCAAGTCATAGTCCAAATCTGTGATTTCATTTTTAGTTTTGTCCAGTTCATCAATAGTTTTTTTAAGGATAATTTTGAAATCGTCAAGTTCTTTTCCTAATTGTTCTATCAAAAGCTCTTTTGAAGATTTTGTTTCACTAAAATTAGCCTTAAATTCTTCTAATTCTTTTAATTTGTTTTTTGAATCCTCAAGTTGTTTTTTCTTTCCGGAAAGTTCAGCCTCTAAAGGAGCCTGCTTCTGGATAAGTTTAGTTTCTTTATCCTGTTCATTTTCAAGAGCTTTGCGCAGATTGTTGCGTTTTTCGATATGTTTTTCGGCGGTTTCATTAAGTCCTGACATATCTTCAAGGATTCTATTTAAAACAGATTTTTGTTCTTCGATTTTTAATTCAATTTCTTTAATATTATCTTTGGTAAGTGATATTTTAAGTTCTGTTTCTTTTATTTTGTCTTTTTGAGTTTCAATACCGTTTTTGGTATTTTCGATGGACTTAAGATTGTCCTGAATCTGTTTGTCTGCAAAAACGATTGACGAATTTTTTCTGGAAATGGTTCCTTTTATCTCTTCTGCCTGCTGTTTTAGTTCAATCTGGTGATTTTCCCCTTTTTCTTTAATAGTGGAAGAAATCTCTTCATATTTTTCACGTATAAGTTTTAATTGTTCTTCTAAATCATTTGCTTTGATTTCTTCTTCTTTTTTCTTTTTTGTAAATTCAAGAATATTTTCGTGAGCCTTTTCCAGATTTCTTCTTATATCAAAGAACTTAACTGCATTAATTTGGCTTTCTAAACTTGTTTTTTCATCTTTTAATTTTTGGTACTTGAGTGCTACTTCTCGTTCTTCATTAAGTTGTTCAAGTCGAATATTTACTTCATTTAAAATCAAAGTAGAATTAATAACTCTTTTCTCAACAGTTTCAAGTTCATTGGTAGCTTGTTCTATTCTTCTGTCAAAATCAGCAACGCCTGCAATTTCATCAATAATTTTTCTTCGTTCATTAGGGGTGCAGTTGGTAATTGACATCACATCGCCCTGCATCATTACGTTATAACTGTTTGGGGTTATATTGAATTTTTCAAGTTTGGAATGAATATCAGATAATGTGACTATTTTATCATCCAGATAATAAATACTATTAAAACCTTGAGAAGATTTTCTTATTCTTCTTGCAACGGAAAAATCACCTTCACCTGTATCCCCAAATGTTACTTTTACATAGGCTTCGTTTCTTTTATTGTATGTAGAAATTAAGTGAAAAAGTTTTTCAGCTCGCAAAGTTCTTGAGGTCGAGAGCCCGAGTGCAAAAAGAATACTGTCTATAATGTTACTTTTTCCCGAGCCGTTCGGCCCTGATATCGTTGTAAATCCTTTTAACATAGGTATTTCAACTTTATTAGCAAACGATTTAAAGTTGTCGACTTCGAGCTGCTTAATGTACATTAAATATTCTCCCCAAAATGGACACAAAATTCCACTGTATTACAATTACACACTAAAAAGTTAAATGTGTCAAACATTTTACAAACTTTTTGCAGATATTTTATAAAAATTTTGGTTAGGTAAAAAGCTTGAAATACAAATATTTGTGTTATATAATTTCCGCAAAGGGTGTGTGATGAGAATATTTCCAATTAATAATGTTCCCAATTTTAAAGCCGGAAAGGTTCATGTGTACTCTGATTTTGACGGTACTTATTGTCCTGCAAAACATCATTCGCTTCATATTGAAGGCGAAAATAAATATATGATTGATTATTGTCATAAAATGAAAAACTTTTTTGATGCAACAGAAGGCGATATTCATTTTCATATAACTACCGGCAGAACTTTTGGCGAATATGAAGCGATTTCTCATCTATTGAAATTAAGGAACTTTCAGCTTCCGATTCCTGAAACATTTATAGCAAAGAATGGCAGTGATGAATATGTGAGGTTAGGTGATAACATTACTTTTTATAAAGATGGAATTTTTCCATTTGAATATTGTGAGCCTGACCTGGTAAAGGAAGCGGAGATTCAAAAACTGACAAACTGGGACGGTAAAAAAATTAAAACTTTTATAAAGGATTTATCGGCGAAATATCAATTAAGGATGGTAGAAGCTGATAGTGAAAATTCCGTGAGAGATTATGGCAATAACTCTTTGTTTAGTAAAGGAAAACTTAATCCTGATGAATGGATGAAGATGCCTGTTAATGACGGTATAATTCAACAGCATGAAAAACCGGTAGTTGATTATGTAATAGGCTCCAGAAATGACGGCAACCTGAAAATTAATTTAATATTTTCACCTGATTACGGTTTTTGTTCGGAAAAAAATTATATATATGACAATTTCATGAATGAGATTAAAGAGTATTTAAGACAGCAAAATGTTGAATATGATATGAGCTGGGAAGCGGCAAATGCCGGTAATTATTATAGAAATCGCTGCAGTATAACACCAAAGATAAATGGAGGAGCCTTAACTAAACTTTATGATACTAAAGAAGCATTAAAAAATGCTGTTAAATCAGGGGATATTATAATTGTTGCAGGTGATGGCCCTAATGATTTTGAAATGTTAAATCCGCTCGAATATATTGATTTAAAAGATTTAGAAATTTGTAAAAAAGAGTCAAATTGTAAGGAATTTTTCGATTCGGATATGAATAAAAAACTATTGTGCTTGAAAGATGTTTTTTTAGGAAAAAATAATAAACTAAAACAGGAATTAGAAAATTGCGGATTTATTAAAAAATTGAAGGATATGCCATTCTATAGCATTATCATTGAAAGAAAGAATCCTAAATTAGATATTTTACGTGAAACTTTCGGATTAATAGGAAAAGTTGTTTCTGTAAAAGAAGGTGAGCTTGATAAGGGAATTAAGGAGATAATTAAACAACATTCTACCGGGAAAGATGAGTTTAAAAATTCAATGTCAGAGAAATTCAAACAATATATTTTAGGTGCACAAAAAAATATTGAAAATGATGAAAAGAGTAAAAAATATCCGGCTGTAGCAATTGGTTTAATTATTGCAGGGATTGGCGGTTATACGGCTTATCGCCTTATAAGGAAAGGTAACTCTAGTGAAATTGTCACAAATCAAACAACAGACGATGAGTTTTAAATCAGTATGTTATGAAGACTACAACAGTAAATATTCACAAATTAGTAAAGCTGTTTTAATGGAAACAGAAAAATTTATTTTAAAATCCTATGCCCCTTTTTTCTGCTCTTCGTATTCGTCAACGTAAATTTTCCAGCTATCTTCGTATTGAGCATCTCTGGAAGCTATTTCATCCGGAAGCCCGGCATGATGTATTGCAGGAATTAAAAACGATTCAGGCATCATAATAGGTCTGTCGTATTCGTCATCAGAATCTTGACATATGAACATTATTTTACCGTTTCTGTCAGTTTTGGCGCCTACAATTGTAATTTCATGTCCGGCGAGTTTGTTATCGTTATTCGGATCCGGGAATGTATATCCTATGATTATATTATGTCCGAGAGCCAGAGTATCCAGCAGATCTTTTTTTATCGCGTCAACGTCTTTTTTGTGTCCGGCAAGGCGTCCTTCTTCCTCAACTTCCTGCTAACTTCCTGCTGTTGTTTTTTTGTT
>JAEEGK010007712.1_pt1 | contig 25619 bp, 14 predicted proteins | sample 8958771 | NCBI WGS metagenome assembly JAEEGK01 (sample SAMN16246547, study PRJNA631951) | gut metagenome | biome: gut microbiome; feature: rumen; material: SC-attached | host: Bos | place: Iran: Karaj | collected 2018-10
TATAAAATTAAAAAAAATAATAAAACTTTAAAAAATTTTAATTAAAAAGAATTTTATTGAGTTTTATTCAAAATAAAATTTTTATATTATTAATATTAAAATTATATAAAATGTATTTAAATTTAATTTTAATTATAAGTAATAAAAAAAATATTATTGTTTATAAAATAGATAATTAAATATATATTTTAGCATAATTTGATTAATTTTTTCTTATTTAATAAGTTATTTTATTGAACATTATTTTATAATTATTTATTATTTAATTTAAGATTATATTAAAAACAAATCAAAATTTTCAAAAAAAAATTTTCAAAAATAAATAATTATTAAATAAAAATAAATAAAAATGAATTTAAATCATATTATTCTCCCATCTAAAAAAATAAAATATATAAAATTATGTTTAATAAGTCCTACATATGAAATTATTGTTAACTGTGTTTACATAATATCATTTTTAATATTATCTTATATTTTAATAAATAACAGTGAAAAATTAAATTCATTTCAATTAAATCATTTAATAAGTAAAACATTTAATGAATCAGATTTTAAAACAATTGAAACAAAAGAAGAATTCATTGAATATTTAGATTATTTTGTTTATGATATATTTCAATTTAATCCTTTAGAAAAACAAAATTCTGTTCCATTTTTTATTCCAGCTGGAAAAGTTAGATTAAAAAAATTTAAAAATGATCCTCAAAAATGTAGCGAAGTTGTTCAAAGAATTGCAAATAAAGTATGTGATAATTATGAATGTACTATTAATACTTTAGCAAGAATATATGAAGAAAAAGGAAATAAATGTGGTTATAGATATAAATCAAATTCAAATTCAGTTGATGAAATTGGTGATACTTCATTTAATGTTTTTGTAAAAGAATTTGTTGGAAAATATTCAACTTATAATTTATTTACTGATGGATTAAATTTAGATTTTACTATTGAAGATTATGTTAAAGATCAAAATAAATTTATTGATTTTATTAATGACGATGATTTAAAATTTATTGCTTTAATTTTTAATTTATATTTTCCAATTTCAAATAATTACGGAACTGTAATTGCAGGTTTAGAAATAATAAATAATTTCAGTTTTCCATTTCCAATTTTTAATTCATCTATATTTAAAAAAAAAACTTTCGATGATATATTTTTTTTACTAGTTTATATAATATTCATAACTACAGTTGCTTTAAGCATAATAAAATTGATATACGAAATAAACGTAAAATTCATTCTTAGTGTTCATTTATTTACATTAGGAAATGAAATAATAAATTTAATATTAATAATATACATAAGTTTTTATGTTTCAAGCATGTCACATGTAAGTTGGTTTAAAATGGTAGAAAGTGATTATAAAAATCCTATTTTTTATGATTATAGTCCAGTTTTATCTTTAAGATTTTATACATATATAATTTTATCTTTAGCTTATTTTTGTATTCCATTTCGGTTTATTTCATTAATTAGTTGGATTCCAAAATTATCTGACCCTATTATTCAATATTTATGTGTTATTTTTAGAATAGTTCCTTGTATATTAATTTTTATTGTTATTGTGTGTTTGATTTTTAGTGGAATTAGTTTAACTAATTTTTTTTTATACAATGGAGAAATGATTGAATTTGAGAATTTTTATCAAGCTCTTCTTATGATTTTTAATATTGATATAATTAAATATTTAACTAATAAAACTAATTTTTATTATTCAATGAGTGATAGTAAATATTTTATATTAATAAATTGTTATTATGTAATTGTTTCAATTGTATTTTTTTTTGTTTTAGTTAGTTCTGTTGCTTATTTATTAAAAGAGTCAATAAAATATGAGAGTATTAAAGAAGAAAATAAAGTAATGTTAAAATTAAATGAAATTGAAGAAAAGTTAATAAAAGAAGAATTATCTTCAGATAATAATTTTAGAACTTTTAAAAAACAAATTTTGTGGTTAAATTTAGGAAATAAAACTGAATTATTTAATTCATTTTTTAATGAATATAATCGAATTCTTTTATTTTCTAAAGCATTTCAAATAATTTCTTTTTTAAAATATTTATTCGCTGTTAAACCTTATATGCAATTTAAAAATTTAAATAATAAATTTGGAATTATTATTCAAAGTAAAATATCACAAAATAAAATTAAAGATGAAGAACTTGAAAATATTGAAATTTTATTAGATTGGCTCAATTTTGTTGGATGTAAAATTCCTGTTATTTTATTTACTAGTGAAAGAATTGAAAGAAATTTAAGAATGAAAATTGCTACTTATTATTTATTGTTAAAATTTAGTAATGAAAAAGAAGATTTAAAAATATTTATTAATCAAAAAGATAATGATGAACAAGAAAATATTGAAAATTTACCTGATGATTTTGGAAATTATTTTTCGAGACAAATTTCATTTACTTTGTTTAAAAGTGTGATTATTATGAATAATAAAAATGATGATGATGAAAATAATAATGATAATAATAATAATAAACTTATTACTCAAAGTGAAGAAAATTCTTTTGATGGTGAAGAAGATTAATTTTTTTTTTTATAAATATTTCTCTTTTATAATTAATTTTAATATTATAAATTAATTAATAAATATAAAACTTATAATAAAAATAATAAAAAAATAAACAATGACTACAGAAAGTAATGAAGAAATTTCAGGAATAAAAGCAAAAGATATAAATCTTTGTGGTGTAATAGGTTTTAATGGAAAAGTTTTAGATGGTTTAATTCTTCATCCAGACAACGAAACATTAATTTTCCCAGTAGGATGTCAAATAATAGTTCGTAATGTTTTAACCCGAAAAGACAAATTTTTAAAAGGTCATTCAAATGACATAAACACATTAACAGTCTCAAACACAGGAAAATACTTAGTAAGTGGAGAAAAAACATTCAGTGGATTTAAAGCAAATATTATAATATGGGATTTACAAACATTAAAAATAATACATAAACTAACTATTCATAAAGTTTTAATTCAAAGTTTGAGTTTTTCACATGATGATAAATATTTAGTTTCATTAGGAGGAATAGATGATAACTATTTAATAGTATGGGACATTGAAAGTGGAAAAGCTTTATGCGGAAACACAGCAGGAACAGATTTTGTAAGACAAGTAAAATTTTATAACAAATCAAATGATATGTTAATAACATGTCAAAATTTTGGAATAAAAATATGGAAAGTTGATTATATTCAAAAAAAATTAACATCAATTGATGTTAATCTTGCAACATTAAAAAGAAAAATTATATGTATGGCTATTGAACCAAATGATAGATATGCATATGTTGGAACACAATCAGGAGATGTGTTAGAAATTGATTTAAAAAATGCGATATATAAACGAATTGGACCTATAATGAAATTATATCCCGGTGGAATTAATACGATTAAAATATTATCTAATAGAGATTTATTAATAGGCTCTAATGAAGGTGATTTAGCTTTGATTAATTTTGGTGATTTTAAAGTAAAAAAAGAGACAAAAATATTAGGTGGTGTAACTAGTATATCATTAACTGCAGAAGATGCTTATTTCTTTTGTGGCACGAATATGAGTAATATATATTGGGTTGAAACAAAAACATTGAAAAATGAGGTACGTAATACATGTCATAATGATAGAGTAAATGATATTAAATTTCCATTTGATTATAGCGAAGTTTTTGGAACATGTGGGAAAGAAGATATTCGAATTTGGAACACAGATACAAAACAGGAATATTTACGAATTCATGTTCCTAATTTAGAATGTTATTGCTTTAATTTTATGAAAAATGGAAAGAGTATATATTCTGGATGGTCCGATGGAAAAATAAGAACATTTTTACCTCAAAGTGGGAAATTAATATATACCATAAATGATGCTCATGCAAATGGGGTAACTAGTATATGTGCTACTAGTACAGGTAATAAATTAATTAGTGGAGGAATTAATGGGGAGATTAGAGTATGGAAAATAAGTAATAATTCTCAAAAAATGGATGTGAGCTTAAAGGAACATCGTGCGAGAGTAACTAGTATAGTTATTAATTCTTTAGATACTCGAGGGATAAGTGCAAGTAATGATGGAAGTTGTATAATATGGGATTTAAAAAATTATGTTAGATTAGCTTGTTTATTTGAAAAAACTTTATTTAAAGATTTAGTTTATCATCCTTCTGAAAGTCAAATTTTAACTGTTGGAACAGATAAAAAAATTACTTATTGGAGTGTTGAAGATATTAATGCTGAAAAATTAAGATCTGTTGAAGGAGCTTTAGAAGGAGAAATTAGTTCTATTGCTATGTGTGATAGTGGGGAATATTTTATAACAACTGGTTCAGATAAAGAAGTTAAAATATGGGAATATCAAACTGGTTTTCCTGTTTGGAAAGGAATGGGTCATAGTAATCCTATTAATAAAATTGCTATAGCTCCAAATCAAAAAAATATTATTTCTGTTAGTGAAGATGGTTCAATTTTCTTTTGGGAAAGTCCTAAAGAAATTATTTTGCCAAAGAAAGATTATAATAAACCACAGGAATTTTAAATAATGTTTATTTTATTTTATAATAATAAATGAAATAAATAAATTTTTAATATTTTTATTATTTATAATAATAATATTAATATTTAATAATAATAATAAATTATTCGTAATTATTAAAATTATATTTATTTTTATCATTAAAAATGTCCAAATCTTTAATTATTAAAAATCCTTTAGTTTTTATGAATGAAGCTTATTTTAAAAAAAAAGTTTTAATAGATGATTTCGAATCAGGCGAAGCTAAAATAATTTATGTTTATGACATTCCTTCAGAAATTATAATAACATTCCCAGAAAATAATTTATGTTCCGAATTTATAAAAAAATACAACGATAATTTTTTTGAAGAAGAATTTAATTATAAATTACAAATCGAAGAATTTAACTCAACATTTGAAAAAGAACAAGAAAAACTCACAAAAAATCTTCCAGAAAAAACACCATTTTTTTATCATTACGAATATGAAAAAATAATATTAAACGATTATGAAAATTCTAACCAAAAAAGTGGCTTAATTTATCATGACGAAGAAAAGAAAAAAATAATATCCGAAGGAATAAAATATTTAATAAAAAAATTCGGGCAAAATCTCATTCAAGGAAAAAATGTATTAAATATTTCATTACCAGTTTTTTTATTCGATAAACGAACATTACAAGAAGTTTTTTGTTATGAACTTCGAGCCGCCCCATATTATTTAACCCATGCATATTATTGCACAGATAAAATGGAAAGATTAAAATGGATCACCGTATTATTAATATCAATTTGTCATGTTTCATGTTTTCAAACCAAACCTTTTAATCCAATCATAGGAGAAACATTTCAATGTAAAATAGGTTCATTAAGTCTTTATACAGAACAAACTGTTAATCATCCATGCACAGCGAATTTTTATGGTGTAGATGATGAAAAACGATTTAAAATTTATGGTCATATTATAGCTGATGCTTCGATTGGATTAAATTCAGTTAGTGCTCAAAAATTAGGCAAGTTTTATATTGAATTTAAAGATGGTCAAAAATATCGAATTAGAACCCCCCCTGCGACTATTGAAGGGTATACTATGGGAGAGAGGTTATATAATTATGTAGACAGAACTGTTATTGAAGATTTAAGTAATAATTATGTTGTTTTTATTGTTTTTAATCCTGATAAAGCAGGTTTTTTAAAAAGTTTGTTTAGTACATCTCAAAATTCTTTGCCTGATACAATTAGAGGATATGTATATAAAAAAGATGATGTTGAAATTAGTGAAAAAGATAATAATCATGAAGTTAAAAAAAATGCAACGAGTTTTCTTGAAATTGAAGGGGGGTGGTCGAGAAATATTAATTTTGATGGGGATGAATATTGGGATATTGAAGATAATAAATTACTTAATATGTATCCTGTTGGGTATAGTCTTCCTTCTGATGGAAGAAAAAGGTTGGATTATATTGAATTTGCGAAGGATAATGTGGAAAAGGCACAAGTTGAAAAAGAAAAATTGGAAGTTTTACAAAGAAATGATAGAAAATTGAGAAAGGAATGGATGGAAAAAAATAAAAAATGAAAATAATTTTTTATTTATTATTTATTTGATAAATTAAATTGTGGTTTTAATATTAAATTTTTAATAATATTTTTTATTTAAATAAAAATTTCAAATTATTTTTAAAATAAATTTTATTTTTTAAAATAATTTTTCTTTTATAAATTATAATTATTATTTTAATATTTTTTTTTATATAAAAAATTTATTTTTAATCTAATATTTTTAATATTATTTTTATATTATTTTAAATAATATTCATAATAAAAAAACAATAAAAAATAATTAAAAAAAAATTTAAATTCAAATGTCAATAAAATTAAAATCTCAAAATAATTCAAAACAAATTTTATCAACATCAATTTTTAATATAAAAAGTAAATTAATATTTTTAGAAATTTCATCTTTCATACAAAAAAAACGTTTATTAAAACTTGCATTACGTTCAAAGAAATTTCAATATTACACAAACATATCAATCGAAGATTATGAAGTTTATAATATTCTTCAAAAAAACGAATATAAAAAAATAAATTTAACAGATCGTTCAATAGAAAGTTCATTATTATTATTAAATTCAATATTCGAACTTTCAAAAACAACAATTTTAAATAACATTCACACAGAAATTGATGTTCCAACAGTCATTTACGCAATTACTCAATTAGAAAATAAAAAAATAATCGCTTCAACAGAAAATTCTTTGTTAGAAATTACATACGATGAAAATAAAAATAAATTTAATATTATAAATGAAATTAAAATTGAATTAAAAAGTGTTGTTTATAATATTATTGAATTAAAAAATAATTTATTATTATTAAGCGATTTTTTAAAAAATATTTGTATTTTAAATTTAGATAATCAAAAAATTACATATGAAATTTCAGGAAATTGTCCAATTTTATTAAATGATGGAAAATTATCTTTTATTTATGAAGAAAAATTTATAAAAATTTGTAATATAAATTTAGTTAATAACGAATCTGATTTAATAGAAATTAAAACAGATAAAAATAATAATTTAATTGATAAAATTGTTGTTTCTTATGGAATTCAATTAAAAAATAATAATATTTTAATTTCACTTTGGGACAAAACTTTAAGTGAATATGAAATATGTACAAAAACATGTGTAAATTTTATAAAAACTGAATGTGATTTTATTCATTTTTTATTAGAATTAAAAGATGAAAGAATTTTATTTACAAGCGAAGATAATGCAAGAATTTATATTATTCAAAAGAAAAATAATAAAATTATTGCTTTAAATGGACACACTAATACTGTTATTAAAGCTATTGAAAATAAAAATGGTAATATTATTTCTGCTTCTTGTGATGGAACGATTAAATTTTGGGAAAGAATTAATAATGGAAATTTTAATTGTTCTATGACTGTTTTAATATCTAATGATTATATAAGAAATTTAGTATGGTTGAATGATGGTAGGATTTTAATTAGTACAGATGAAAAAAAATTAATCGCAGTTGGATTTAAAAATTATTTCGGAAATTTTGTTTTGAAATATTTACCAGATGATAGAAATAAAAATATTAATAAAAGTTTTCAAATTATTGATAATTGTATTAAATAAAATAATAAAAATTATTTAAATTCTATTTTTTTAATATAAAAAATAATAATATTATTATTATTATAATTTTTTAACTAACATCAAAAATTTTTTAAAAATAAAAATTAATAAAAAAAAATAACATTCAATAAAAAAATAAAATGGGTCAAGACGAATCACAAATAATTTCATCATTTATAAACTTTAATAAAATTCCTTCTCCATCTCAAATTCATTTAAATAAAAACCACTTTGAATTTCAATACATAATAGGCAGAGGTGGATTTGGAAAAGTTTGGAAAGTAAAATACAAACAAACTCAACAAAATTTTGCATTAAAAGAAATGTCAAAATTAAAAATAATCGACAGAAAAAGTGAAAAAAGTATAAAAAACGAAAAAGAATTTTTATCATATCTTCACCATAATTTTATAGTAAATATGCAATGTTCATTTCAAGATTACGACCATTTATATTTAGTAATGGATTTATTAACGGGAGGTGATTTAAGATATCATATATGTCATGAAAAAAAATTCACCGAAAATCAAACAAAATTTTTTTGCGCTTGTGTTTTAACCTCTTTAGAATACATACACAGTAAAAACATAATTCATAGAGACATTAAACCCGAAAATTTAGTATTAGACAATAAAGGTTATGTTCATTTAACTGACTTTGGAGTAGCCAAAAAAAATCTCAAAGATAATTCTTCAGAAACAAGCGGAACTCCAGGATATATGGCCCCCGAAGTTTTATGTGCTCAAAATCATAGTTTTCCCGTTGATTTTTTTGCTATAGGTGTTATGGCATATGAATTTATGTTTGGAGTGAGACCTTATTTAGGAAAAAATAGAAAAGAAATTAAAGAAGCTGTTTTAGCTAAACAAGTTCATGTTCATAAAAAAGACTCATTCGAAATTGGATGGAGTTTTGAATCCGGAGATTTTATTAATAAAATGATATATCGAAAATCTTCTAAACGTTTGGGGTATAATGGAATTGAAGAAGTTAAAAAACATAAGTGGTTTGAAGGATTTGATTGGGATGGTTTGATTAATAAAAAAATGAATAGCTATTTTGTTCCTAAAAAAGGGGATAATTTTGATAAAAAATATTGTGAAGGTATTGAAAATATTGGAACTGAAACTGAAGAAAGATATGAATATTATAAATCGAAAGATAAATATAAAAATTTGTTTGTTAATTATACTTTTATTTGGAATGATGTTTTAGAAGATAATATTAAATTAATTCAACATAAAAAAACTATTTCGAGTAATAGTAATTATAATAATGAAAACATATCTACAAAAAGTTCGGTTAATAATATTAATAATGGAATTAAAGCGTTGAATAGTAAAAAAAGTAAAAATAATATTTTTGCTCAAAATAATAATAATATGAATATTAATAATAAAAATAATAAAGAAAATGAAAATGTAAATTTAAATAAAAATAATAATAATAATAATAAAATTTTACATCCTTCAAATAGCACGTTTTTAATTAATAAAAATGTTTTTAATAATAATAATAATAATATTAATAGTAATAATATTAGATTAAATATTTTAAATGAAAAAAAATATAATCATAATTCTTTATATCACAATGGTTTAAATTTTAATAAATCATCAAAAGATATTTTTCAAAAAAATAATAATAATTTTAACAATAATAAAGAATATTTATTTCAAAAAAGTAACAATCCTTCAAAATTAATAACTAATAATAATAATAATAATAATTATATAAATAATAATAATAATAATAAACAAAAAATTTTAATTCAATCTCCAATTTCAAATTATATAAAATCAATTAATAAATTAAATATTAATAATTCAAATTCATCAAAAAATTCAATGCAAAAAACTATGTATAAAAATTCAAGAAATAATAGTTATAATAATATAAAAAATTCTCAAAATAAAATTAATAATAATAATATTCATATTAATATTAATAATAATAATTTTAAAAATAAAAGTTTATATAATTATCATTTTAATAGTTTATCTAATTTTAAAACAAAGAAATTCTTTAAAAATAATATTTTTAATGAAAATGATATTATTAATAAAACAATGAGAAATAATATTAATAAATTTCCTAATTTTAATAATAATAATAAACTTTTAACTAAAACAATTTCAATGAAAATGTTAAATTTTAATTCAAATAGTTATTTAGCAGGATTAAATAAAAAAAGTAGTTCATCTAAAAATAAAAAAGAAAATTTAAAATTAAATTCAAATCATTTTAATTTACATAATAATAATAATAACTTAATTAGAATGTTAAATCCAAATTTTTATTATATTCATGAATTAAATGCTAATAATAAATTTTCTACTATTTCTCCAAGGCAAAGAAATAAAAATATAAATAACTTAAAAAAATTAAATGGTTTTTAATTTATATTTTATTTATATAAATTGTTTAATAAAATTTTAAATTGAAAAATATAGTAATAATAATTTATATTATATGTCATTAAAATTATAATATAATTTTATTATTAGATATATTTAAATAATAATAATATTCTATTTATATAATTAATGACTTATTATTATTATTATTATTTGTTTATATTAAATAATTTTTTATTTATTTGGTTTATTTTTTATGTTATAATAATTATTTTATAATAAAAAATAATTTAATTTTTTATTAAAAAAAAATAATTTAAAATAATTAAAAATTAAATAAAAAACATTTTAAAAAATATTTTAATATTTTTCATATTTTCATATAAAACAAACTATAAACATTATTTGAATTTAATACAGGATTTTCTTTAACAACTTCTTCATTATTAAATTTAAACCATGCATCTTCAACAAAAGAAAAAGATATATATTTTCCATTAACAAAATAAATAACTCCAAATAATTTATATCTATAATTATTATCTTCTTCATATATTAAATCATTATCAATCAATTCGCTTAAATCCATAATTTCATCAAATTGAACAACACTTTCATTTTTAATATTATTTTCATAATCATTTCTTTGTAAACTTAACATTAAAACATTTGGTAATTTTGCTATTTTAATGATTTGTTCTTTTTCATTTGATTTATGACATAAAGAACATTTATCTTCCATTTCAACAATTTCTTTTTTTAAAATATTTTTACGTAAAAGTGTATTTAAATGAATATTTTTATTAGATTCAAATTGTAAAGGAAGATCTAAAAATTGACTGAAAGAAAATTCTTTTCCACCACAATTCATACAAGTAAATTCGAATGATAAATAACCAAAAAATAAATCAGTAATAATACTATTTTCTTTTGATAGATTTTCTTTAATAAATAATTCATATTCAAAACGTTTATTTGGTTCACCTTCATAATTTTCATTGTTGTTTTTTGGTTTATTTTCTTCTGTTACTCTATTTAAATCTGTATTAATGTCTTGAATGAAATAACGACAAAATTCTTGACAATCATGTTCATTATTATTATCTTGAAATTCATTGTGAATGTCTTGAATACAATTTTTTATAATATTTGGAGAAATTGATGTGAAATCATTTGATTTTGTTATGTCTACCATTAAATTATATAAACATCCCGCAACTGGAGTGTCACGAGATTTTGATTTGAATATTGGAATTCCTTCTTCTAAGAATTTTGATATGAATAAAGGACAATGAATTAAAGTTTGAAGACATGATGTCATATATGATATATTTGATATATTTGAAAGACCCACTTTTGAATTTACTACTTTTGTTAGAAATTCATATGCATTTTGGGTTTTTTTTGGAGGGTTGTTGTTTATTTGGTTTATTTTTGCTATGCTGTTTTGATAGTCATTGGTAGGAGGAGGGTTATTATAATTTTCTTGAATATTATTATAATTATTGTTATTATTTATATTATCATAATTGTTATTGTTAACATTGTTATAATTATCATTTTCATTAATGTAATTATTATCATTGTTTGAATAATTATTATTATAATTATCATTATTATATTGAGGTTCAATTGGAGGTTGTTGAATTTGTTGATTATATTGATTCATTTGTTGAGGGTCATATGAAGGTTGTTGAATAGAATTTTGATTATAGTAATTTGAATTAGTCATATGATAATTAGGGCCATTATAACTTTTATAAACTGGACATAAATCTTGTTTAGGAGGATTCATAATATTATTATATACATCATTTACAGATAAATTATTGGGATTTGAATACATTTGAACATTATTATTAATATTTTTAGGAGTTGGAATTCTATAATTATTATTATTATTATTAACATTATTATTAACATTATTAATATAATTATTATTATAATCATTTTTTGGAGTTGGAATTCTAATTTGTGGTCTATTCATAAATTGTTGTTGATTTATATTATTATTATTAATTTGAGCAGAAGGTGGTCTAACTGGAATATTATTTTTATTATTAAATTGTTCTTGATAATTTTTATTTTTTTCAAAAGCTTCTTTATAAACATTAATTCTTGGTTTATTACTACTTTGAGGTCTTTTTGTTTTAAATTCTTGAAACATTTCTTGATTGGGAATGTAACCATAAGGCATATGTTTAACAGAAGGAGGATATTTATATGTGTTTTCAACTCTGTAATGTAAATCTGGTTCTACTTCATTTTTGTTAATAAATTCTTGAGGATTTTCTCTTCTATAACTGTTATTATAATATTCTTTTTTTCTTGTTTGAATTTTATTTCTTAATTGACTATAAGAAGGGACTTCTCCTTTTTCCCAATTGTTATTATTGTTATTTTCTTTATTAAAATTATTTAAATTATTATTATTATTGTAATAATTATTAATATTTCTTTGAGTTTGTGGAAAAGCTGAAACTGGTCTGTTATTTTTTAAATTTATGTTAAAATTATTGTTATCGTTAATATTTTCAAATTGAGTAGGTTGCATTTTTTGTTGTTGTCTAAATAAATTTTGATTATTATCATTATTATTATCATTATTATTTTCAAAATATTGTTTATTCATTTGTTGATTAGGTAGTCTTAAAGAAGCATATCTATCAAAATAAGTTTGTTGCATTTGTTTAGTTTTATCATAAAATGCTCTTTCCATTTCAGAATGTAAAAAATCAGGAGTGTAAGATGTCATTGGATAGGCATATTTTCCATAGAAATTTCCATATAATGAATTTGTAGTTGAAAATGGATCTAAACCTTTCATTTATACAATTGATATATTTTATAATATTTAAAATTAAAATAAAAATTATTTTAATTTTGTAATAATTAATATTTTATTATTTATTTATAAATTTTATTTAAATTAAGATTATTATTATTTTTTTTATTTATTTATTAAACTTTTTCCTGTTATTGCTCTTATTAAATATTTTAAAGGAATTTCTATTAAAATTATTAATATTATTGAAAGAAGAAAATTTGATATAAATAAAGGAATTGTTGTAGATAATACATTACGAACATTTAAATAAATATCAATGTAATTTGAACAATGAAAATAACCTATTACAAAATTACTTGTTGATAAAAATGTATATGAAATTCTATCAAAAACTCTAAAAAATTTTGAACCAATAATTTTATTTAAAAGTGAATATTCATTTCTTAATAATATCATTAATAATATTATGCTAAAAATTATAGAAGATATTAAACCATCATAAATATAAATAAAATTAATAAAAAAATCTTTACTAATTAAAAATTTTTGTGGTTGATTCATTCTATCATAATAAATCAAAATTAATAGACCAAAATCTAAAGAAACTAAAATATATAAAACAATGGAAATAATTAAAATAATATTTTTGATCTTTCCTTTTTTTTGGCTAAAATATAACATTATTTTATAATCTAAAAAAAAAGGCATATAAATATCGTTTTTTGCATTAATTATTTTTTCATTATATTCATTATAAGTTTCAGAATAATTAATGTAATAATAATACATAATTCCTATATTAAATCCAATAAAATAGAATAATAAAAATACATGAGGATAACGAGTTAAATATATATTACCAAATATTTCAGAAATTTTAAAGATATCATCATTAATTATAGGATAAACAAATAAAAATAAAAAAATTGCCATAAAACCAAAAAATAAAAAATAAATGTATTCAATTATTGCTTTCTTTAATTTTAAACAAATAATTACTAAAATAAAAAGAATAGTATAAGAATAAAATTCCGAAACTAAATAGAAAGCAAATGTATTACAAGTATAACTAGATTTATATAAATTTAAAGGATTTAAAATAGAAAAAGCTTTTTTAGTACATTCATAATTAAAATAAGTATCTCCAATGAATTCAAAATGAATAGAATTTTTAACAGCTAACCCAATATATAATAAATTGTTTTGTAAAAGAGTAAATATTAAAAAAAAACTAAAAATATAGGGAATACATTTTATATAAAACTTTATTATTTCAGAAAATGTTAGATTTCTATGATAATGATAATATGTTAAAAATTTATAACCAAACAAACATCCACTGATTATTTTATAATTTTCTATTGCTAAAATACCTATTTTTATTACAAAAAAAGAAAAATTTGAAAAAAAAGTTTTAAATAATGTATATTGTGTAGCTGTTTTAATTATCATAAAAGAATTTTGGGCAAGAAACATAAAAAATAAAAGAAAAACTTTAATTCCTGAAATAATATTTAAATTCTTTTCATTATAAATTAAATTTTTATCTTCATTTATATTAGAAAAATTATAAAATAAACTTAAAGAAGAAAAAAATTTATAACTAAATGATTCATTTATTGCTTTTTTTTTAGTTAAATAATGTCTATCTTCTTCAAAACTTTTTTCTTCTTTATTATAAGTAAAATTACTCTGACTTCTTTGAATTTGTTTCATTAATTCTTCTTGATCGATTGTATTTTCATCTTCAGAAGAACTATTTATTTTAACAAAAATAATTGAAAAAATTAATCTTATTATAATATATATTGATAATATTGTGTTTAAAGAAGATAATTTATCAATAGATGATTTATATTTATCATTTTCTTCATAATTTAATACTTTTTTTTTTGTTGTATCGTCTATATAATTTTGATTAAATAATTTAATTCCTGACAATCCTATAATTTTACTAATCATTGTTAAATTAAATTCATATGAAAAATTTGTTTTTATAAGGTTATAAAGTGTGTCATTAAATGATTTATTGTCAATTATAATGTGAGATTTATTAGTTATATCTAATAATAAATTAATATTTTTATAAATTTTATTTTTAGTTTCACTATTATTTTCGAATGTATTTGTTGAATGATTCAATAAATATGGATATAAAGATATACAATTTTTCCATAAACAAAATGATTTTCCTATTCTTTTAATTTCTAAAAATTCAATAATTTTATTTACAAGTTCATTATTAATATTAATATCTTTATCATTTACTTGAAAAATAGTAAAACCATAATACCAATCTTTTGTTTCTATACAATAATCTTCTAATCCCATGTCATCTGATGACAAACCACTATCAAAGATTGCTTCTGAAAAAAAACCTAATTTTTGTTGACCAGAAGATATATTAACTAAAAATTCAATACATTGAGGTTCAACATTTAATTTTATTAAATTTAAACCAGCATTAATTAATTTATCTTTTTCAAAAGTATTACTATCATTTGATAAATTTAAATTGCCAAAAATATAATTTATAGATTCTTTAATTAAAATTTTGCCTTTTTTTTCTACTTCACTACTATCATCATTATTAATATCATTATCATTATTACTATAATAATTAATATTATAAAAATTTTCTCTAAATTCAAAATAATTATCATTATCAACATTTATATTAAGAAATTGATTTAAACAAAAAATGAAAATTAATAGAGAATTTTTCATTTAAAATTTTTAAATAAAATATAAATTAATAATTATATAATTATTTATATTATATAAAAAAAAATAAAAAATGGATGAAAATTTTATGAAAAAACATTCAATTTATGGAATTTATAAAAAGCCATTTTTATTAGAAAAAAATACTCAAACTAATTTTATAAAAAATTTCAATAAAAATTTTAAAAATAAAATTAAATATGGAATTGGAATGGGAAAATCAAATGCAATAATAAAAATAAATGATGATTCATTTGAAATAAAAAATAAATTTAATAGAAAAATAGATTTAAATAATATTGAACGAAAATATTCAATTTTTACTAATGATTTACATAATAAATATAATCCAAAATATTTAAATAGCATTTCAGATTTATTAAGTAATAATGAAAAAAATTATTTAAATAAAAGAAAAATTTTACATTTAAAAAATGAAAACATAAATTTTTCAAAGAAAAAAAATTTTTTTCCTTTTTTAAAAAGAAATTATTCTAATAAATTTTATTCAAAAAAATATTCATCAAATTATAATTCAAATAATATTTCAAAAAATAATACTGCAATTGATATTAAAATTCATAATAGCAAAAAAAAAAAGAAAACAATTATTAATATTTATAATAATAATGAAAATAATTTAAATGATAATGAAAAAAATATTGAAATTAAAGATCCATTTGATCCGGAATTATTTTATGATAGAAATAGTAGATTTTTTTCAAAACATATTTTTTTTGAAAAATTTAGAAAAGAAAATAATTTTTTTTCTTCTACTAATTCACCAATAAATAAAAATTATCAAGAATTAAAAAAAATTTATAAAAGACCTAATATTGAAAAATATTTAAAAAGCGATTTTCCTAATCAAAGTCAAAAATTTATTCAAAAAATTAAAAAAAGTCAAAGTTATAATAATATTGATTTTTCTATTAAAAAAAATTATTTAAATAATAAACAAAATTCGAAATATTTATCGACTAATAATATTTTAAATTTAAATAAATCTTATAAATTAAAAAATGAAAATTTAAATATAAACAATAATATATATAAAATTAAAGATATTATTAATATACCTTTTTCTTTTGAAAAAAAATAATTTTAAATATTTTTTTTCTTTCAATTGAATTTGAAATATTAGTGTATTATAATTAAATATAAGATTTTTTTATAATAATTTAAATTTCAATATTATATTTATTTAATATTAATTTATATATTATTAATTAAACTTAAAAAATATTATTACAAATAAACCTAAAAATGTTAAATAATTTTTTAGGCAAAAAAACAAAATTTAATAAAAATAATAATATAAACCTAAATAAAAAATCATTAACACCAAAAATAAAAACAGATTTAACCTCTTCAAAATTTCGAATATTAAACGAAAAATTATACACAATGACAAACGAAGAAGCAAAAGAATATTTTAAAGATAACATAGAAGATTTTAAAATTTATCACAAAGGATTTTCAATGCAATGTGAAAAATGGCCCATTGTTCCTAATGATTTAATATTAAAAACATTAAAAAATGAAAAATATAAAAATAAAATAATTGCTGATATTGGTTGTGGAGAAGCAAAAATTGCTCAAAATTTAATTCCTTTAGGTTATAAAATTTATTCATTTGATTTAATTTCTTTAAATAAATTTGTTACTCAATGTGATATGAAAAATTTACCTTTAAAAAATAAAGAAATTGACATTGCAATTTTTTGTTTAAGTTTAATGAATAAAAATTTCATTCCTTTTATTTATGAAGCAAATCGAATATTAAAAATAAAAGGAAAATTATTAATTGCGGAAATTAGTTCGAGAATAATAAATTTAAATAATTTTATAGATATTTTTAAACAATTAAATTTCAAATTATTTAAACAAAAAAATATTGAAAATTATTTTACAATTTTAACATTTAAAAAAATATCCGATGCAAAAATAAATAAAAAATTATTAAATAAAGAAAATACTTTTGATATTTTAAAACCTTGTGTTTATAAAAAAAGATAAAAAAAAAAAATTTTTTTTTTAAATAAAATTAAATAATAATAATAATATTAAATTAAATTAAACACTTTCTCTCATCATTGTATCTAATGTAATATTAGTAAGATGTAAATATTTTAAAATTTCTTTATAAAACCAAAAAATTCCAATTGAAATTAAATTAACAGTTAAACCAATTTTAAAAATAATAATTAATAAAATATTACTATCCCATTTTATATAAAAATAAAATATTGAACTTAATAATATTAAAATTATTATTATTAAAAATCTTATAAGTCTTGTTTTTAAATTTGTATGATTCCATTGAATATCTTTATTTACTGATAATTTACTTATTAAACTTTCTGAATCATCATTATTTTCTTCTTCTACTTCAAAATTATACAATGACCAATTATTAAAATTTCTTTCAAATTTTTTTATATATTCTATTTTAAGCCCGATTAACATTCCAAAATTAATAAAAATTAAAGAAAAATTTATTAATGCATCAAAAAATAAAGAATTTATTAAATATTTTTTATTTATTTTTTTATCGTCGTTTATTAAATAATTTAATATTTTTTCGTATTTAAAATCATCTTCGTTATTTAATTTTTGAAATGTTATTAAAATTATTAAATAAACTCCAAAAATTGAAAGAATTATTAAAAATTCAAAATAAATTGGATAATTAATAATTTTTTTTAATTTTTTTAATTTATTTGGATTTAATTTAAAAACATAAAAAATAAACACATAAATTGAAACACTTAATAATAAACTAAAAATAATTTGATCTAAAGAATTTGAATAAGAAATAAAATTTAAAAATGAATTAAATAAAATAAAAATAATCATTAAAAAAAAACATTTTTTATCTAAATTTGGATGATCTTTAATAAATTTATTATTAGAAAAAAAAATTAATTTCCAAAAACATAATAAAAAACTTGTTGTAATTAAAACATCATTTGAAGGATTTCCATATCCGCTTTGATAAACATAATTAATATTTAATTTATTTTCTATTAAATTCCAAAATGGTCTTTTTTCTCTATAAAATAATTTTAATAAACTTGAAACTGAATTTGATATTTGAATATTGATTAATAATATAAAAATTTTATAAATATTTTCATAATTATATAAAAATATTAAAAGAAAAATTATTATTATTTTCGAATTTGAAATAAAATCATAAAAATTTAATAAAGGTTCAAGTAAATTAAAATATTTTAATTTTGTTGTTATTGAAATAAATATTTTATGTGATTTGTTTTGTAAAGGAAAAATTATTTTATTATAAAATATGAATAAAATTGTTATGAAAATGATAAATAAAATGTAATTAATTGATTTATTTTTAGTTTTTTTTACTTTTGTTTTTGTATTCATTATTATTATTATTATTTAATTAAACTAAATAAAAAATATTATAAATATTAAAATACAAATTTTTATTTAAATATTAATTATTAAATTATTTAATTTAAATTTTATTTTCTTCATTATTTTTTATATTAACAATTTCATTATTATTTTTATCATTTTTTCTATCGAAAAAACAACAAATTTCTAATAAAATTAAAATAATTCCTCCTAAACCTAAAATTTTTGATGAAAAATTTAAATTTTTAATATTAAAATTATAAAAAATAACTGAAATAAATAAAAAAAAAAACCCTTTTCCACAACAACTATCAATAAATCCAAATAAATCTTTAAAATTATTAAAAAATAAATTAATATTAATTGAATTTAATATTATTAAAAACATTATAAATCCTGTATAAAACATAATACAATAATCACTCCAAAAACATTTAAATGAAGCAATATTAATTATTATTGTAAAAATATAATAACTTCCTAATAAAATACTTATCATTTTTTCAATAATAGATTTGAAAATTTTAATAATTTCTATACAAAAATTACTCATATTATATTTTAAATCAAAATTAAATAAAAAAAATTAATATTAATAATTGAAAAATTAATTATAAAATAATAATAATAATAATTATTATTATTATTATTTTATTATATATTAAATAAAAATATAACTAAATGAGTGATAAAAAAATAAAAAAAGAAGAAGAAGAAGAAAACGAAAATAACGAAGAAGAAGAAAATGAAAATAATGAAGAAGAAGAAGAACAAAATGAAAATAATGAAGAAGAAGAAGAACAAAATGAAAAAAATAATTTAAAAGAAAATAATAATAATGAAAATAAAGATTTATCAAAACAAATGTCGCCAATTCGTAAAAATTCAGAACATAACATAAGTAAAATAGAGCCAATAACAACAATAAATAATCAATTAAATGAAGAAAATATTCAAATTGAAAAAGAAAATCAAAATTTAGAAAAAGAAAATTTTGATTTATTAAGTGAAAATCAAAAAATTATGGAAAAATTACAAAAATTAAAAAATGGTGTGATTCAAATAAAATCTCGTTTAGATTTAGACATAATTCGTCAATTAGATTCAAAGAAAATAAAAATAAAAGAATATTCAAAAAATTTAGAATATTTAAATGAAAAAATAACAAAAAATGAAAATTTATTAAAAAAACAAAATGAATTAAATAATGACATTGAACTTTTTCAAAATAGAATTCAAATTGCTTATAAAGAAAATAGCGACATTGAACAATTATTAATTATTCAAGAAGATGAAATTAAAAGTTTAAGTTTAAATAACACAAAAATTAATGAAGAAATTAATGATAAAAATTTTAATAATGAAAATTATTTAAGAGACATTTTATCTTTAAATAACGCAATTAATGAAAGTAATCAAACAATTCAAAAATTAAAACTTCGAATTCAAAAAAAAATTGATGAAGAAGAAAAAAGAAAAAATATTATTATTGAAAAAGAAAATGAAATTGAATTATTAAAAAAATTTATTGAAAATTTAAAATTTCAAAATAATAATAATGAACAAATTCTACAAAATCAAATTTTAAAAGCAACTGAAGAAAATAAACAATTAAATAATTTATTACAAAATGCAACTAAACAAAAAATTGATGAAGAAGATTTAAGTAATGTTAAACCAGAATTAAATGATTTAGAAGAAGATAATTTAAAAGAATTAGCAGGATTAATGAAAAAAGTTTTAGAAGAATAATTAAAAATATTATTATTAAAATATATAAATTATTTTTATACAATTAATTATTATTTTTATTATTAATTATTTATAATTTTTTTAATATTCATTAAAATAAAAATTGATTTTTATATTAAAATATTTTACATCCATCACAAAAAGTTGTTTTTTTTTTTATTGTTTACTTTTACATTCCCAATTTCATTATTATTATTATTTTCAATATTATTTTCCATTTTTAATGTTTCTTTAATATTCATTTCAGGTAATAATTTTACTTTAATTGTTCCTTTATTTAATTTAACATCAACAAATACATTATTATTATTATCTTTATATGCATTTAAAACATATCCCGGTCCTTTTTCAGTTTTTACAGGTTCACCAAAATAAAACAAACAATTATTTTGAAATTCTTCAATAATTTTTCCATTTCTATCTAAAACATAATTAAATTCATGTTGGAAATTTTCATTTTTTATATAAATATTAAACGCAGTATCTAATAATTCTTTGTAATTAAAATAAAAAGAATTTTTTGGATAATCATTCATTTTATAAACTAACATATAAGCTGAATTTGTTTCTAAATTATTTTCACTTTCATATTCAGTTATAAAAGAATCATCGTATTTTATCCAAAAATTATCGTTTTTTATGTAAGATGAATAGTGTCCTATTTCATATTGACCTCTGTGATTAATAATAGCGCATAAATCAAAAGTTGGTAGATTATTTTGATTGATAATATAATTAGATAAATCTAAATTTTTAAAAGGAAATTCAATATTTTTTTCGATTTTTTCGATTTTTTTTGGATTAATTTTTGACTTTTTAAATCGCTTAAAATGTAATATTAAATATTTAGGTAATCTTTCAATTTCATAATTTTGAAAACAATTTGTTTTTTTTTTACATTTATCACAAGAATATTCTCTAATAATTTCTTTATTATCCATGAATAAATTTAAACAATCTTTTAAAGTTGCTTTATTTTCATTGGGATCGTTATTATCAAAATTATTATAATTTAAACTTTCATGATTTAAAATTAATTCATAATAATTTTTATCATTAATGTCATTAATAAAAACATCTCTGCACCATTCAACAACTAAACAAAAATCTTCTTCAATTCCAATGTAATTTAAATTATGCGGATCTAAAACGCAGCCATTACAAAAACGAAACCAAGGACAAAACGCACAATTTTTAGTGTATTTATTTATGAATTTCAATACGAATGGGCAGCATGGTTTGTAGTTACTATTTGAATTATTGTATTTAAACCAAAGATTTTTATTGAATTTACTTGGAGAATCTAAAAAATATGAATATTTTTCCCAAATCATTTCATATAAATTTAATGTTTTTATGGAATTTTTTGTTGTTAGTAAAATATAATCTGGGAATGTTGATATGTTTTGAAAAATGTGTGTGTTTGGAATGAATTGATCTAAATAATGAAGATTTTTTGTGTTGTTGTAACGATAGCGATGTTGAATAGGAAGAAGTATTTCAATGTTTTCGTTTGATTTAGTTGTTTTTTTATATTTATTTGAATTATTATCTTCAAAATTTATGTAATTTTTAATTAAATTTTTATCTAATTTTTTTACATCAAAATCGTTTAAATCTTTGTAATCAAAAGTTTCTTTAATTCCATTAAAATTTAATATTTCATAAACGTAAATATTTTTATATGATTCTAAATATTCTTCGATAATACAATTTTCATCAATGAATTTTTCATTATTAATGATTATAATATAAGTTAAATTAAATTTTTTTTCTAATTTTAATTCTTTCATATTTTTAATAGTTTCAATAATTTTAGAACATTTTTCTTTTTTATTTACTTCAATTCTAATTCGAATTGGAATATTAAAATTAAGAATATTTGAATTTAAATTATCATCATCTGTTTTATTATTATCATTTTTTTCTTTTTCATAATAAAAAGTTGTTAAATTATTTGAACTATCAAATTTCGCTTCAGAAAAATTTTCATTATTATTATTATTTTTAACATTTATAATACTATTTGAACTTTTATTATCATTATTATTTTTCGCATAAATTCCAATAGTTTTATTTTGAATATTCAAAAGGCTTTTTCTAATATTTTTTCCATTAGAATTTTCATTTTTTAAATAACTTTTTAGCGTAAATGGCAATCTAAATAAAATTATATCTAAAATTATTTTATTTCCTTCAGGAATGGGCAAACTTAAAGAAGAAAAAGTTTCATATCTAAAAGTTGAATTTTTGCATTCGGAACAAACTGAAGTGCTTTTTAATTGAAAAAGATACAAACTATGAATATAAGAAGCATCATTTCTAATGTTGTTTGCCCAATAAAAATTTCCTTCAAATCCTTCATCTAAATTTTCATTATTCGTTCTAGTAATGAAAGTTTTAATGTTTGTATCTTCATGTAACATTGTGATAAAAGATGTTAGAAATTCATGCGCATCTTGTTGTTCATAATCATTGAATTGTTCATCATATTCTCCACAAATTTCTTTGAATTTTTTGGGAATGATTGTTTTTTTTTCTTCATCATATTTTTCTTTCAAAAGATTAATAAATTCTCGTATGATTTTTCCTTTTGATTTGGGATTAATAAGAAATTTTAGGTAATTTTCATTGTTTTTATAGCGAAATAAAATTTCTTTTAAATCAATGTTGTTTAAAAATATTTGTAAAACACTATTTAAATAGCATGTGTTTCCTAAATTCATAAGACCAACTGAAAAAGTATTTTTTTTATTGTTGTTTGAATCAATATTTATTCTTTCGCTTGGCCAATTTCCATCGAAAATTTCTAAAACAATAATTGCTGAATTTACTATTCCAATTTCTTCTAAGGTTTTTTTCATATCAACTTTTTCGAATTTTTCTTGATAATAAATCCACAATCGAGATTTATTAGTTTCTAATGTCATATTTAAACTTTCTTCTAAAGTTTTTAATAATTCCAAAAATTTCGTTTGTCTTGAAAAAGGATAATATCTATTAAATTGTGTGTTTGTTGTTGCTGTTTGTTTTAGGGATTCTTTTATTGATTCGAACGAGCCGTTTTTTTTTTGTAAAGAATCGAAGTTAAAAAATAATAAAAAAATAGGGAAAATTTCAAATTCGAATTTTTTTTTTGTTTTATAATCAATTCCAATGAATTTATTTGAAATTATTCTATTGTTATTTGAATCATTTTCTAAAAAAATTTTATTTCGTTTTAATTCTGCTCCAATTGGAGGGCCATACCATTGAACGAATAAATCGTACATTTTTTGTGGTAATAGTAAATAATCTTTTAAATATTGAAGACCTTCGTTTATTTTTCCGTTTCGATCGGAAATTTTATTTGTCATTATTCGAAGATTTTTTTGTTCGTTTTTTTTTAAATTTTCGTTTTGTTGTACAAATTTATTCCAATTATTAAAAAATTCCATGTCAATTGCATATAATTTATCTTCATATTGCATAATATCTTTTACATAATCTTTTAAATTATTGTGATTTTTAAATAAAATTTCGATGCAATTTTTTTGAAGAGAAATTTCATTGCAAGGAACTTTAAAAAAAATATAAGATAAATAACGTAAATGTTCATATGAAATTAAAAGTTCATCGTAAATTAAATCAATAATATTTTTAAATTTTTCTTTGTTTATGTGATTTTCAATATTAAATTTATCAAAATATGAATTTATTTGTTTTGAACTTAAATTTGAATTTGCGCTTTTGATAAAAAAAAATAAATTTTTTTTTTTAATATAATCTAAAGGATAGCTACATAAAATAAATAAACCATTAATAATTTCGTTTTTATTAATTTCAATTGTTGGTGATTTATAATTTAATAAATTTAAAACTTCTTTGAATAAATTAAAATTTAAAAAATTTTTTAATGTTTTTTGTTTTATGTAATTACTAATAATTTCAATTAAACCTGAATTTATATTTAAATCTTTTAACATATTTTCAAATATTTTTAAAGGAAAAATTCTATTGTTCATTCTTTCAATGTTTTGAAATTCTTTTTCGAATTTGTCGAATTGTTTGTAACTCAAAGGCGAAATGTTATTAATATTATTTTTGGTTTTATTTATTAAACATGAACAGTCAATTTTATTTGAATTTAATATTAAAATTGAATTTTGATTTGAAATTGAATTTTCATTATTATTATTTATTAAATTGTTTGTTATTTCATTTTCTGGTAAAAAAGAAAAATTTGAAATTGTTGAATTAAATTCTGTTGTTATTAAATTATAAATGAAATTTCTTGAAAAATTTTTTTCGTTTGTTATTTTTGGTGATAATAAAATGTTATTTATTATTTTTGAGCCTTGAAAATATTTATTAATTTTTTTTATGTATTTTTCTTCGGTTAATTTTGAGTTTTTTAAAAATAAAAAATCTAAAATGAAATTTATTTTTGTTTCGTTTTTTGTACAATTTAATAAAGAATAAAAATATTTAAAATCGTCTAAATTTAATTTGTTATTTTTATTTCCACAAATTTGAATTATTTTCTTTAAAACATAACGTTTAATATGAAAATCTGTTATTTTTTCTAATTCATCTATTGTGATGAAACCATCGGAATTTTTGTATTTAGAAAATATTTGATTTAAATGTGGATTTGATTGACATAAAAATTCGATTTCTGATGAATTTAAGTAATTTTTTTTCTTGTATGTTGAAGAAGAACCCATTTGAAAAATTTTTTATAAATTAAATTATTTTTTTTTTGTTGAATTAGAATTATTTTAATTTTATTTTAATTTTTTTTATTTTTTATTAATAAATTAAAAATATATTTTAGAATTTATTAATTTATTTATTATTATTTAATTTTTTAATTTTGGGGATTGGGGATTGGGGATTGGGGATTGGGGATTGGGGATTGGGCCCAATCCCCAATCCCCAATC
>JAEEGK010007718.1_pt1 | contig 25615 bp, 28 predicted proteins | sample 8958771 | NCBI WGS metagenome assembly JAEEGK01 (sample SAMN16246547, study PRJNA631951) | gut metagenome | biome: gut microbiome; feature: rumen; material: SC-attached | host: Bos | place: Iran: Karaj | collected 2018-10
TGATCGCGGCGATCACCCAGTCCTCGAACACAAATTTGGCAGGATCCAAGTCAGGCGCCACCGCCAGCCCGGCCGGAGTCATCTCCCCCAGCCTGACCAATCGACGGCACCGCTCCAGATTCTGCTCGCACCAGTTGCTCCTCTTCCTGCGAGGAGTGAAATGCTGGATAGCCTTCCCCTCATCAATCCTCTTCATCGTGCTGTCGATCCACCCGAAGCATAAAGCGACCTCGACCGCGTCGACATAACGAATCACCCCGGGATATTCCTCCGCCGCACGATTGACCCTTATCCAGAAATCACTGACACTCTGGTGGTTATCCAAGAGCCACCGGTACAGTTCCTTCCGGCTGGAGATATCCAGAAGATTACCAACGATCATAGTGGATGTTCTCAGGCTTCCATTTGTCCTTGGGTTTCTCGTCACCGCCAGGATAGCCAATGGGGACAATGCAATATGGTGTGATATCGTCAGGCAGGCCAAGCGCCTCGATAGCTGGATTCATCCGTTCCTCATAAGGATAGCAAGCTGTCCAGACGGCTCCCAAGCCGATAGCCTCCGCTGCAAGCAGGAGGTTCTCCGTGGCCGCGGCGCAATCGGCGGTCCAATTGCCATTGAACTCCCCCTGGGGATTAATGGTATTACCACACACCACAATCACTACTGGAGCCTTGGCGATCATTTTGTTAAATCCGACCGCAAGTTTCTCTTTCACAGACTGTTCCCTGACCACAACGAAACGCCAGGCTTGGAGATTCCGGCCAGACGGGGCGGCCATCGCGGCTTTCAGAAGTGTTTCCACTTGCTCCGTAGAGACTGGCTGATCTGTATAAGCGCGGACACTTTTACGGGAGTGGATAACGTCAAGGACAGATCGCCCTTGATCCTGCTTAATTGAGCATCCAACTAATGGTATCATAGTCAGTAGTGATATTAGCAATAAACGAGTCATAACAGTTGGGTATGAGGGTCAACGGAGCCGTGCCTTGATTATACGCACATTGTCCAGCGGACGGTCATTCCCATCCGTTGGCACTTGCTGGATAGCATCAACCACATCAAGGCCAGAAACCACCTCTCCGAAAACGGTATACTGGCCGTCCAGATGCGGCGTACCGCCAACGGTCTTATAAACCTCACGCATTTCCGGAGTCAGCTTCACACGACCTCCAGTGCGGTCATCAAGGCGTTTCTGAATATTGTCCAGTCCCGCGTCATCGAATATCTTACCCCAGACAATGTAGAACTGCATCGCTGAACTGCGCTGCTCCGGATTCACGTCATCACCCTCACGAGCGGCAGCCAAAACACCACGGCGGTGGAATATCCCTTCCTCCAACTTGAACTCAGCCGGAACCGTGTAAGGCTTGTCACCATCGCCCAGGAACACTCCAGGAGCCGCGTTCTTCGAATCCGGGTCGCCTCCCTGGATCATGAAATCACGAATCACACGGTGGAACAAAAGCGAGTCATACGCGCCCTCCTTCACCAGTTTGACGAAATTGTCACGGTGCAGAGGAGTGGCATTGTACAATTTCAATTCAATATTCCCTTTCGTGGTCTCCAAAACCACATGGAATTCTCTCTTCTCGCACCCGGCCGCAAGCAGAGACAACAATAGTGTCAATAATAAGAACTTTCTCATATTCAATTCATGAACCTATTTTGCAATATAACCATTTATTCACGTAATAATGCTATCTTTATAAGAAATTCCACGATAATGAGAAAGCACTGGATTGATAACCTCCGCTGGGTAACCGTTCTGTTGGTGTTGCTCTACCATGTGTTTTATTTCTACAACAACAAGGGTGTCTTCGGCGGAATCGGCGGTTTCGGCGACGGGCCGCAGTACCAGGATGTCGTGATGTACATCTTATACCCCTGGTTTATGCCTCTGCTATTCATACTCGCAGGCATAAGCGCACGCTACGCCCTTGAGAAGCACTCCGCCAAGGAGTGGTTCAAAGCTCGCACCCGTAAACTGCTGGTACCAGGGACAATAGGCCTCCTCGTGTTCCATTGGATGGTGGGATATTTCAACACCGCTGTGGCCTCCAGAGAAGGAGTATTCGACGGAGTCCCTGTGATTGGCAGGTACTTTATCTGCGCTTTCAGCGGCATCGGCCCGCTTTGGTTCATTCAGTTGCTGTGGCTACTCTGCGCCGTGCTGCTTTTGGTCCGCGCGCTTGACCGAAAAGACAAGTTCTGGAACTGGTGCGGGAAAGCCGGCATCGTCACGATAATCCTGTTGGGCGTCCTATTCTGGGCCGGAGAGAAAACACTGATACGTAACCCTCGCCCCGAAAGCCTGGACGGCCTTCTCAACCTCTACAAACCCCTATTCTACCTGATTCCTTTCCTGCTGGGCTATTTCGTGTTCTCCCACAACGAGACGCAGGAAAAAATCAAGAACGCCTGGATTCCGCTCATGGTCTGCGCGGTCATATCCGGCGCCATACTCATCGGCACCACCTTCGGCCAGAACAACACTTCTCCTGAATATCTCGGCAGCCCTCTCAACTGTCTCTACGGGTGGCTGGCCTGCCTCGCCATGATGGGTTGGTTCCAGGCCAAGTTTGACCGCACTGGAAACTTAGCAAGCTATATGACCCGTTCAAGTTACGGGATATATATAGTTCACTATCTGGTAATTGCCTCTTTAGGCTATATGATGAGACAATACACCCAGTTGCCCCCCTGGGCCATGTACGCCATCCTCACCATAGCAGTCTTCACACTCTCCCCTCTCCTCTACGAAACCCTCCGCCGCATCCTCTTCGTCAGATGGGCAGTGCTGGGGGAAAGTAATAAACCGCGATGATTAATTGCTGCTCAACCGCACCGTTTGGCGATTATTCGTGCGGTTACTGGGGTTTTAGCGGCCTAACCGCACCAGGTGGAAATTATTCGTGCGGTTGCCATATGCCGCCTTGCATTTTATAATACTAATAAGACGTTATGTCAAAAAGGGCATAAATATCATTATCCATCAAATCTCCGATACTAAGAGTATTCTTGAAAAAATCCAAAATTGCCGCTTCGGAATTAAAGCCTTTCGCCAGGCAACGCCGATTGATCATTTCATTATAAGCACCCTGGATATAATCCTGCGGATGATAAAGGCAGACTAAAGACCACGCACCGGACAAATCTTCGGTAATCAGATAATGCTGGGCACCTCTAACTTGGTGATATGCTTTGGTATCGATGTACAGTTTTGCTTTTTTATAGCCAAATCCCTTATGATCAGTTCGATAGAAGTTCCCGAATTCTTGATTTGTCGAAACCATAGAGAAAACCCCGATTCTACCTTGCTGGTCTTTAAGAAAAAGCACGTCGTACGAAGTGAAATGTTCAATGTTGACACCGAATACCTCCGTGGCTTCCATCGTCTTGGTTAGTGAAGCCGGAATAACGGCACCTTTTTTTGTTGGATATGTATCCATTGGGAACACTGTATTTGTGTCAAGGTACCAATGATTCACACTTGGATTAAACACCACCTTGCATGGAAAATGATCCGTACAGAATAATATCTCACGTTTGTAATGCTGATCTTGATTCTTCATATACATAATTTATTTGTCTAGTAAAACGATAATCATCTGAACCCTTTGCCAATATCAAAATAGTTCTCCCGTATCTATAGTAAAAGAGACATTCCCCCCATTTCTCTTAATATGAAAGTGTGGAGGTTTGTGGTCAATTCTAAGTACTATTTGCAAATATAATTTATCTTTGCATCATAACAACACCCCTATGCCACCATCACATTCCCAACGAATCAGAATATTCAATTCCACTCTGGCGGCGATCCGTCAGGGATGGTACCTCTCCCCTTCCGGCCAGAAGGTGGAACTTCCTGCGGTTCAGGAGGTTATGTCGGCCGCAAAGATGTATTCCCAGCCGGATCAGGTGATTGCCACTCCCAGCTGCAGCGCAACCCCCACCGCACCCATCCAAACCGAGGTGCGGGTGGAGGACAGCGACTGCGTGCTGGCGGCCAAGCGGCTCATCGACGAGGGGTACAATCCGGCGATGCTTAATCTGGCCGACCTCTATGTGCCCGGCGGCCTGGTTGAGTTCGGCTCCGGGGCGCAGGAGGAGAACCTGTGCCGCCGCAGTAACCTCATCCTCTCGCTATACCAGTTCTCCCGGAACAGGATCCGGCACTATCCCGACCTAGGCCTTGAGCCTAACGGGAACCAGTACCCGATGGACGAGCGGTTCGGAGGAATATACAGCGGAAAGGTCTCTTTTTTCCGCGGGCCCGAGTCGGACGGCTACCCGTTCGAGGACATAACCTACAATATTCCAGTGATTTCCGTGGCGGCCATAAGCGGTCCCCGTATCGACAGGGACGGTCTTATGTTCCCCGAGGAGACTGCCCTGACCTTGGACAAGATGCGCACAATCTTCCGCATCGGGAAGGCCAACTTCCACGACTCCCTTGTCCTCTCGGCGATGGGTTGCGGCGCTTTCGCCAATCCCCCGGCACACATAGCGAAGCTCTTCCACCAAGTCATCGAGGAAGATGAGTTCCGGAATATATTCAAACTCATCGATTTCGCTATCATCGACGGCTACCGCACCGGCCTCACTCACAACCCCGACGGGAACCTCCTCCCCTTCCAAAGGGAGTTCGGGTTTTAAGAAGATTTCTTATATTTGATTCCCGAACGAATAAACCCAAATAATCATGGCACAATACCCTTGCGAGAACTGCAAGTTCAGGGCTCACTACGACAAGAACCACAAATCTGTCTTAGGCCGCATCTGGCGCTGGCACATCAACTTCTGCCCCGGCTTCAAAGCCTATTTCACCAATCAGGATGAGGAAACCAAAGCTGCCCTCAGAGAAAAGTATAACTTCCAGAAATACCAGTAGTTTTTTATGTCCGCAGACTTCAACAATGTACCCGGCCGCAAGAACTTTGGCCCCGACCACGCCCTAGTGACCACTCCCCAGCCCTGCGTTATGATCGCCACCTGGGACAAAGGCCATAACCCTGACGTGATGATGGCCGCCTGGGCCGGCCAGTACGACTACAAGCAGATAGTCGTCAGCCTATCCAAACACAAAACGACGGAAAACCTTGAGCTAACTGGCGCGTTCACAGTCAGTTTCGCCGACGAATGCACCGTGGCCGAATCCGACTACTTCGGCCTTGTCAGTGGTAATAAGGTCCCGAATAAGGTCGCAAAAGCCGGTTTCACAGTCACCCCCAGCCCCAATGTCGACGCCCCCATAATCAACGACTATCCCCTAACCCTTGAATGCAAAGTCGTAAGCTTGAAAGACGGCATTCTAGTCGGAGAGGTAGTGAATATGAGTGCCGACGAGCTTATACTCACCGACGGCAAGGTTGACCTCGGAAAACTTAAGCCTATCGTCTTCGACGCCGCGTCAATGACCTACCGGGCGATCGGCAAAGTAGTCGGCAAAGCCTGGGGCGCCGGCAAGATATTCACGGAATAGTACGGATTATTCAGCGCCTGCGGAACTCCCAAGTGTCGGTGTGACCGTCAGGATAGGTGTAGCTCCAGACCAACTCATCACGAGTCAATAGAGCCAGGTGGAACTTTGTCTCACGACCGATTCCACCTCTTACACTCTGGATTATCCGGGACGCCAACTCATTCTGGTCAGCGCATCCATCCGCCACGGACTCAATTAGTTCCATACGGAAAGACTCTTCGTCGCCCGAGAAATAGAAATCCTCGCCATCCACCCTCCAACGGCTGGGACTGACATAATCGAACACCCATTTGACAGTGCCACCGGAGTTCAGATCCACTGTGTAGACCTGCCTGGCGGAATCGATCGCTGTGCCGTCATGGAAGAAATCCATTGTCCCGGTCTCGTGGACATCAATATGCCCCTCTTTAATATCGTAGTTCCAACCATGCTCATAGGCATAGTTTCCCTCAACCCGGGGAGTCTTATGTCCGCAGGAACAAATGGAATACACAAGTGCCACCAAAGCGAAAGTGGCTAACAATCTGCTTGTCTGACGCATATTATCAATTAAGTATCATACAAATATAAGCGGAATTAACCGAAGAAAAAGGTATATTCGCGAAAACCACATGTTAAAATACAACTGAAAATATGAGCAAGACTCCTACACCACACATCGGCGCCAAAGCCGGAGAAATAGCCGAGACCGTAATCATGGCGGGAGATCCGCTACGAGTCAAATTCATGGCCGAGAATTATTTGGAGAACCCTGTGCAGTTCAACCAGGTCCGCGGCATGCTGGGATTCACCGGCACCTACAAGGGTCGCCCCGTGAGCGTCATGGGCCACGGCATGGGCATTCCCTCGATAGGAATATACACTTATGAGCTTTACAACTTCTATGGTGTCAAGACAATAATCCGCATCGGATCCTCTGGCGCTTACCATAAGGATCTCCACATCGGAGACCTCGTGATCGCCATGGGCGCTTGCACTGACTCCAACTACGGAGCCCAGTTCGGTCTACCCGGAACTTTCTGTCCTATAGCGGATTACGATCTCCTGGTCAAAGCCGTGAACACTTGCGAGGAACTCGGGTACAATTATAAAGTCGGAAACGTGCTGTCCTCTGACATATTCTATCACGAGAACCCGCAAACCCAAAAATGGGTCAATATGGGCGTACTTGCGGTCGAGATGGAGGCCGCCGCATTATACATGAACGCCGCCCGCTCCGGGAATAAGGCTCTCGCGTTATTCACGATCTCCGACCATCTTATTACCGGCGAGGCGACAACCTCCGAGCAAAGGCAGAACACCTTCACGAATATGATGGACGTGGCCCTCTCTTTGATCTGAACTGACTAACACACGAACTTGATGATACAATACATAGCTGACGCTTTCACTGACAAGCTATTCGCCGGTAACCCGGCGGCGGTACTCCCCTGCCGCGAGATGCCCGCATCGGAATTGATGCATTCCATAGCCATTGAGAACAACTATTCCGAAACCGCCTTCGTAGTGAAACACGGTAAGGGAGAATATGACCTGAAATGGTTCACTCCGGGTGGAGAGGTGGATCTATGCGGCCATGCGACACTTGCGACCTCATTTGTCCTGCACCAGTTCATAGACCCTGACGTTGAGGAGATGCGTTTCCATACCCTAAGTGGAGACTTGATTGTCAGGCCCGGCGCTGATGGTCTCACAATGGATTTCCCGTTGGGATCCTATAAAGAAATTCCTGTGACCGAGGACATTCTCGAAGCCACGGGAGGTCTCGCGAAAGAGGCTTACTACGAAGATGGCGACATGATCACTATCGTCGAATCCGAAGAAGCCCTGGCCGCCCTGATCCCGGACTTCGCGGCGATGTGCCGCATCGAAGGCCGAGGACTGATCATCACGGCCAAATCCAAAGAATATGACTTCGTCTCTCGATGCTTCTATCCTAAACTGGATGTTCCCGAGGATCCCGTCACCGGCAGCGCCCACACTTATCTCACCCCTCTCTGGGCCGGGAAACTCGGTAAAACAGAGATGGTCGCAAGGCAGGTTTCACCTCGTGGAGGCACGTTGCGTGTACGCCTCGAAGGCCAGCGTGTGTTCATCACCGGCAATGCCGTATTGTTCATGAAGGGAGAGATTCCCTTTGATTTATAGCAGCATGGCACTAGTCCTTCATAAAAAGAGGTTTACTGAGTTGACGACTGATGAGCTCTACGAACTCCTCCGGATCCGTAACGATGTGTTCGTGGTGGAGCAGAACTGCGTTTACCAGGATCTCGACTATGATGACCAGAAGGCTATCCACCTATGGCTGACAGAAGACGAAAAGGTCGTGGCGTTATGTCGGGTCTGCCCGGCAGGGACTCACATGTCCGAAGTCTCTATCGGCCGTGTGATCACCACTGAGAGAGGCAAAGGTTATGGCAAGCGGATCATGCTGGAAGGCATCGCGGCGGCCAAGGAATATTTCAAGGCCAGTACAATCGACCTCGAGGCCCAGGAATATGCTAAAGGGTTCTACGAGCAGGTCGGTTTCCGCCAATCATCAGCCCCCTTCATATTGGATGGAATCCCACACATCAAAATGACATATTTAAACATCAATAATCATGAATAGAATCCTTATTTGTATCTCGGCGATCGCTATTATGGGCATCACCTTTACCGCATGTGGTCAAAACAGCAAAAAGAGCGGTAGCGAGGCGACGAAAACACTGGTAGCCTATTTCTCCGCCACCGGAACCACCGCTGCCGTGGCCAAAGACCTGGCTGAAGTTACCGAGGCTACGCTCTATGAGATCAAACCCGAGGTCAAATACACCGCTGAAGACCTTGACTGGACCGACAAGACCTCCCGCAGTACTTTAGAGATGCAAGACCGCGGTTCACGCCCTGCTATTATTAAGGACCTGAAGGATGCGGACAATTACGACGTCATTTACATCGGCTTCCCAGTCTGGTGGTACACTGCCCCCACCATCATCAACACTTTCATTGAGACCTATGGATTTAAGGATAAGACGGTCATCTTCTTCGCCACTTCCGGCGGCAGCAGCCTCGAGAAAGCCAATGCCGAATTCAAGGAAGCCTATCCCGAAATCAATTGGAAGGACGGTAAAACCTTGAATAAAGCTTCTAAAGAAGACATCAAGGCCTGGGTAGACACTCTATAAGTTTTACGATGAAAGTTCTGATTATTAATGGTAGTCCCAGGCGTAATGGGAATACATCAGTTGCCCTGGCTGAGATTGCCAAGCAGCTGGATAAAAACGGCATAGACAGCGAGATAGTCTGGATCGGCAACAAGCCAATCCGTGGTTGCATCGCCTGCGACCAGTGCAAGGCGAAGCCAGGCGCATGTGTGTTCAACGATGATATCTGCAACGAGATCAGCGCCAAATACGCTGAGGCGGACGCTTTGATTGTCGGTTCACCTGTCTATTACGGGCAGCCAAACGGAGCCCTTCTGAGCATCATCCAGCGCTCATTCCATTCGAACGGAAAGAATATTTCCGGCAAACCGGCGGCAGCCGTCGCGGTATGCCGGCGTGGCGGCTCCACGGCGGCGTTTCAGACGCTGAATATGCCATTCCTGATGATGGATATGCCAGTCGTAAGCTCACAGTATTGGAACATAGTTTTCGGCCGGGAGCCCGGACAGGCCTCGATGGATGCCGAAGGATTACAGACCATGCGCGCCTTGGCGAACAACATGGCCTTCTATCTTAAATCCACAGAGGGCAAGAAGGCTCCAGGACGTGGCGATGAGCCGTGGGAGCCGACGCATTTCATCAGGCCTTAGAGCAAGATTCAAGGTACTCCGCGAAAGCTGGCCTGAATATCTCTCCCACGGGGAGAGAGACACCATTATCCAATTTGACACTGGTTCTGGACGCCTCAGAAATGTGGCGCAGGGATACTATATAAGAACGGTGAATCCGCATGAAATGTCCCGCAGGCAGTTCCTCGACGAGGCGTTTCATGCTATATAGCACAATGACAGGCACTTCCGCATCATCAAGGAATATCTTGACATATTCGCTCATGCTCTCCACATAGATGATCTTGCGGGCATCGATGTTTATCGTACGGTAATCCGCCTTAAAGCGCAAGATCGGATCCTCTTCCTGGGCAGCCAAAGCAGCCTTCATCTCAAAATGCTCACGAAGCTTTTCGCATGAAGCCAGGAACTCATTGAAGCTGAACGGTTTGAGAAGATAGTCAATAGCATTGACCCGGAAACCTTCCACAGCGTACTCCGAATAAGCCGTAGTGAACACCACCGCCGGAGGATTCGGTAACGACTTGATGAATTCCATCCCGCTAAGGTCCGGCATATTAATATCCAGGAATACAGCGTCAACCGACTCTAAATGAGGCCTTGCCGCGGCAGCGCTGCTGCATCCGGCCACAAGTGTCAGGAAAGGCACCTTCGCGATATACATTTCCAACTGGCGCAAAGCCAGAGGCTCATCATCTATGGCCAGGACACGTATCATGACAGTTGGATTTCAGGTTGTGAAGGAATAGCCATCAGCACATCATATCTGCCGGAGTTCTCATCAATGGAAAGCGTATAGGAATTGCCGTACAGCAATGCCATCCGCTTCCTGATATTCTCCAAACCGAGGCCATGTCGCTCATCACCCTCAACCGGATGGATGGAGTTGGAGCACAGGAAAACAACCTTATTCTCCTGCTTTTCCACTTTGATACGGATGAACGAATCGGCCGAATAGCTTACGCCATGTTTGAAAGCGTTCTCAACAAAGGAAGCCATCACCAATGGAGGCACACTCACCCCGCTCCGATCCTCAGGGAAGATAGTCTCGATATGGACGGAATCTTCAGGATAACGAAGCCGCATAAGCGATATGAAGTGCTCAATAAAGTCCAGTTCCTTCGCCAGCGGAATTGTGGGCGAATCTCCCTCATATAGGAGTATTCGCATCATTTTCGAAAACTCCTCTATGCTCTCCTTCGCTTTCTCCGGGTCGATATCCACAAGCGCGTGAATATTATTGAGAGTGTTCATGAAGAAATGAGGATTGATCTGATACCGAAGAGATTCCAGCCTCTGGCTCAGGTTCTCTGCCTGCAATTCCTTCATTCGGCGTTCCTCTCGTTTGGATTCAATATAGAAATATATACCCAGATCCGCTCCGATAAGAAGAACACCCATGATCAATCTCATTATCTCCGGCCGTAGCGGTCTCTGCCCCTTACCTTTAGGCTGATTCCGGTGACCGGGTAAAGGGTCTCTATTCGGTTCCGGCCGTGGTTCCCGGTCTCTGATAAAAGGCGGAGGAGCCTGTTCTGTCCGCCACCGCTGAGATGGAGGAACGCCGGGACGTCCCGCGGGAGAAAGAGTCCAAACACCGAACAAGACGAGAAGCAAAGACAAGAGCCCTATATAAAGCGGAAGCTTCTTCCTGATAAGGGGTGTCAGGAGGAAATGATGCGCCAGAACGAGCAGAATAAATGGCAATAGGGTCTTCATCCACAATTCTTTTTACAAAAATACTACCTTTTTCAAACAAATCGCAGGCATTCGTTGAAGAACTCGCGGCGTTCGTTGAATACCTGTCTTAGAGGGGCGGATATGGTTTATAATTTGCCTCGCGAAGTCCCGTATTCACTAAAATCAGTTCTATATGAAAAGAATAGTCATAATACTTTTAGCCGTGTCGCTCGCTACTATCGGATGCGAGCAGGACGATTTCCCTTTTAGTATGGAGGGACCCTTCGAGATGCCGGGAGGGCAGCAGACAGCAACAAATCTGAAAGACCCGGGACTGGCCTGGAGTACGGACTCTTTCGAGGCCACCATCGGTACCGAAAACACTTTCCCCACGCTCACAAACACATATAAAGTGGATGTGGCTTATGAATCCTCGCGACCAGAAGTCGCGACCATCGATGAGAACGGCATCATCACTCTTCTGGCTAGTGGCACTACCATGATCAAAGTGTCCTCAGCATCCAATGGAACATATTCAGCATCAAGTGTTTCCTATATTCTGACAGTAATCAGCGCATCAGCTGGTGAACCGGAAGACGATTCGCTTTCATTCGCATCCACCGGCGATCCCTCGTCGGATGATGACATATCTACCACATCCTTCAAGGGAAAAATCACCATCACGTTCTCCGAGTCAGGTGACGCTTCAGTTAAGGGCGACTCATACGGCTATGTCACTGTGGACGGCAACAAAGTCACTGTGAACAACACAGGTGGCGAAGTGCTCATATATGAACTCACAGGGACCACTTCCAACGGCTTCTTTAAAGTATATGGAGCCAAGAAACAAGCGATTGTCCTGAACGGGGCCAGCATCACTAATCCGGACGGCGCGGCGCTCAATAATCAAAACAAAAAGCGCACTTTCATCGTAGTCAAGGGCAACAACACCCTTTCCGACAGCGCTTCGGCAAGTTACGTGGCCGAGGCGGAAGAGGATCTGAAGTCTGTCCTGTTCAGCGAGGCGCAACTGATCTTCAGCGGCAGCGGATTGCTCACTGTCAACGCCATGAACAAGCAGGGCAAATCAGCGATCGCCTCTGACGACTATATCCGTATGATGGACAGTCCTACCGTCAAAGTCAACTCTGGCGAAAGCGCAGGACATGGATTCAAAGGCAAGGATTACGTCCAACTTTCTAATGGATCCCTGGTAGTTTCAACCGCAGCAGCTTTGAAGAAAGGAATCAGTTCTGATGATTATGTCCTAGTGGAAGGCGGCACACATATGGTCACGGTAAGCGGTGGAGTGGCTTATGATGAAGAAGACTCTGAATATTCCGGCACCGCGGGCGTGAAAGCAGACAACTACTTCGCCATGACCGGCGGTTCCTTGACTATCAAGAACACCGGCAACGGAGGCAAGGGCATCAATGCCGGAAGCTACGATTTCGACTCTGAGAACCACACTCTATCCGATAGCTATATCACTGGAGGCTGCCTTACCGTGACGACCACAGGCCGTGAATCCAACGACGTGTCTGCCAAGGGCATCAAGATCGGTTGGGTTACCAAAAGTGGATCAGGTGACCATGCGAAGGTTACCGGGAATGCCGGAAAGCTGGTCATCAGCGGCGGAACCGTTATTGTGAACAGCGCTGGCGGAGAAGGCTTGGAGGTTAAGGGAGACCTGACCTTCGACGGTGGCGAGACCTACATCTCTTCCACAAGCGACGACGCCATCAACTGCCAAGGTGACTTGACCGTCAACAACGGCTATGTCTATGCCTTCTCATCCCAAAATGACGCCATGGACTCTAACGGAAACACCAATCTTAACGGAGGTTACGTAATGGCCATCTGCACGAAAGGCAATCCGGAAGTAGCCATCGACGCCAACACCGAGGAAGGGAAGAAACTATATATCAATAGCGGCGCCACATTGGTTGCCTACGGTGGTCTGGAGAGAGGTTACTCAGCGTCCCAGAATGTTTACGGCATGAGCTGTACCGCTGGTTCTTGGAACGCGCTTCACAACAGCAAATCCTTTATCGCGGCATTTAAGGTTCCCGGCAACATCTCAAACGTCATTGTCTCCGCGCCCTCGTTGTCAAGCGGCTATAAGAGCGTGAGTGTGAGCGGTGAGGCCAAGTGCAACGGCATCTGGGCAACTGAAGGAATATCAGGTGGTTCCACAACGACTCTCTCCAACTATAGCGGGAGATAAGCTATTTGCCCAGGGAAAAGAAATTGGTAGTCTCGTAGGTGTTCCAGTTGCGTAAGGACAGAGTGATGTTTTTCTGGTCATAGACGTTGCTGTACTGCGTGTCCTCGACTGTGCCATCCTCCCATAGGAGATCTTTCCAATGAACCTGGGCAAGGCATTCCTGCGCCTCTTCCAATGTCAGTTTCCCATTGTGGCCGTCCAGATAAGCCGTGGCGGTCTCATAACGCCACCAGCTTTTGCTATGGGGATTCCCGACAGCGATATCCGGCTCTGTGGTGTAGTATTTCTCAGAAAGAAGGTGATTTGTCACGAGCATATATTCAGCTTCAGGATCCTTCCTGACGATCATGGTCTTCCAGCCATCCTCTTTGTCGAATTCCACGACAGCGCAGTCTCCATTCGCGTCCGCCACCATGTAATGATAGCCTGAACCCACGGTCGCGTCATGCCGTACATCAACTGTTTCCAATAGGGCCAAGGCTTCCTCGACGGTAGCGCAGCGGTCCAGCCACAGACGCATGATGATAGTCGTTCCGACGTCGTGCTTGTCGGTAGCCTGCTGGGAAGCCTGCTTCGGAAGAGCCATGATGGAGGTGCAGAGACCTTTCTCGTTGATTCCGTCGACAGGAGCATAGACAGCGGCCAGACAGCTGACTTTCGTAATGAAAGAGGTCGGCAACTTATCCAGCGAATATCCGAAATGGGACATGTCGCTGACCGCAATCGACGAATAACCCTTCTTTGGGCGCGATATCGTCACCATCGTCGGGTTCTTGTAATAATCATAGTTGCGGCCATACCAGAAGCCGTCTCCGTCAGCCTTACCGGCCTGGAAACTCGTGCAGTTGAAAGTCTCCAACTCGCCATTCTCATCGGCCACCTGGGCGCTCTTCATTTTGATTGGAATGCCTTTGCCAATACGGCTGATGATATAATCAAGCAGTTCCGGATTCTCGTCAATATCTTTCGCCACAACATCGTCCAGATCATAGGCAGCCTTGTATTCCATCTGGTACAAATAATGATTCCCATCGACGGAACGCACGGAACGAAGGGTAGCTATCTCGCCGCTCCATATAAGAGCGACAGCGACGCAAATCGCCACAACGATAGCCAGGATCCAGAGGAGAATCTTCTTCATGATCTACGTGTTTTATTGATTATTAACCTTTTCCCTTTTGCTCTCGTAATAGGAATGACGCTTGGGATTCTCCGGGAACCAGCCCTTGAGGACTCGTGTTTCCTGGCGGAACATCTCATGTATCGTCCAGAAACACGAGAAAGCGAAACCGCCAAGAATAGTTGAGATGACAGCGTCCTTTATGAAAAGGGACGCCCCTGTACATATAAGGCCAACCACAAGCCAGATCCACCAGCTTTGCTTACCCCATGCATATTCCATTTTGATGACGGCAGGGTGGCATATTCCTATACTCAGGAAAACCGCCGCGCCAACTATTATTCCACTGAAATTCATTTCGTACTAATCACTTATCCTTATTTCCAAAACTGTAACTCAATTTGTTTCATTCTCCAAAGATAACCATTTTTTCATATCTTCGCGAAAGAAGGTTTGTCATGTCCAAAGAAACACAAAAAACGAGAAAGCCGGCTGTTGCCGGTTCTTTCTACCCCGCATCAGCGAAAGAAATCAAATCCATGCTGGGAGGATGGCTTCATCTTTCCGGAAACAATGCCCTGACGCCCCCCAGGGCGATTATTGTCCCCCATGCGGGATATGTGTTCAGCGGTGAGGTGGCGGCCTCAGCATACAACCGCATCCCGTCCGGACATCAGTACAAGAGGGTTTTCTTGCTCGGACCAAGCCACAGGGCAGGATTCGCCGGAGCGAGTGTGGACACAGTGTACTCCTTCGCGGAGACTCCCCTGGGAAAGGTTCCTATTGACACTTCACTTGGGAAGAGACTGATCAGCGAAGGGAAAGGGGCCTTCACTTTCTGGAGCGAGGCCGCGCATGATGGCGAGCATTGCCTCGAGGTCCAATTACCTTTCCTGCAGATGGTCTTCGGAGATGTGCCACCCATTGTCCCGATTGTGATCGGGACCGAGCGCCTAAGCGTCATCCAGAATATAGCTAAAGCGTTGGAGCCATATTTCAACGAGGATAACTTATTCATTATCAGCTCGGATTTTTCCCACTACCCATCATATGAAGACGCCAGATCCTCAGATCTTTATCTAGCGGAGACTATAACCACAGGAGGTCTTGAAGAGTTCTTGGAGGCCCTGAGACAGATCGACAAGAAAGACTTTCCCGGCCAAGGCACCGCAGCCTGCGGAGCCTGTGCAATTGCCGTGCTCCTTGAGATGATGGACGCCCAGGGGCGGGACAGCTTCTCCGCCGAGCATGTGATGTACCGGAACTCCGGAGACTCCATTTACGGCGACAAAGACAGGGTCGTGGGATACAATTCCATCGTTTTCACTTCATCCGACCACCTGTTCCACTTCACTCAGGAAGAGAAGGAGAAAATGATCGCCACGGCGCGAGCTTCCATATATTCTTATCTCGGTCTTAAATATGACGGGGATGACTCCCCTGTCGGAGTATTGAAGGAAAAAGGATACGGGGTGTTCGTCACGCTTAATCTAAATGGCAATCTGCGTGGGTGCATCGGAAGGTTCACTTCCCCATCAAGCCTCCACTCCACGATAAGGGAGATGGCTCGGAGCGCCGCCTTTGATGATCCTCGTTTCCCAGCGCTCTCCAAAAAGGAAGCCCCGGAGATTGAGATTGAGGTTTCAGTCCTCTCCCCTCTTAAAAGAATACAATCCATAGATGAGTTCAAGTTGGGCAGGGACGGAATCTACATGATAAAGGGATATAACCACGGGACCTTCCTGCCACAAGTGGCGAAGGAAACCGGCTGGAATACGGAGGAGTTCCTTGGGCACTGCGCCAGGGACAAGGCTGGAATAGGCTATTACGGCTGGAAGGACGCCGAGCTATATACCTACCAGACAGAGGTCGTCAAAGAATATGACTGAGGCAAGGTTCTATAAAGCTACCGGTGATGGAGTCCGGTGCCTGCTTTGTCCTCACCATTGCTTCATAAAGGAGGGAAAAAGGGGCATCTGCCGGAGCCGCGAATGCCATGACGGGAAGCTTTATGCCCTATCCTATGGCAAGCTCTGCGCTCTCGCCATCGATCCTGTTGAGAAGAAACCCCTGAACCGCTTCATGCCGGGAACATATTGCCTGTCACTGAGTTGCACCGGATGTAACCTTTCCTGCCGGTGGTGTCAGAACAGCGATATCTCCCAGGCCGCACCGGAAGATTCGGACCACACTACACTCTCGCCGGAAGATGTGGTCGAGGCATGTATCAAGAACGGCTTGCCATCCATCGCCTACACCTACACCGAGCCGTTCACCTGGTGGGAATACATGTTCGACATAGCGGTCCTGGCTCATGAGAAGGGCCTTAAGAATATCCTGGTCTCAGCCGGATATGTCGAGAAAGAGCCTCTGAATGAGATACTTCCGTTCATCGATGCGGCGAATATAGACATCAAGGCAATGGATGCCCCGTTCTACCGCGAATATTGCGGAGCCACTCTTTTTCCTGTGCTGGAGAACATACTCGCCATGAAAGAGGCTGGCGTCCATGTAGAGATAACCAACCTGCTCGTCACAGGCCTGAATGACTCTGCGGAACATGTTGGAAAGCTATGCGACTGGATGGTTTCAAATGGACTGCAAGACGTGCCGCTTCACTTCAGCAGGTTCTTCCCTAGATACGAGATGACGGAGAATTATCCAACCCCGAAGGCGTCCCTTGTCATGGCCAGGGACATAGCCCTCTCTTCCGGAATAAAAACCGTCTATCTAGGCAATATCTGATTTCTTAGGTTCCATGTGCAATGTGACCAGGGCGTCCGGACCGAAGCGCTCTTTCAACTTGCGCTCAATTGCTGAGGCGTGCTCATGGGCTGAGCTGAGCGGGAGATCCCCGTCCATCCGGATATGTGATTCAATCGCGATACGGTTGCCGATACGGCGGGTCCGGAGATTGTGCGGCTCTGACACATCTGGAAATGAAGCGATTATATCCAAGATCTCATGCTCTTCATCCGCCGACAATGACTGGTCCGTCAATTCGCCCATGCTGTCTTTCAGCAGGTCATAGGCCACCTTCATCAGCATGCCGCCGACCACTATGGATGCGAGCGGATCCAAAACCGCCCAGCGTTCTCCCAACAGAATGGCTCCTCCGATACCGATCGCCGCGCCTATCGAGGAAAGAGCGTCGCTCCTATGATGCCAGGCATTGGCGACAACCGCTTGAGAACCTAGTTTCTTTCCTCTAACTACAGTGTAACGGTATAGGATTTCCTTGACCAGAATAGATATAATAGCGGCCAGAAGCGCCAGTTTACCAGGGACTTCCAGAGTCTCACCACCTAGCCAGTGGGCAAACTTCACAGCACCGGACACAATAATCCAAATCGCCGCCCCAACCAATGCCAGACCTATAAACAATGTCGCTATGGTCTCGAACTTGCCGTGGCCGTAATCGTGCGACTCATCCTGCGGTTTGGCGCTGACCTTCACAAACATTAGGACAATGAGGTCTGTGAAGAAATCCGACAGGGAGTGAACGGCATCGGCGATCATCGCCGAGCTATGGCCTAATACACCAGCGACAAACTTGAACGTGAGAAGTGCCAGATTACCGGCGCTTCCCACGAGAGTAACCTTGTATATCTCTTTTTCCCGGCTCATCACGATAATCAATATTCATTGATAAATGTAGTTACCAGTTTGAATACAGGCTCGTAGCTATCAAACACGGCGTTCTGCCAGTTATCCTTCGGAGTGTGGTAATACTGGAAAGCGTCTCCCTCCTCGTTCTCAAGGAATATGCAAGGAACATGTCTGACAGCGAAAGGATAATGGTCACTGTTAGCGGCCAGATTCCCTCGATTCAACGCCTTGAAATAATGCTCACGCTCATTGATCCGCTCAAGCAAAGCGAACGCCCGCATCCCCTCATCACTGAGCTCACAGTATTGCTCCGGGTTATTATCTCCAATCATATCAATATTAAAGAGATACTTTATCTGAGATAGCGGAACAACCGGATGATCAACATAATACTGCGACCCTCTAAGATTGGCATCCTCACCAGAGAAAGCGATGAAATACATGTCGTAAGGCGGCTTGTTAGCGGCATAATGCTTCGCAAGAGTCACGATTGCCGCCGTACCGGAAGCGTTGTCATTGGCACCGGCATAGAACACTTTGCGGCCCAGATTCCCGAGGTGGTCATAGTGCGCCGTGAACACATAGCAACTGTCGTGGCGGGCACCCTCCACTTTAGCGATGACATTGAAGCACTCGTAATCATCAAGGAATAAATTGTCGATATCGACCTTGACACTTTTAGCATCCTTAGGGAATGACGGGCCGACCCAGATGATGGGTTTGTCCACCACTTTCTCTCCATAAGCCTTGTAGAACTTAAGCGGTGTTTCCCAAGTGTAAACCACTCCGGCATTAGGCGCGCCATCCTTGCTCTCCAGGCGCCGGAAATCCTTACTGTGCTTGTATGTGAACCAGAAGTCACAGACCACCATCGCCCCTTTATTCTCAGGAAGGGCTAGGTCAGCGAATATCTTATCCGCATTATAATTCAACGTGTCAACATAATAGAGCGGAAAGCTTCCTTTGACGCCCGGAGTGAATTCACGCACGGTGAAGTCTTCGCCAGCGATAAGTTTCTTGCCATCGACGGACATCTTCATCTTCTTCGGGAAGGTGTTGATATCCAATGTGAAAGGTTGAAGCGAGACCTCATCGGCCCCAGCTTTGACGAACTCTTTCTGAAGATATTTTCCGGCTTTGTTGGCCCCGTCCCGGGCATAGCCGCGGCCTTGGTATTTAGCCGAACTCAGTTCTTTGACAATGCTTTTGTAATGGTCAAGATCCTGCGCCGCCAAAGCCGAGGAGACAAACACAAGAATGATCAAAGCAATCCTTCTCATAACTTGAAATGACTTAAATCTGATAGAAGCCGACCTTCTTGTAGACTTTGCGGAGGGTCTTTCCGGCGATGTACGAGGCCTTCTCGGCGCCACGGATATACACATCGTTCAAATATGCCTTGTCCTTCATAAGAAGCTCGGCTTTCTCACGGATAGGGCGCAACTGCTCTATCACGACATCACCGACGGCAGGCTTGAAAACGCCATAGCCCTTCCCTTCGAACTCCCGCTCGATCTCGGACATGGTCTTGCCGGTCAGTGTGGCATAGATATTCATCAGATTTGAAACACCGGGCTTAGTGGCGGGATCAAATCGTACACAACGCTCCGTGTCACTGTCTGTGACGGCCCTCTTGAACTTGCGGCGTATGTCATCCGGGCTGTCCATCAGGAACACGCAGCCGTCCGGAATGGACTTGGACATCTTGCTCTCAGGAGTTGTGAGTCCATATATTCTGGCCCCAGTCTTCATGATAAGCGGCTCGGGGATAGTGAACACATCGCCATAAATGGAGTTGAAACGAGTGGCTATGTCGCGGCAAAGCTCGACGTGCTGCTTCTGATCCTCACCCACCGGAACGAAATCAGGCTGATAGAGAAGAATATCGGCTGCCATAAGGACAGGATAAGTGAACAAGCCAGCATTGATGTTGCTGCTGTACTTAGCGGACTTGTCCTTGAACTGGGTCATACGGGACAGCTCACCGAACATGGTGTAGCAGTTGAGAACCCACGCGAGCTGCGTGTGGGCGGGCACATGAGACTGGAGGAAAAGGGTGTTCAGCTCCGGATCCAAACCGCAGGCGATGTACTGCGCCAGCTGGTTGAGGGAACGCTTGCGAAGCTCGGCAGGATCCTGACGGACAGTAATCGTGTGCAGATCCGCCATGAAATAATAGCACTCATAATCATTCACCCTGTCAGCCCAGTTCTTTATGGCTCCGAGATAGTTTCCCAAATGTAGGTCTCCGCTGGGCTGTATGCCTGAAAGCATCCGCTTTTTCGGCTGCTCCTGAATCACTTGATTATCCTGCTGCATATCCTGTTTTTTCCTTTGTACAAGACGCGAAGATACGAAAGAATTAATATATTTTCGTATTTTCGCACTAGTTGGAACTGAAAACACTTGACAGACTTGATATGGGTATAATACGTAAAGCGGAGCCTCGGGATCTGGATGCCGTGAACCGGCTTCTCGGACAAGTTCTGGCAATCCATCACGCCGGGAGGCCCGACCTCTTCCGACCTGTCGGGAAAAAATATACGGACGAGGAGTTGCTAGGGATATTCGCTGATCCTCAGACTCCCGTATTCGTTTATGAGGAGGATGGTGTTGTCCTGGGATATGCTTTCTGCGCCATCAATCACCAAGAAAGCGGCAGCCTTATGCCATTGACAACCTTATACTTGGATGATCTCTGCGTGGATGAGACAGCCAGAGGGAAGCACATCGGAAAAAGCCTTTTCGAGCATGTTAAAGCCTTCGCCAAGGAGATGGGGTGCTACAACATAACCTTGCACGCTTGGGCTCTTAATCCTGACGCGGTAGCCTTCTACAAAGCGATGGGAATGGATTTCCAATACTATTCCATGGAGCTCGTCTGCGGTGGCACGAATCAGACATGAAAAAGATCCCTTTATACATTCAGATCATCGCCGCGCTGATCCTGGGAATCATCGTGGGAACTCTGCTGCCATCCGTCGTGCCATACATCAGATGGATCGGCAACCTTTTCATGAACGCCCTCTGCATGCTTATCGTTCCGATCATCTTCTTCTCAGTCTCGACAAGCGTTGAAGGTATTTGCTCTGAGTCGAGCGGCACCTTCGGAAGGATAGGGAGCAAAGCATTAGGAATGTACGTTCTGACAATGCTCCTAGCGATTGCCACAGGACTGTGCCTGGTCTGGCTGATCCGGCCCGGTAGCGCTGTAGCAGGCATAGCGCTGCCCTCTGGTGTTCCTTCCCAAGTAGGCAGTTTCTCCCCAACTGACATAGTGTCCGGATTCATCCCATCCAACATTTTCCACGCCTTCGCCCAAAACAACACTGTCCCCGTGATCTTTGTTTCGATCCTGATAGGCTATTTCGTGACCAAGATCTCGCCTGAAGGGAAGGCAGCCATACTTCCGATCCTGAAAGGCGGCTACGAGATCACACTCAAAATCATGCGTGTTGTGATCATGTTCGCCCCGCTCGGAGTATTCGCCATTGTGGCGAAGCAGTTCGCTGACGCCGGTGATGTGGGCGGATTGCTAAAGAATATGCTGATGTACGTCATCACTGTAACTGCCGGACTCCTGATCCAAACCTTCATCACCCTCCCTCTGCTTCTTCGATTCATGGGCAAGGTCAACCCGATCAAGCATTTCAGGAATATGGGTGTTCCGCTGCTCACAGCATTCTCCACAGCCTCATCGGGAGCCACCCTTCCACTCACTTTACAAGCTGTCAAAGAGAAAGACGGGGTATCCTCTAAAGTGACCGATTTCGTGGTCTCGCTGGGGGCCACGATCAACATGAACGGCGCGGCTCTACTGGAGTGCGTCGCGGTTATATTCATAGCCCAGGTTTACGGAGTTGAACTAACTGTCCTCCAGACAGTTATAATATCCTTTATGAGCCTTCTCTGCGCCATAGGATCGGCTGGAGTGCCGATGTCAGCGATGGTGATGATGGCCATCATTCTGAATGTCGTGGGGCTGCCCGCCGAAGGAATAGGTCTCGTGATAGGAGTCGACAGGATTCTGGACATGCTCAGGACCGCTGTCAACGTCTATGGAGACACTTGTGTCGCGGTGATCGTCGGAAAATCCGAGGGAGAACACCTGACTATAGACATCTGAGACAAACGAACTTGACAAGTATTTAGAAATGAGAACGATCAAAAGAATCTTCGTCGCCACTATCCTCACGACCTTTCTGGGGACTGTAGCGTTCGCCCAAAAGCCGACCGCCTCAACCGGAAACACTACTGTTCACGGCCCCGAAAAGGGATCTCTCCTGATCATAGGAGGCGGAACTGTCACCCCTGAGATATGGGACCGCTTCGTTGAGCTGGCCGGAGGAAAAAACGCGGAGATCGTGGTGATAACGAACGCCTCCGGAGAAGAGGACGACTATCACTCGACTGCCATCGTCGAGCTTCAGAAGCGTCTGGACTATCCTTTCTTAGTGACAAGGATGCACTTTAAGAACATAGTCGAGGCCAATGACCCCGACAAGATCGCTCCCCTGAAGACCGCTTCCGGAATATACTTCACGGGAGGACGACAGTGGAGGATATCCGAAGTGTATCTCAACACCCTGGCTCACCAGGCGATGTGGGACCTCCTCTCCAGAGGTGGAGTCATAGCCGGGTCTTCAGCAGGAGCAAGTATCCAGGGATCCCTCCTCTGGCGAGGTGACACCTCCGGTCCGGACATCCTTATCGGAGACCATACCCAAGGACTCGGCTTCATGAAAATGACAGCTATCGACCAGCACATACTAGTCAGGAACCGCCAGCACGACCTCGATGCCTTCATCAAGGCCGCGCCAGGATTCTTGGGAATAGGCCTGGACGAATCCACAGCGATAGAAGTACACGGCGACGAGATCACAGTCGTGGGCAAGTCCTACGTCGCCATCCACCATAAGGACCAGGAAAAGTTCAGATTCCTGAGGGTAGGTCAGAAAATAGATGTAAGCGCCTTATCCAACCTTGGGAGCAGCGGGCCGAAATGAGTTCCTTCCGTCCATTCGAAGGTAGTTCGGACTCCTTTGGACTCCAGAATCTTGACCACAGCCGAAGTGTCTTCGGCAATGTTTTTCAGATGCTTGTTCTTTCCCTCGGTCTCTTTGTCGCCTAGGGAAAGATAGGCTTTCTTAATCGGAAACGATTGTCCCTCAAGCCATTTCACGAAGCCAGGATACCAGAATGACCCGGATATCGACGCGACCCTGGTGAACAGGCTGCTCTTTGCCGACGCCCAGATGGCGAACAATCCAGCCAATGAGACTCCGATGAGCCAACGCTCATCGGGGACGATGCCCAACTCCGTCTCTATAGATGGGATGATTTCGGATTCCAGCTCAGCCAAATAAGCCTCCGCTTTACCTCCAAATGATTTACCTTTTTTGAATATCGGATCCGCCGGCCAAGGTGTCAGATCATCATTCCAGTCTACCGGAGGCAGCATCACCGGAATCACACCGAATCTTTCCTCAACTCCTTCCAGCCAACGGGAGACATCATCAGTCTGGCCCTCCAGCATCGGCATATAACAGACTATGCTCATTTTCCTCCCAAATCTTTATCAACCATAGAGCATACACAGGAGTCAGACCACACATTCTCAGCTGTTTCCACCATGTCTATGATAGTATAGATAGGCAGGATAAGGCCCATGACGGCCACCGGAGCACCGATGCCGGTCATCAGCGAGACAGTTAGGAAGAAACAACCCATAGGCACTCCGGCATTGCCCACAGCCGCGATAACTGAGATCAAAACCCATAGAAGCATAGCCCCGATAGACAGATGGATTCCACCGTTCTGCATGACAAAAAGTGAGCTGACGAGAATAAACGCCGCGCAACCGTTCATATTGATAGTCGTGCAGATAGGCAGGACAAACCTGGACACCTTCGGATTGACTCCAAGCCTGTTTTCCGCTGACTGGAGCGTGACGGGAAGAGTAGCCGCCGAGCTTTTGGTGAAAAGCGCCATCATGACGGCAGGGCTCATGGACTTGAGGACCCTGAGCGGGTTGATTCCTCTCGCGATCAAGAACAAGGGTAACACCAAGAAGAACTGCAAGGCGTTCCCAATCAGGATGACAGCTGTGTATTTACCTAAAGAGCCTAGGATAATGCCACCGCTCAGTTGTGACGCCAGTTGCTCCGCGAAGGCGGCAATACCTAGCGGCAAGGTCCAGATAAGTTCCTTTATAAGCGGGTAGAAAAGCTCCTGAAGGCCCTCTATCCCTTTGACCAGCACATCCTTCCGCTCACTCTCACCCATATATGCCAGAGCAAGTCCCACCGCCACGGCGATGAGCAAAATAGAGAGTACATTCCCGGACAGGAAAGGCTGGACAATGTTATTCGGTATAACGGATATTATATGGTCATAAAAAGAGGCCTCCCCGGAAGCGCTATCACCCACCGACGAGATCATCTCCGCAGGAAGGTTCCCGGGAGATATCCAAAGATAAAGCCCGAATCCGACCAGAGACGCGGCTAAGGTGGTGAGGAGGGTATAGGTGATAGTGTGCGTGAAAATCTCCCTGGTACTCCTCTGGCGGCCGAAAGAAATCAGTGTGGTGGTGATCGCCAAAGCCACGGTCGGCACGGCCAGGAACTGGAACAGGCGGGTATATACCGTAGCTATGAAACCGCAGACCGCATCCACTCCTTTCACATGAATAAGGCCAAGCAGGGCGCCAATCAACAAAGCTCCCAACCACCATAATATCTGTTTGTTCTTAATCTTATTCTTCATCTCAATCGGTTTTGTGGCCAAAAATAGCGTTTTTCTGAATAAAAAGATCACTGAAGAAGGTGTGGACTAGCCTGGCGACCTCTTTCTTCTTTTTGGTGATTGTGTGATTCTCTCCTTCCACGACGACAAGATCAGCCTTTTCACCATAAGTCTTAAGGTATCTCTCACTGCACCATCTTGGAACGATCTTATCTTTAGTCCCATGGATGAGCAGGACAGGGCCGGCATAAGATGAGGCGGTGCCGTAGATGTCTAGTGCCTGGGTCGAGATGAGATACTCCCGTCCCAATTTCATGATTCCCCAGCAACGAATAAACTCAGGAGGGTCTGCGGGATCGAATCTGGCATTGAAGAATTTCCCGCCCTGGCATGCCTCCTTGATTACAGAGCCGGGGGCTATAAGCACCAATCCATCTACAGTCTCACCTTCGACGGCCAACCTGCCGGCGGTCATTGACGCTACAACTCCACCCTGAGAATGCCCGAGAAGTCCCACACCTCTGACATAGGGCAACGATCGGACATATTTCCAGACGGCCATAGCGTCCGCGATCTCCCTTTCTATGGTCATGTCTTGCATCCTGCCCTCGCTTTTCCCATGGCCGTCGAAGTCGAAACGAATAGAGGCTATCCCATTAGTCGCCAAGCTTTTAGCTATTGCAGGCATAGGGTTGTAATCTTTGCTGGAAAAGATGCCATGCATCAATATGACCATAGGGCAATGATCCTTGGTGATATCAAACCCGTCAGGGAGGCTGATCTTGAAAGAAATGCCTCCGCTGGGGCCATTAATCATATTATTCTCGGCATCCGAGAGAAAATGAGCGGACATAATGCTATCCACCAGTTCTTTCCGGAGTATGCGATAATGAGGATGGTACAGTCTCTCATAGGTCCCGCTATGATGGAAGGCATATTGTCCTGAGGCCAATAAGCTGTCAATCAGTTGTTTCTCT
>JAEEGK010007719.1_pt1 | contig 25612 bp, 15 predicted proteins | sample 8958771 | NCBI WGS metagenome assembly JAEEGK01 (sample SAMN16246547, study PRJNA631951) | gut metagenome | biome: gut microbiome; feature: rumen; material: SC-attached | host: Bos | place: Iran: Karaj | collected 2018-10
TCAAAAAATAAATAAAAAAAGAATTATTTGTATTTTTATTTTTTATGTTAATTTCAATGAAAAACATAATTTAATTAAAAATTAATCAAAAAATGATGAGATATGAATATTATGATAGAGAAAAGGATTTTTCTAAAAATTGTTATGATTCATTAATTAAACATAGTATTTATCCATTATCAGAAGAAGGATTAAAAAAATATTTGAAACAAGCAAATTATTTATTTGAAACTCATACAAATCCATATTTAACAGAAGAAAAAAAAGAACAAATTAATCAAAGAAATTTAAAGTCAATGGATTTTTCAAATATTAATAAAACAAATTTAAACACAATATATGAATCAAAAATTTATTCTGAAAAATTAATTAAAGAAGAAAATAAAAATAAAGATTTGGTATATAATTATAATTTTAAAAAACCAAAAATTCAAAAAGAACACATATATAAAAGAAATATAAACTTTTTTGAACCAATAATTATTAATAGAAGATTAAAAAATAAATATTTAATTAAAGGATTCCATACTAATAAAAGTCATAGTTGTAAAAAATTAAAAATAAAAGAATTACCATTAATTACTTATAATAAAATGTTAGGTAAAAGAAAAATTGAAATAGAAAATCAAAATGCATATATTACTACTTCAACTTTATGCAAACCTTTTACAAATCATAAATCTTATTATATGGGAGAAAAATATAATCCTCAAAATTATCTTTTAGACCGAACAAAAAATCGAACAAGTAGAAATGAGTTTGGAGCTTTATTTAGTAATTAAATATTTTATTTTTTTTTTTTTTTGAGATTTTTGGTATTATTAAAATTTGGATTTGAATTTAAAAAGTAAAATTTTATAAATTTCCCAATTTCATTTTTAAATTTAGTAGAATATAAAAAATTTTTAAAATCAAAAAAATAATTGTTTTATTAATTTATAATATATACATTTATCATTTTTTGTTTTTATTTTTCTCAATATTTTTAAAATTTTGCTTTTCTATATCTAATTGTTTATTTGGAAAATAAATAAATAAAAATTCTTTTTTCTCTTATTTTAAGGAAGATTAGGATTAGCACTTAATATTTGTAATAAAATTCTTGACCATCTATGACCTGCCCACAGCATTTACCTATTTTTATTTTTTTTTAATTATATCTATTTTTCCTTATAAAATAAATTAATGGTTAAATTTTTTTAAATTAATTTCAATTATATTCTTATAATAACTTTATACTATTTATATATTTTTTTGATTCAAGAATCATTTCAAAAATACTTATAATTCAATAAACTGAAATAAAGAGGTAAAATTAACAAATTAATAAGAGAATTTAAATTTTTTTTTATATTCATTTAATAGATTTATTTTGATAGATTTTATATTATTTTTCCAATTATTATTTAACTTGGAAGTGAATAATAAAAGATTACGATTCTCATTATTTTTATTGATACAATAAAGCCAATTACCTACATAAATATTATTATTTAAATATTTATAATCTTCATCATTTGATGAATTAAAACTATCATATTCGTTTTTAGATGATAAAGTAGTTTCTTTATCATATTCCCCTGTATAAGGTAAAAGAACTATATTTCCATTTTTAATTGTTAAAATCAAAACATTTTTATATAAATCTTCATTCATTAATTATAAATGATTTTCTTTTATTATTTATAAACAGATTTTATTTAAATTAGTTTAATTATTTTTTATTATATTATTTAAATAATTGTGAGATGAACTTTTATGAATTACCAGAAGATGCTAAAAAGGATATTTATGACATTATTCATGGAAGAAAAAATTTAATTAAAGAATTAGATTTAAATATCGACCAAATAGAAGATGAGTAAATTATTTTTAATCATTTTTTAGACAAAATGAGAAAAAAGGAGGAAATAAAGAAAAAACTGGTAATTTAAGTAGTGTTTACTATGATTCCAATTTAAAACCAGATGATACAACAAAATTAACAGATGAAGAATTAAAATATGCTTTAAACTTAATTCCTTTTTCATAATTTTGTAAATTCAAAAAAAATAAAAAATATTTAAATGATATATATAATAAGCCTTACAAGTAAATTAAATTTTTTCAACTAATTTTTAAAATTTTAAAAATATTATATCATAACAAAATTATATTTATAAAATAAAAATGTCAGAGCATAAACCAAAACGTTCATCTTTAAAACATAATAGACCATTAGATCCAAATGAGATAATGAATTATTCTAAAAAAAGAAATAGTGTAAGTTGGAAAATAGGAAGTCCTTTAAATTTTGAAGCAAAATTTATGAATATTGAAGAAAAAAAAATTGATGAAGAACACGAAAAAAAATTTAAAGAAGCTAGAAGAAAAAGTATTAAAAATGAATTTTCAATTGCGAAAGAATTTTTAAAAAATGATCAAGCGATTCAAGAAATTGAAAATGAAGATTTTGAAGAAATTAAAGAAAATACTTCTAAAAATATTCAAATTGGAAAAGATTTAGAAAATTAATTTTATAAAGTATGAGTTTATGTAATATTTATAAATTGTATTTTAAAAGATATGAATCTTATAAATTTTAAAAGTTTCATTTGGTTAACAAGCATATTATATATCAATATCATTTGAATAATATTTATTCATATAAAGAATAAATTTAGAATTTATTTATTATATGTTAAAATAAAATTAACAATAGAATTTCCTTTTAAATAAAAAAAATAAAAATTACAAATTTTAAAACAATTCAAAATTTAAAAAGAAAAAAAATTATTAAATAAACTTTATTTAAATGTCAATTTCATTTTGAACAATAAATTCTTTAAGTTGTTTCAATCTATTTTCTAATTCACTTTGATTTTGATTAGCATCTTCAATTCTTTTTTTTAAATCTTCTAAATGTTCTTCCATTTCACTAATTTCATGATCTTTTTCATTAATTAATTCTTGTAATTGTTCAACTTCTTCATTATTAAAATTATCATTATTATTATGAAAATTATTTTTCCTATTTCCACTTTTTAAAACTTTATGATTATCATTATTATTAATATTTTTTTTATTACTTTCTTGAGGTAAATTATGAATAGCATTATAAACTTTAGAAAGTAAATTTTCAATTGCATTTGGTTTACTATTCATAACATCATTAATTTCATCTTTTGAAATTTTTAAACCTAATTTTTTTAACACTTTATTATTTAAAGTATTCCAATTTGATAATTTTTGTTTTGTACTTGAAGCTGAAGGATAATTATGTAATTCCACTAATCTTGGAAAATGATATTTAATCATTTCTGCTAATAATACTCCATCATTAAAATCTCTTGCTATATTTTTCTTTTGACGAGATAATGGAATCGAATCTACCCATTCATATATATACATTATATCATTTATTTCATTTCCTTGTTCTGGAGATAAATCATTCTGTAATTCATTTTCCTTTTGTTCATTTTGAATTTCTTCATTGTTATTCTCAAAATTTTCTTCTCCTTCCATTTTTTTTAAATCTTCTTTTTTTAAATTTATTGTTTTTTTATTTTAAATTAAAAATATAAAATTGTATAATGAGTTTAATTTCAAGTAATAAAAAAGAAAATGATTTAGAAGAATCAAATACAAAAAGTAGAAATAAATTAGTAAAATCTTCAAGCACAACAGTAAATAATTATTCTTTATATGAAAAATATATTGGAAAAACAAATACAAGTAAAAATAATATTTCAAAGCAAAAAGAAAGTAATACAAAAAAAAATAATTCTTCGTCATCTAAATTTAATAATAGTAAAAGAGTAAATAGTCATAATTCTTTTTACTTATCAAATTATGAAGGAGAAAGTAAAGTTATAAAGAAAAATATATATGCGTTTAATAAAATTATGGAAAATTATTTACAACAAAAAAACATTGAATTACTTCAAAGAAAAAAAAATCTTCATGTTAAATCAGTAAGTAATAGAAATATTACTTCTGAATCAAGTTCGAATTATTCAAATAAATATAATACTAATAAAAAATTATTTTCTGGAAATAGTTTAATGAATCATCGTATGAGTGAAAGAAAAAATGAATCTATGAATGTAATAAAAAGCAATAAAATTAAATTAACAAGAAATAAGAATTTAAGTATGAGAGAAATAGAAAATTTTTCAAATTTTTCAAATGTTAAAAGTTTAAAACATATGAATAATAATTTTAGAAAACAAAATCTTTTTCCAAAAAAATTTTTGGAAAATAATATAACAAATAAAAAAATAACTTCTCCTGAAGTTAATTATGAGAATGATATTAATAACAATAATACTTTTAATTATAATAATAATAAATGTGAAAATAAAAAAAATAAAAGTAATTCAACAAGAAACACAGATTGTAACAATTCAAAAATAATAGAAATTGGAAAAAAATATGATTTATTTTTTAATAGTGAATCTCAAATTTATGATAAAAAAAATAATAAAAATATATCTAATAGTTTAAATAAAGGAAAAAATAATAATACTTTAAAAAGTAGAGATAGTGAAATTACAAAACCAAATACTTTAAATGAAAAAATTGAAAAAAAAGATGATGATCTTGAAGGACCTGAAATTATTCATTTTTCACTTGTTGAACTTATTCAAAAAGGAAGAAAAAAAATGGAAGAAATATCATTCAATTTTCATAAGAAATAATTATAAATATTTTTTCGTGTTATATTTTCTTATTATTTTTATTTTTTAAATTAATTAAATCATTGAAATTATAAAAAATTTAATTGAAAGAAAGTTTAAAAGAAATAAAAGAAAACTTAATAAATTATTTCAATTTTTAATTTTATCAAATTTAAATAAAACATGAAAATTTTATATTTATAAATCAAAAATACTATAAATATTAGTAATAATAGTCAATTGGAAATAAAATATAAAAAAATATAAAATTAAAAAAACCTATAATTTAAGAAATTGTTTAGTAAATGATTAATATTTTTTTCTATGAATTCTTTGCATACCTTTCTGTTCTTTCTTTTACAATAAAAATAAATTAAAAAATGAAAAGAAGAATAAAAGTCAAAATATCTTAATTATTTAAATTGATATAATGCTATTACAATCTTTTAATGATACAGATTTTTTTCCTTTTCAAGAATATACAAAATATAAAAGTTACTTGCAAAGCATTTCATAAATGGAATAAGGAACTAAAAAATTTTACTTGAATTTTAATATGAATAGAAATAATAATCTTTAAAAAAGTAACATAAAAAAATACTTATGTAAAAAAATATCATATTTAATTTAATAGATTATTCTTAATGTTAATCTAAATATATAACAACTAGTAACTAAATAAGATTATATATTTTGATAATATTAATAATATTTCTTTTAAATTCATTAAGATTAAAAGATTATTTAATATTTACAAAATTTTCAAGAAAGACTCAATAATTATCCTATATTTGGATTTATATTTTATAATTATATAATTATTTTTCATTATTTAATTGTAAATTAAAATATTTTTCTGCTAATTTGTCTATTCTATTCTCAATTTTAATTTTTTCTCCTTTATTTTCAATATCTTTTTTAATTTTACATGCAATTCTTTCTCTGAATTTTCCTTCAAAACAATGAAAAAAATTTTCTTTTTCAAGCTCAATAATAGAGATACTTTTTTTTAAGGTTTTATTAATATTTTTACATGATTTTTTCCTTTGTAACGGTAAAGATAATAGAGATTTAATTTTTTTTTTCTTTATTTTATCTTTTGTTTTTTCAACATTAGAATTAAAAGTAAAAGTTGATTTAGGCAGAATTTTTTTCTCAGTCAAATTCTTAGAAAGATAATTAAAATTCTGAGTAAAAGTTCTTGGAATATAATTTAAATTTAATTTATTATAATCTCTTGGAGCTTCTATTGATTCATCATCATTATAATTATTATTTTCAGAGTTTATTGTAACTTTTATTGCATGAAAGTTATTAATATCATTTTCATTTTGATTTGAAATTAAATTTGTAAAATTACTTTTATTTTGATTATTTGAAATATTTCCCATATTTTGATATATATGTGAATTTAATTGATTATTAGAAGACATTGAAGAAGAATTTGAATTATTCATTATATCTTTTTCAGATTTTTCTTTACATCTAACAAAACAATTATTGTCAATATTTTGAGATTCAATTTTTTTTAAAATCGATAAATTCTTTATTTCATTTTCTCTTTCGTATTCAAGCAATTGTTTAATCTCAAATTTTTTCTTTTTAATAATTTTTTTTAATTTAATTAAATTTTTTTCAGATTTCTTTATTGATATTTTTAAATTTTCATTATAATCACTTAAAATACTAATATAATCATTTCTTCTTAAAAGTAATAATTCACAATTTCTATTATTCATAACTTTTAATCCAACAGGACTTCTTTGATGATTTAGAACCATAGTTTCCCCAAAATGTTCATATTTTTTCATAAATAATAATCTAACAGTAATATTTTGAATAACTATAAAAATTGACAATCTTCCAGATTTAACGAAAATTATTTCATCTAAAAATTCTCCAACTTTTAAAATTTCTTCTCCTTTATAAGCTATAATAGGTCTTAATGATAATAATATTCTAACTTTAAACTCAATATTATTTTCTCTGTGTTCTTTAAAAAATATAAAATTATCTATTATATCTTTATACATTTTACATATTAATAAATTTTTTAATGAAGTTGGTAAATTATCTATAAATTTATCTTTTTCTTCTGCTTTAATTTTATAATGATATTTTAAAAATTTTAAAATTTTTTCATATAAATCATAATCTATATTATATAAAACTGCAATATTTTGTAAGAATTCAATATTACTTTGTAATTTTAAATTTTGTTTACCTTCAACTAAATTTTCTAAAAAAGAAACTGTATAAGTGTTAATTGCTAAAGATAAAATTAATAAAAAAATTAAGTATAATCTTTCAGAAAAAGAAACAGGAAGAATATCACCATAACCTACTGTAAAAATTGAAACAAAATTAAAATACAAAGACGACAAATAAAGACTTTTATTATCTAATGATTGAATAGGTAAAGTTAAAAACCAATTTTCTCCTAAATCCAATAAACCAAAATATATCCAAACACATGATAATATATGAAGAATAATTATTATTCTAAATATATTTTTCAATAAATTTATCGATCTTTTATGATAGAAAGAAAAGTTTTTAAAAAAAGATTTGACTTTTTTATTGAAACAAAATATTCTTTGTATTATTTTGGTACAATAAAAATTTGAACAATTATAAATTTTAAAATATTTAACTAATCTTAACAAACAAAGATAATTAGACTCAAGTGATAACATATCAAAATAATTTAAAGAATTAAAAGGAAGAAAAGAAATAAAATCAATTAAAAACCAACTCGTTAGATATTTAATTATAATTTTTTTATGATTAATAATTAAATTTTCTTCTAAATCATAATGAACCATAAAAAAATTAAGAAAAAGATCAATTCCAAATATTACATCAATGAAAACAGAACTAGAATCTTTTATTTGAAAACATACATTTAAAGGTATAATAAAAATAGAAAAAATAATAATAATCATAATAAAAAAATCCCATAAATATTTAAAATAACTTTTAGGATAAATTAAAAAATGATCATCATCAATTTCTTCAATATCATCACTTAAAGAATCATAAACAATTTTACTTCTTTGTAATCTTCTAAATATTTCTTTATTTTTATAATACACCTTATTACTACTAATAATTGAACTATATTTCAAAGTTTTTTCTAATTTAATTTCATCAGTTTTTTTCATTTTTAAAATCACTTCTTTTTTTGAAGATAAATTTGATGTAATATTTGAATAAAAATTAGTTTCATTTGGTTTAATTTTTATTCTTAATATTTTATCAGATATTGGAATACTTCTTCTTACTGTTGATTTATTTATAATTGATTTTCTTTGAAAATCTTTATGAGACATAAAATTAATATAAGAATTTCTAGTCTTTTTTTTATTTTTTTTTTTAACTGATATTATTTTTTCCAATTCTGTTGATTTTCTTTTTGGTTTTATTGAAATTATATTAAAAATTTGTTTTCCTTTACTATTCTTTAAAGATGTTTTACTTTTTAATTTATTATTTTCATCTTCTCTAAAACTTTTACTTTTAAATATATTTGTACTTTTTTTTCTTTTTAATAAATTCAAATTTTTATTTAATTTGTATTTCTTATAAATGTCTTCTTTATTTATTTTAAATTTTTCTATTTCGGAATCTTCTTCATTTATCGATTGATTTTTTATAATTTCTTTTTTAGATTTACTTTTATTCTTTTTCATATTTTGAATTTCTAAATCTTTTATATTTATAGGAAGAATATTAGTTGAATTTTTTTTTGTGTTTCTTCTAATAAATTCTTTTATTCCTTTTTCTAAGGCAAAATTTTCATATGATAAAATTTTCAACTGTGACTCTCTGTTTAAACCATCAATATTATTTGATAACAAAGAAAATCTTTTTGTAATATCGTTTTCTATTTTATTATTTACTTTATTTGTATCATTATGTAAAAAATTTATTTTAATAATAGGATTTTTTGTGCTTAATCTATTTGTCAAATTATTTTTGTTTTTTCCATTCATAAAAAATTTATTTTATCCCCCACCTTATTTAAAAATTAAATTAATTTTTTAATTCATATTTTTAATATTTTACATAATTTACTTCTATATTTATAATCTTATAAAATTAAAAAAAAAATAAACACTTAACCTTATTTTCATAAATTTCTTTTATAATATTTTTTCTCAAAAATAAATAAGCATCAATATCTAAATATCTATTTCATCTATAATTTTAAGGATATTGTGGATTTTTTAAAGTATTTATTTTATATTTTTTTTAATCTATATTTCTTTTTTTTATGTTCTATCACATGAAAAGAGGAGAAAATTTTTTTAATTAATAATATTTCTTTTCTCAAAAATGATATAAAGAATAATAAAAGAATATTCTAAATTTATATATTTTAGAAAAATTTTCATTTTTTATTTAATGTAATATGAATATATTATTATTACATTTAGAGTAATATATTTAAAATAAAAATATTAACTTTTTAATAATATATGATTTCTACACAATAAACATCTAAAAAATAAATATAACTCATTATATATATCTAAAATTATTCTCATATATTAAACTTATCATTAATTTAAAAAACAGCAAAATTTCCAAATAAAGCACAAAACATTAAATCATATTTTATACATTCACTAGTTCCTTTTAATTTCATACTTTCATATTTTTTTTTAAAATAATCTAAATGATTAGTTCTATCATTTCTCGCTTCTTTATCAATTTTATTCATAATATTTTTAATAGCTAAAATAGTATCTACCATATTAATTTCTTGAGAACTTAAATTTCGTTTTGTAAAATCACCTGAAGAATAAGTTTCAGTTAAAAAATGATTTCTATTATTTTTTTTCTTTGTAGCACTTCTAAAAGAAGGTATTGTTCTTCTTATATCATCTTGTGCATTTTTTAAAACTTCTTCATCTTTTTGTTTAAAATAATTTTCCAAAATAACAAATTTATTTCCCATTTTAAATTTAAATTTAAAAAAAAGTTCTTTTAAAAACTCATCAATATTATCATAAGGAATTACTATATTATTTCCAACTAAAACATCATCATCAAAAAGATTACTTTTTCTACTAGTATTATTAAAATCTAAGCTTTTAATAACATTTTTTCTTTCTTTTCTAACTAAATCTAATAAAATTTTTAATTTATTTATTTTAATAATTTTATCAGAATATTCCATTAAATATTTTATACTAACATAATCTAAAAATTTAGGAAAATCACTAATTTCAATTTTAGCTCCTAATTCATTTAATCTAAATAAAATCCAACATAAACCAACATCTCTTACATCAACTCCTTCTTTTAATAAACTTTTAAAATAAACTATATTTTCTTTTTTCACATTTGTTAATATTTCTTGAAGGGATTTTAATTCTACTTTACAAATATGTATTTTCTTTTTTAATTTTGGAATATCTTTATCTGAGATTAATTTCTGGTCGTAATATTCTTTTTTTGATTTTTCTACAATATGTTCTAAATCTTGTACTTTTCTTCTCATTAAAGTTTTTTTTTGAAAATCAGATTTTATATCTAATTTTTCTATTTCACTTTTTATAACTTTAACAACATCAAAATTATCAAAAAATATATTTTTTTTTTTCTCAGTTTCATCTGCTAATAAAGTAAATTGTTTAGTTAATTCTTCAAGTTTAATTTCTTTACTTTTAATTTCTTTATTTAATTTAGAAATTTGTTCTCTAAAAGAACTTTCTATTTTTTTCTTTTTTTCAACAATATTTTTATAAACATCAAAAGAAGTAACTTTAGTAAAATTTCCTTCAAGTTTTAAATCATTTAATTTAAGAGTTCTATCTTCAATTTTAATTTCTTCAAATTCTTCAATATTATCTTTAATCTGTGTTCTTTTAGAATCAAATATTATTCTTTTTCTTATTTGAATTTCTCTTCCAACTTTCCATAATTCATCTTTTTCTTTTCTATTAATATTATCAATTGTTATTGATCTTCTTTTTAATTGTCTTGTTGATAATTTCTTTATTTTTGATTTTCTTTTTCTTTCTGTGTTAAATATATTAAAATCAAATCTTTGTTTTACCATATTTATATTTTGAGCTAATACATTTGATTTTTCTTGTTCTATATTCTTATAAAATTTTTGAAGATTTTCATTTTTTGTTGTTGCTTTTAAATTATTTAAGTTTCGAGATAATGATTCCTGAAATCTTATTGTTCTAAATTGATCACCGTCAAATTTTTGAGATATTTTTTTTGTTACTTTTCTTATTAAGTCATAATTTTTTAATTTAGGTAAATGTGTTTTGTCCCATTTATCTAATTGTTCATATAATGTTAATGCATTTATATCTTCTATTCCTTCTGACATTTTTAAATTTTTTTCTATTTTTATTACAATTTATTTACATAAAAATATAAAAAGAAATTATAAAAATAGATTGAAAATAACGTGAAATTATTTTTTTATAAATTTTCATTATATAAAAAACAACTGAATAAAAATTTGTTAAATAATTATTTTATAGAATTTATTGTGGTTGTTAAAGTTTTTATTTTTTCAACCTTTTAAAGTTAGTGAAAAATTTGTTTATTGTTTTTTTAGAAAAGATTAATGTGGCTTAACAAGCATTTAGTCCCAATATCTCCTCTTCAAGAATTAATCTTATAATCATCAAGTTGAATTTCTTTTTTCACACCATTATGGATCAACTCTGTTAAATAATTTTCTAATATTTTTTATCATCATGACTACATAAAGTTCTAACCATATGTTTATTTTCAATTATATCTTAAACTATATTTACTCTTTCTTTTCTAATAATATTTTCAAATAATTAAAGTTTCCTTTTAAGTCTGAACATTTTTAGTTTCATTATATATTGTATCTCTAATATTTTCAATTTATCTATTTAATATATAAAAATGAGGATTAATTTATATAAAATCATCAGTTGAAAAAAATTTACAGGACATGCAAACGAGCTTTTGAACGTGAATCTAATAATATATTTTTGCAAAAGAAAATCATGATTTAATTACAATTTCTTCTTTTATAAAATTATTTTGAAACAGATATAAGTTAAACAGATTTCATCAAATTAAACATTTTATCATACAATTAAAAATAATAAATAAATGTTATTGATATATATTTTTTATTTTAAAATACTTTTTTTTTATTATTTTCATTATCAATAATAAAATAAAATGGAACAGAACATTGATGATATTAAGAACAAACAAAAATTAAATTTAGAAGAAAAGTTAGAAATAAATGGAAGAAATAAAATTTTAGAAAATCAAATAGAATCAATGTTAGATGATATAATTAATGACAAAGATGAAGAAGATATAAATTTAAAATTTTGTGATAATGATAATTTATCCATTGATTCAAACAATAATAATTTACTTAATATTGTTGATAATAATGATGATAATGATATGAATTCCTTTCTTATTTTTAATAATTTAGAGCAAAATGAAGAGTTTGATTTTAAAATTTTCAATACAAGGAATTATAAAAAACATTCTACAACAAATAATAATAATAATTATTTAAAAGATTTCTCAAAACCTGAAATAAATAATATTAATAGTAATTTTTCCTTTTATCAAAATAATAATAATTTATTTCCAAATTATTTTAATTATAACTCTATTTTAAGAGATGACCAAAGAAGAAAAACTTTTGAATCAAATAATTCATTAAATTCAAATAATACAAATAATACATATTATAATTCAAACAATAGTATATCAAGCTTTAGTACGATAAATTCAAATAAAAACAATTCAATAAATCAAAATAATTATTATATGCCAAATATTATGTCTTTATCAAAATTAAATTCTAACAATTTAAAGAGATCTTCTTTTTTAAATAATTTTAATCATTTTAATACTAATGATTATCATAAAAGGTTTTCAACAACATTAATACCACAAGGGATAAATATACAAATAGAACTTTTAATATATGAATTAAATTCTATATTATCAAAAAATGAAAAACTAGAATATCACACATATATAAATAAAATAAAAGGAAATGTTATAAATATATTAAAAACTCATAAAGGAAGTAAAGTTTTTCAAAATCATATAAAATCTTTTTCAGCGGAAATAATCCATCAAATTTTTATTGAAATTTGTCCTTCATTAATTGATATAATCATTGATCCATATGCAAATTATTTTATTAAAAAATTTTATTGTCAATTAAGTGATAAAGATAAATTAAATTTTCTTCTTGTGATAAGTGATTATTTTATTAAACTTTCAACAAATATTATAGGAACATACCCTATTCAAAATATAATAGAACAAATTTCAACAAAAAATGAAAAAACAATTATAATAAATTCAATTAAAGATTATTTAATTGAATTATGTTATGATAATTTTGGAACTCACATATTAGAAAAAATTATAATATGTTTTGAAAGTGAATATACTAATTTTATTTTTGATTTTGTAATTAAAAATTTTATTTTACTTTCTTACCATATAAATGGAATTTGTATTGTCAAAAAAATAATGTCTTTAACAAATAAAAAAGAATATCATTTAAAAATTCAAAAAATAATTTATGACAATTCAATTAATTTAATCCAACATCAATTTGGAAATTATGTGATTCAAACATTAATTGAAACTTGGGAAATGAAAGAAATTTTGTATATATGTTCTAATTATAAAAATAAATTTACATTTTTATCAATGCTAAAATATTCTTCGAACGTTGTTGAAAGATTAATCGAAAAAAGCGAAATTATTTTAAAAGATTATATCAATGAAGTTTGTGAAAATGGAACAATTTCTGAAATTATGAAAAATAATTATGGAAATTATGTTATCCAAAAAGCTTTAAAAATTTCTGTAAATGATGATAAAAAAAAATTAATTGAAGAAGTGAATAAAAATATTTTTAAAATTAATGATAAAAAATTAATTTTAAAATGGAAACGTATTATATCCAATTATTGTAAATTGAATGATAATATTATTTAATTGAATATATGAATTTTTTTGTAAAAAATTTTTTTATTTAGAGTTGATTATTAGTTAACATATATTTATTACTATAAATTTTGTTAAAGAATTTTTTAAAATAACAAAGCTTTTTTTTAACAATATTTATAAATGGTGATTTAAAATGATTAGGATCCTTTTTAAGGAAAAATATATCACTATTAAAAATAATTATAAATAAATTTATTCAATTTTTTAATTTTATGAAAATAAATTTTTATAACTTTTAAATATTGTATTTTGATAATTTATTTAATATTAAATAATCAAATAAATTTGAATGATATATTTACAAATAAAAACCATTGCATCTTGTTGAAAATATGTAATTTTAAATTTAATATTTATCATATTTTATCCATGAAAAAATTTTTATATTCAATAAATATTAAAAACTTCATTTAGGTATATATTAATTAATATTCAGAAAAATATTTATGACTTTTTTTCTTTTCTAATCCCATTTCTTAAAGTATTTTTATTGATAGGTATTTCTAAATCATATAGTAATTCAAATAATTATTATTGGTTTTATTATACATATTTATATGAGAAAAGTTACTGTATCCTATTTTGATAATTATTATTTGTTTTATATTTTAAGTATTTTTATCTAATCCATTATATTTATTCTATTAAATGTTATTCCTTCTCAAAAAGAAAAGATTTTATTTTTATTTTGAAAAAAAAAGAATTATTGAGAATATTATAATGAAATGAATAAATAAAAAATCTCCATAAATTAATAGAAATTTTGGCAATTATACTGTCAATACTATCTGTTAATTTTAACAGACTCTATAATATATAAAAAAGCTTAATTAATATTTTATGAAATGATCTCAAAAAAATACATCTTTTCTAATATTTAGATTGATGTGATTAAAAATTATGGAAAAAATTTAAAATACTCCAATTTATTATAAATTTAGAAAAATTATTCTTTTTAACATAATATAAAATCCTTTAATAACATAAAATTCCTAAAAACAAAATAAAACAAAAAAAGTTCAAAAAAAGCAACAAATTTATTGTCCTGTAATAACATCATTAACACTTTTTAAACCCTTATTAGTATTAATATTTCCAACTTGAATGCCTCCATTAGGATTCCAAGGTCCAATATCAGAGTAAAGGCATCCTCCTTCAATAAATTCACATTTGCATTTTCCATTAATACATTCAGGAATATTATTTTCATCAATGTATTTGAGTAACTCAGTAATATAGCTTCCTCCAAGCATATGAATTTTACCTGCAGTTTTTGGATCCATAAATCCTTTAACAATTGCCCAAAGTGCTTTAAATAACCAACCTGTATTTAAAAGCATCATTTGACCAAGCATTTCAGGGTAATAATCTTGTCCAATATTTGTTGCTAATTGAACAAAACTTCTTGTTTTTCCTACTAATGATGTTACTCCTAAACCATTACAATCTAATATTGTTAATGATTGTTCAATTGGTTTTTTCATTGCTGCTGAACAACCTGGAAATCTCCATTTCATTAATCTTTCATATTCTCTTACATAATATTTTACCATTCTCTCTTCTGTTGTCACTTTAAATAATTTTCCTACATCTAATTGACTTAGTAATTCTATATATATTGGACGGCCTATTTTATCTACTTTATGATAACCATGAGGATATATTTTTTTAACTTCTAATATTTCGTTAAAATCAAAACTTGTTCTTATTTCATCTACATGTTCATCAATACGCCATTTTAAAAATTTTTGAAACATTATTGTTGTTTTTTCTAAATCAAATTTTCTGGCTCTTAGAAAACGAAGAAGATATAAATCGTCATATGTTTGGAAATCTGCTATTATATTTTTTGATTGAAGTTCTGTTTTCCATTTTTGAAGTGCATCATATTGTTCTTGGTTTAAACTATCATAAAATCCTCCTGAGTTTTTATCGTTTGATGTTACTTTTATTCCGTCTAAGTATGTGATTGGAGATGGGAAAGATGATTCCATTTTTTTATATAGTTTTTTTATTTGATTCAGCTTTTAAAACGATAATAATTTTTAATTTTTTTATGTAATTTTTAAAAAGTATTTATATTTATTTTTCTATTTAATAATTATTTTTTTGAATATTTTCCGATAAGGATGTAATAAAATATTTAAAATATTTTTTAATTTTTTTTAGTGGTGTTATAACTTGTTGTTTTGCTTTTTTAATTTGAAAGTATTTTAAAGTTTGATTTTCTTTTTTTTTATTTTTATTATAACTCATAATTTAATAGAAAAGATTTAAATCTTTTAATCAATATTATAGAGGAAGTTTTTAATGAAAGTAGGATAAAAATAACTATAATAGTTCAATAATTAATTTCTAAAAAATTATTTAGTATTTTATTTAATATTAAAATTTCTAATTGAAGATACTCAGATAAAAAGATTTTAAAAATTATATTTAAATTATAAGAAATTACACTTTAAAAATTTTTAAATTATCTAAAACTGCATAACTTAAATATTATTATAGGATAAAAGAAGACAAAAATATAAAAAAAGTGAAAAAATATTGATAAAAAATAATAAAAAAATAAATTTATACCTCAATAATCACTAAAAAAATAAGGAGGAGCAGGAATGTTACTTTGTAAAGTACATCCCCCAACATGTAAAAGTGAAATAGCAGCATAAATGGGACCTTCTTTTAAATCTTCACTTTGAAAACCAATTCCAAAATATTCACCATCTAAAGCAAAACTTAAAATTCCTTTATTCATATCTAAAAAAACTCCTAAAGTTCCATTTTTCTTAAATTTTTTTCCATAATTAATTCCAGTAGCATTATTAGAATGTCTTAATTGTCCAATACCATAAAAAGCATAACCAAAATCATAATCACTGAAAGAAGTATCATAATTAAAATTAATATTTTTAGTTATTCCAATTTTTAATTCATTTTCTGTTCTTCTATCTGCAATTATTTCAAAATAATGAACTCCATTCATAAAAGGTTTATTTGAAACTATTGATCTAAAAGCATAACATGATTCATTTAAAAATAAACTTTCTCCATTATTATATATTTGAATTCCTTGACCTTTATTTTCATTATCCCATTTAAATTCTGTTATTCCTGGAGAATAATCTAAATCATTTATTGATATTTGATTATTCCCACTTATAGCTTTTATCATATTTTTCAAATTATTTATTCTTTTATTACATTCTTTATGTAAATTTTCATTTATTGTATTTGTTACAAAATTATGAAACCAATCACATAATTCTTCTGGTTTTAATTTTTTAGAAATTTGTTGAAAAATAAAAGAATATTTACACATTTCACTACAAAATTTATATTCAATTCCTCCATTTTCATTATCTTTATAAACAATTAATTTTTCACTTGGTTTTAAACATTTTTCATTTTGACATTTTGGTAAACCACAAATTTCTTCATGTGATTCATATTGTTCTAAATTCATAAATTTATTACAATTTTCATTAGGGCATTTTACTTGTAAAGTATATAATATATTTTTAATAACTTTTCCAATTGGTCTCATTATACTTTCTCTTAAATCATTTTTTTTACATCTCATAGGACATTCACATGTATTATTTCTATTTCTTTCTTCCCATTGTTTAAGACAACTTTCACAATATAATGTTCCACATACTGTACATTCTTTAGGTTGACGAACTACATTATTACATATTGTACAAATAAAATCTGGATTTATTGGATTTGTAAATATTTTAACATCAAAACCACCAAATTTTTTTGTTGGAATTTGTATTTCCATTTTTTTTTATTTTTTAATAAAATAGAATTAATTTATATAATTTTTTTCTAAATTTAAATTATTCATTAAATATTTCTTTTTATTTATTTTATTTTAATTTTTTTTTTTTTAATTTTCATCAAAAATATAATTAAATGTCAAAAGAAGCAAAATTTTCAACTATAAAAGATGATGCAGCAGCTATAATAAATGATATAATTAATAAGAAATTATATGGTAAAACTTATGATCAAAAAGAATCAAAACAATATTGTAATGAAATAGTTGAAGAAGTTTTAAAAGAACTTTCAGAGAAATTTAAAGGATTGAAATTTATGACTGATGTTACAATAGTTCAAAAAGGAGATGGAGGACTTCATTTTTCTTCTTCTTCTTGTTGGAATCCTGAAACTGATGGTTCTACTCTTGTTAAATTTGAAAATGATTATTTTTATGCTTTTGTAGCACTTTATGGTTTTTCTGAATAATAGTCATTTAATGTTTTTATTTTTATTTAAAAAAATGTATTATAATTCTTTGGGTTTTAATTTCATATAAATTTTTATTTTAAGCTAATAATATGTGTTTATCTTTTTTTTTTCATTTTATTTTACTTTTTTCTATATTTTTAATTTTGGGTTTCTATTTATATTATTTTCTTTAGGTAATTTATATCATTTTTTTCTTTTAGGAAAGTATTTTCTTTCTCATATTGCTCATTTAAAAATGGAAAAAAACATAAATAAAATAAATAATATTTTGTTGAAACTACTAATATAAAAATTTTCCGATGAATTAAATAAATTAAATCATCTTTATTAAATTTTGATTCTATTTATTTGTTGAATTTAGTGATTTTGGTTTTTCATTTTTTATCCTTATATTGACTATTAATAAGGTATATTTAATTTAATAATATTGTGTTCTGGTTCAAATGATTCTTTTATTGGGATATTCTTTTTGATACTTTCTTGTAAGTTTGATAAAACATTTCTAATTGTTTTTCCACTTTTATTCACTTTTTTTCATTTTATTTAATTATTTTTTGATGTTATCAAACATTTAATATTTAATTAAATATTTATTTTTAAATGGTAAAGAACACTATTTTATTTATAATTTGTAGAATTTTTTATAAATTTATATTAATTAATTTGAAATTATTATTGTAATATATATATTTTGTATAAAATATAAATTTTATCATAATTGAATAATTAGTTTTTTTAATAATAAAAATTAGAAATTTTGATTGTCTGAATTGTTTTTAAAAAATATCTCATTACTTTTTGTTTTTATTAAATTTATTTTTCTTATCATTCCGCATTTTATAAGTTTTTTATTCATACTATTGTGTATTCTAAAATCATCATTTATTAGATTTATTGTTCCATTCTTTTTATATTTTTTCTCAAAAGAAAAATTTATCTGAGAATTTATTTTTCTCAAGTTTTTCATAATTTTTTGATTTTCTCCAAAAGTTTGATGTTCCATAACCTGAGAAGATAATCTATTTTTTAATCTCATAATTTTTAAGTTAAATATATTTGATTGACTTGAGCATTTTTTTAAGTTTTTATTTTTCTTTAAATAAAGATCATGATTGTTAGTAATATTCATTAATTTTGAAGAAGAGTTTTTATTCATTAATTCCAAATTTGTGAGTTGAGGTAAATTAGGAGACAAAGTAATATTTTTTTTAATTTTTTTTATTCTTTTAGTTTGTATTCCTTTATTAATATAATTTTTTTTAGATATCTTGTTTTTTGATATTTGATCAAAAATTGTATTAGAATTTATTTTTAAAATTATTTTATTTTTTTTATAATCCATTAAAGCTTTTCTTAATCCTTGGTTTGATACAACTTTTAACATATTGTCTATTTTTGATGATAGATTAAATGGCTTAGGATATATAATTTGAATATTATAATTATTGTAGATAACTGGATTAAAATCTTTTTGAGCCATGATTATTAATTCATTGAATTTTTTTATTATTAAATATTTTTCGAAATAATTATCAATATATTTTTAAATAAAATTTATCAAAATTCTATTAAATTTTTATATACAGAAGTTATTAATTATTATTTAAAAAAATAAGTTTTATATTATAATGAAAAGTTTTATTTATTTTAATATAAAGTTATTATCCAGTTTCCCTTTTTCTTTCCTTTTCTTCTTCTTCTTTTTCAAATAATTGACAAATAAATTCATTAGGAATTATACTAGTTAATAATTCATTTCTAGATTTCTTATATTTTGATATGAATAAAACACTAATGTTTTCACAAATAAATAATATTAATGATGTTAAAACAAAAATTGCAAAAACAATTATTGATAAAGTAGAATAACTTTTAATTCTAGACCTAAAATTATTTTTTAAAACATTGCAAATTACAAAAATACTTTGTCTAAGGACATATTGTGTCATTAATTGAATAAATTCTAATTTATTATCATCTAAATATGAAAGAATAGCATCTTTTGTTTTATTTAAATTAAAAAAATTATTAAATTTATCTCTCAAATAAAAATCTTCGTAAAGTATAATTCCAATTAAAGGTTTATTCAAAATTAAAGTCATATTATATAAAGTATCAGTCTTTGAACAAATTTCATCGTTTAATAAAGTTAAATTATTTGATAAACGATATTTTCCAATTATTTTAGTTAATAATAAATTACAAATTGAAATTTCATTATCAAAATCAAAAATTAAATCATCGAAATTATTTAATGCAGTTTCAAAAATAAATTTTTGTATTTTTTCTTCATTTTCAATAGATGCATTATAACTTTTTTCAAAAAATTGAATATCAGTATTAATATTATCTGTACTTAAATCAGTTGAAGATTTTAAAACTATATTTTTAAAAGAGATTATAGAATTTGAAGTATATGAAAATCTTCTTTGATAAAAATCTAAAATATTAAGAATATTATTAATATAGCTTTTAATTTTATTATCCATTAGAATTAAACAAATAAAAAAAGCAATAATAAATAAAGCAAGTAATGAAAACACAAGAACAGTAAAAATTAATAAAGTTTTTGATTTTACAATTGTGATTTGTTTTTCTCCATTTTCATCATCTAAAATTCTTTTTCTATCAAATCCAATTCTTTTTCTTCTATTATCTTCATTAAATCTTTTATATTTATTAATTAATTCTTCATCACTATTTTTAATTTTGCTAACTCTTCCAGAACTATAATTCATTATAATACTTTGAGAATTAGAATTTTGTTTTTTTAATTTTGTACTTATGGAATATTCTGAATTATTTACATTACCATTAATAATTGTATTATCAGCTTTAATATTATTCATTAAATTTGTTGCATTTCTATTTATAGATATATTTGAAACTTCTTTATTAACTGATGATTGTGCTTTAACTAAAATTGGAGTTTGAGCCAATGATTTTTTTTTCAACTTTGAAGACATCATTGAACAAACTAAATTAAATAATTTACTTTGATCTAAAGAATAAAATTCCTTTAATTTATGAAGTCCATTTGAATTTATATCTACTTTTAATTTATTTAATATTTTTAAAAATTTATCGCAAATTACACTTTCTTTCACTCCACAATTGAAATCTATTAAAACAAAAAAGTCAAAGATTTTATCATCTAAAGCAAAAGCTTTAGTATATTTTGAAAAAATTAAAGCAGATAAAATTATAGTATAAACAATTGCTGCAATACAAATAATTAAAATTTTTAATACTTCTTTTTTTGTTCTGTTTTTAATTATAGAAACTAAATCTTGTATTACTTCATTTTCATTTGAATAAATAATATTATTTCCATTTATGAAAATATCTAAAATTCTAACTTCAAAATCATTTAAACTAAAAGTACTTGTATTTAAATAAAATTCAGGATTAAATAATTCTAAAATTCTATGTTTATTTACAAGAAAATAATCACTATTATTATATTGGAGATATTTATCATAATTTGAAATTAAAGTATCAAAAGCTGAATTATAAGTCATTGAATGAGAAAACAATTTATGATTTGCATCATAATTTTGAAAAATAAAATATTTATCTTCTGGATTATCATGATATCTTAATTCTATTTTATTTTCTTCATCTAATATTTCTTGTTGAAAAGTTTTAATTTCTAAAACATCATATTGAATAATTTGTAAAATTTTATCTGCAGTTAAATTAAATTCAGGATAATTATTACATTGAGAAATATTATTTGAAATTTCAATATGCCAAAATGTATTCATTAATAAATTTGAGATTAAGTCTCTTCTATAAATTATTAAAAATAAAATATTATGGTATGTGTTTAAAAAATTAATAAAATTATTTCTAAAAATGATTCCTAATATTATTATAATAAGTAAACCCAAAATTAAAAGTAAAAATAAAATTTGAATAAATTTATAAGCAGCTGAATTTTTTGGAGTGTTTTCTTGAATAATAATTTCTTTTCTAATTCTTAATTTTTCAGCATTTAAATTTATTTTTGAATTATTCATTTTAGTTGTTGATAAAGCTTCATTTGAAGCAGGTTCATTATTATTTTCTTGATTTATTTTAATTTGAGGTTTACCTTCAATAATAGAAGAAAGAGAATTTTTTGGAAGTTTATATTTTCTAACTGGTGAATTTTCTTTATTTGGTTTTATAATTGAGGTTATTTCATTATTACTTAATTTTTTTTTATCATAAAAAGATAAATTTCCAGTTAATTTTGATTTATTATTAATAATTTCTGTTGGGATATTTTCTTTACTTTTTCCAACATTGCTAGAAACATTTAAAAAATAACTTTTCCTTTTTTCTTTTTCTGGCTCTATTTGAGGAATAGAAAAAGAATCAATCGGATAATAATATTTAATTATAAATAATTTCATATATAATTTATTTCCTTCAAATCCTTTATTATTATGAGTAGAACTAATTTGATAAATTTCTTGAATTAAATGATGCTCTTTAAATATATTAGGAATAATAATAGATTTAATTTCTTCTCTTAATCTTGAAATAGGAATATTATTATTAGAATAGTAATTATTTGATAAATTATAATTATTATTTAATATATTTCCATCATTACCTTTTTCATCATTTCCTTCAAATGAATCATCATAATAATTAGCATTACAAATCCATTTATTAATAGGAACTCCTCTATTTGCCATATCATTTATTCTCTTATTAATACTTAAAAATAAACCATATTCATCATTTGTAAATTCTTCCATTAAACATGAAGTATCAACTTCACATTCAGTTAAAAATTTATTAGAATTATTTCCACAATCATTTGTAGTTGTATTTGTTGAATATAAAAATTTTTTTAATTCAGGTGATAATTCAAATAAATTACATTTTCTTTTATCAATTGTTATTTTTGTTTTCCAACCATTTCTTACTAAGTTTGGTATACCTAAATAAGTATTTGCATTTTTATCAACAGATTCAATTGAACCATCTTCATTTATTAAAACAAAACATAATTTAGTTTTTATTTTAATTTCTGGATTTTTATATAATAAAAATGTATTATCAATAACTTTACTAACCATAGCAAAAATTTCAATTCCATTTTTAATTTTAGGTATTTTATTAATATAAACTAAAACAGGAATTAAAAAATCATTAGAATTAATAAAAAAATTAGCTCTTGTTAAATTAATATAATATTCTTTATTTGTTTGAATATAAGCTCTTACAAATTCATTATGTCTAGCAGCAACAACAGGAGGGATAATTCTATTGATTTTTAATTTAGATAAATCATTTCTTGAAAAAGAAAGTAAATTACTTATTTTATTATTACACCATTTTATTTTTCCTATTTCTTGTGGATTACAACTTACTATCATTAATCCTACTTCTTCTATATTTGTCATCTTATAATAATCATCATCTATAAAATCTAAATTCACTTTTGAAACATTTCTTGATGCTTGATTTGTGTATATATTTCTTAATAATAACTTTATTATATGTTCTCCTAATTGTTCATTGTTCATTATATTTTTTAAAAAACAACAATATAAATAAAATAAGAAAGAATTATCTTCATATAATTTTTGAATTTTATCAAAAAAATTTTGAATTTTTGAATATTTTCTATTTATCAATTTTAATATATGATTCATATTTTCTATTGATAAAATTCCTTTTTGTTTTCCTCCAAGATACATCATCCAAAATTGCTTTAATAAATTTGTACATTTTGTTATTTTTCTAATAAATTTTTCATTTGATTTATCTAATTTTATTATATTTTTAATATTTTGTTGATTATGAATTGAATGAATGTCTTCTAATTCTAATTGTTCATGTAATTCTTGAAATTTTTCAAAAATATAAAATTGTTGTTTTAAACTAAATTTATTAAAACTTTCATAAAAATTTAAAAGTATAAACCAAGTTTTTGTAATATTATTTAATTTTCTTAAATAAATTTCCGCTGTTAATAATTTAAAATAAAAAGCTTTTTCATGTGATTTTATAGAATGAGTTAAAATAATTTGACAAGCAAATTCATATAATTTATTTTGTTTATAATTTTTATTTTTATTTTCGTGATTTTTCTTCTTTTTTAATTTGATTAATAATTCTCTAACACTTCCAATAATAAACATATTTAATATAGTCATTAAATATTTAACATTATTTTGAAGAATTGAATCTTGTCTTAAATTGATTTCATTTTGAGAAACATCTGGAACTTTATTTTTAGTTAAACTTAATACTTCATCTATTTCATTATAATCATCTTTTTCTTCTTCATATTTAATATTATAACATTGTAAAAAACCATTAACAATTATTTTATTTAATTTTTTTTTATAATTTACTATTGTTTCAATTAAAAAAACCATTGTAGGATAATCTTCTAAATTTTTTTCTCTAGTATATAATTTATGTGTTTTTGATAATAAAATTGAATTTAATATTAAATACCCAATCAAAATCGAAGAAAAAAAAGTTAATAAAAATGAATATATATTTAATTTTTTTTCACACATTACATAAATAAAAAATATTATATTAAATATATTAATTGCACCAATTTGAAATATCATAAAATTTTGATAAAAATTAGAAAATTTTGATATTTCATTATTAATTGTTCTTAATCTCATAAGAGAAAGTACAAAGAATATAATTAATTTTATTTTTTCTTGTTGTTTTCCTAAAAATTTAAATAAATTTAGAATAACTAAAGAAATTTTTTGTAAAACATATAAAAAATCACTAAATGAATTTTCACTTTTTCCAAAATTATTATCACTAATTAAATTACATGGATCATAAAATATACATTGAATTATAATATAAAATAAGGATAAAAACAAAATAATAGAAGATAAAATTGTATATGATAAATGAATTCCAGTAAAACATTTACAATTATAAATATAATTTACTGAATTTGAACAAGCAAAAGTACTTATTGAAATTGATAAAATTATTATATCTAATATTGTTTTCATTAATTGATCTTGAAAAGAATAAAAATAATATAGAATTTTTTTAAATCCTTTTACATTTATTACTGAGACTTTTGGAAACATAAAATAGATAAATTCTGAATATTTTATCAAATAAAAAATAAGTATTAATATTAGAACAAGTAAAAAGATTTTATTTCCTAGTTTTGTAATAAAATCAAAAAAATTTATATAAAAAGACATTTGTTTATCATAGTTTGTATATAGGAATTTATTTTTATCAAATTTATCATTAAATATATTTGCATATTGTCTTATTTCATCATTTTTTAAATCTGTATAATTTACACTAAGAAAAAAAATTAAAAGAAAATTTTCAATAAGTGATTCAATTATATAAGTTATTTTAAAGAAAAACTGATATTTATTTGATACATATGAATATTTAAATAAAGAAAATTTCAATCTTTGACTAATATTTTCATATACTTTATTCTCAAATGATAAAACCATTTAACTTCAATAAAATTTAAAAATTTATTTTATAAATGGAGGATCCAAAAATTGAAATAAAAAATATAAAAAAAAATATAAAAAAACATCCTATTAAGAAAAAGACAAAAAAAAAATTTCATTTATTTAAAGTTTTTAAGAGTTATAAAGATGAATCAGATAATTTTAAATTAGCTCTTTTAATAATTATAATTTTATTAATATTTGGTTGTTTAACAA
>JAEEGK010007721.1_pt1 | contig 25610 bp, 21 predicted proteins | sample 8958771 | NCBI WGS metagenome assembly JAEEGK01 (sample SAMN16246547, study PRJNA631951) | gut metagenome | biome: gut microbiome; feature: rumen; material: SC-attached | host: Bos | place: Iran: Karaj | collected 2018-10
GCGTAACATCTTTTTCATCAACACCGAGCTTATCAACAATGATAGATTTTACTTTCGTTGCAATTTCAGACATTTTATTTAATTTTTAGAGTTTAACAGGCTGCAAAGAAACGAAAAAAAATCCATATAATCACTATTTTTAACTTTTTTCTTTCCGATTACAATCGCAAGTTGTTATATAACAATAGTTTATTTTTACCCCTCCAACCTCTTCTGATATGCTTTTTCCTTGGAAAAAAAGGCCTTTTTCGCTCTTCCGTTTGTACAATTTTGTTAAATGTTCCTCCCTCAAAGCCTCTTTATATGTTAAATTTTGTGGAAAAACAACAATTTGAGACTTTTAGCGTTATACCACAAAATTGATTTATCATGATAAAGTTAGCAATCTTAGCATCCGGCAACGGCACTAACGCTCAGCGTATCAGCGAGTATTTTGCAGATAACACTCAAATCTCCGTCGATTGTATCATATATAACAAGCGCAATGCTTATGTGGCAGAGAGAGCCAAAAAACTAGGAGTCCTGTCCCGTTATTTCGGCCGGGCCGATTTCTACGACAATGGCAATGTGCTCCGTTTTCTCAAGGAGCGGGAGATTGACTGGGTTATCCTTGCCGGTTTCCTTTGGTTGGTGCCCGAGGACATCCTCGCTGCTTTCCCCAACCGGGTCATCAACATCCATCCAGCCCTGTTGCCCCTTTATGGTGGCAAAGGCATGTTCGGCCATCATGTCCATGAAGCAGTGATTGACAACAAGGAGAAGGAGAGCGGCATTACCATCCATATCGTCGACCAGCACTACGACAAAGGCACCATCCTCTTCCAGGCCAAATGCCAGTTGACTGCGGACGACACCCCCGACACTTTGGCCGACAAAATCCATCTGTTGGAGCAAAGGTACTTCCCCGAAGTAATTGAAAAAACAGTTCTTCAATGAGAATAGGTGTAAACACCCGTCTGCTCCTTCCTGGAAAGATGGACGGAATAGGCTGGTTTGCCGCTGAAACCCTGAAGCGGATAACCCAAGCCCATCCCGAACACGATTTCTATTTCTTTTTCGACAGGAAATACGACTCTTCCTTTCTCTTCAGCCCTAATGTACATCCTGTGGTTCTCTGTCCACAGGCTCGGCATCCAGTGCTGTGGTACCTGTTCTTTCAGTTCAGCATGAAGCATGCGCTGAAACGTTACAAGATTGATCTCCTCCTTTCGCCCGACGGCTATCTGCCCCTAGATGTCAAAGTGCCCACCCTCACTGTCATACATGATATCAATTTCGAGCATGGCAAAGACTATCTCAAGCCCTCACACCAGCGATACATGACCTATTTCTTCCCGCAGTTTGCGCGTTACAGCACCCGAATAGCCACTGTGTCGGAGTTCTCCAAAAGCGACATCGCAGCCACCTATCATATCAATCCGGACAAAATCGATGTAGTGTACGACGGCGCCCACGAAGGCTATCGTCCCCTGTCGCTGCAAGAACAACAGTCAACACGTGCACGATATACCGGCGGCAATCGCTACTTTATCTTTATCAGCACCATCCTCCGTCGTAAAAACCTGGCCACCCTGCTGACAGCTTTTGACCGCTTCAAAACCAACGACACCGAAGGTTTCAAACTGGTGGTGGTAGGCCATCGCGCCTGGTGGAAAGACGAGCTGAAGCATGCCTACGATACCATGAAGCACAAGGAAGACGTGCTCCTCATCGGACGCGCCGAGCCCGAAGAGCTCTCCTTGCTGCTGGGGTCGTCCAAAGCACTGGTATATCCTTCGCTTTTCGAAGGCTTTGGCATCCCCATTCTCGAAGCCTTCCATGCCGAAGTGCCCGTGGTTACCTCCAACACCACTTCCATGCCCGAGGTTGCCGGCGATGCAGCCCTGTTGGTTCCGCCCACCGACACTGACCGTCTTGCCGAAGCACTCAGCCAGTTGGCATCTGACCCCGACCTCTGCGCCACTTTGGTGGAACGAGGCCGTCGGCAGCGCACTCGCTTTGGTTGGGATATCACTGCCGACTTGCTATGGGATAGCATGATGCGAACCATATCAAACTTCAATTCAACTGTAGTTAGATGAAGTCCATTTCCATACTGTCACTCCTGCTACTGCTGGCCACAGTCCTGCAAGCCCAGCCTGGTTCCACAGCTGACACCTCCGAGCACACCAACTTGGTATACAACGGGTCGTTTGAGGAATACCGTATGTGTCCCAAACGCATCGATGCCGTCGGAGTACTCTCCATTGTCGACTGCTGGTACCAGCCAACGAAGGGCAGCGCAGACTATTATAATGTATGCGGGAGCAAGGAATGCGGAGTGCCGGTCAATAAGTTGGGTCGGCAAGAACCTCGCGACGGCGATGGCTATTGTGGGATATACTGCAGTCGGAACGACTATCGCGAGTATTTGCAAACTCGTCTGCGCCGCACGCTGAGAGCCGGCGACAGCATTCGCCTCACTTTCTATGCCAGCCTGTCGGAGGAATCGACCGGTGCCGTGTCGACCCTCGCGGCTCTATTTACCCATGACAGAATCAGTGACACCGTGCGCACACTCTTCCTCCACAAGGAGCAACGCCAGGTGGCCGACGGCATCACGCAGACTGTTGCATGGCCCTACGAACCTCAGATAGTCAACCCGGTTGAGCATCACCTCGTTAATACCAGGGGATGGGAGTGCATCACTGGGACATTTGTCGCACAAGGAGGCGAACAATTCATTACCATCGGGAATTTCCACACCGCCGAACGGTCGGGTTATACCGACCCCGACTCGCTCACCCAGCTTCTACCCGGAGCGTACTATTATATTGATGATGTGCGAGTGGAGTGCCTCAACTGCCCACCCCCCGAGGCTGACGATCTAAATGTCGACTCCGCCTACCTCACCGCCGAGCAACCTTCGTTCAGTGTCGGCGGCACTTTTGTCCTCAAGGAAATCTTTTTCGAATTCGATAAGAGTACCCTCCTGCAGCAATCCTATTTCGAACTGATGAAGCTCATGACACTGCTGGAGACCTATCCAGAAATGCAGATAGAAATTGGAGGGCACACCGACGGCAAAGGGAGCGACGGCTATAACCAGCGACTGTCGGAGAATCGAGCCAAAGCTGTAGTTGATTTTCTGGTGTCGAAGGGCGTCGACATCAAGCGTTTGAAGTATAAGGGATATGGGAAAAGCATGCCCGTAGCATCCAACGACACCGATGAAGGCCGTGCCCTCAACCGCAGGGTGGAATTTCGAATCCTCGCCATGTGATGGCTGTATAGTCAGACTTCTGCTGCAGGTGTCTAAAACTGTGCTGTACCCCAATCTTTCCAGAAAGCACCGATGTTCTCCAGTGTATGTCTGCCGCATTCTGCAGCGGTGCATTGCGACATGGTAATGTGACCGCGTACGTTGCCATGCTGTGCGGTCGCCATTTGTCTGATCAACGGTGGTTTTTCGTAGAACAACCGTTGAACGATTGACGGAGTGATTAAGAATGTAGGAACGGGGCAAGCCGATGGTGCGACGTGGCGCAGTTATTGGGATAAGATGCAAAAGGGTAAGGCGTTTGGAGGGTAATACACAACAAAAGAGGTTGTCCGCAGTGGACAACCTCTTTTGTTGTGTAGGTATCGGATAGTGACTATTCGATGGTGCGGTAGAAGGAGACGCGGCGGTTGAGCCAGTAGTGGATGTCGCCGAAAGCAACAGTCTTACCCTTCCAATCAACGGAGAGGCGGTCGGCATCGACACCATACTTGTTAACCATGAGACGCTTGACCTCTTCAGCACGCTTCTGGGAGAGCTTCATGTTGTAAGCATCGGAAGCGGTGTAGTCGCAGAAACCAACGATGGTGAGTTTCAGGTCGGGGTTGTCCTTCATGACGCGGGAGATGGCCTTAACCTTAATCATCTCGTAGGAAGAGACGTGCCAATCATCGTTAGCATAGAGGACGGAGAAGGGGAGAGCGTAGTAGTTGAGCTGGTCGGCTTTGAGTTTGTTGAGGATGTTGTTCAAGCTGTCGGAGACGCGCTGAGCACGGATAAGTTCATCCTTGTTGACGTTGTTTGCCTGGGCAGTGAGTTTCTCGATTTGGTCTTTAAGTTTCTTCTCGTTGTTCTGTGCTTGGGCAAGTTCGTCTTTCACAGCCTCGTTCTCAGCAGTGAGAGCGTCGAAGTTCTCCTTGGTGAGGAGTGCGCGCTGTGCGATGAGCTCTCTGTCGGCAGAGGTGATGCCAAGGTGGAAGAGGTAACCAACGGTGGCCAGGAAGTCGGTGTGGTGAACGCCAACGCCTTTTTTCCAGAAAGCGGGGGCATCGCCGATAACATCGCCTTCAAGTTCGAAATAGAGCAGGTCGTTGTCGCAGACACGGTAGCTGGCACCGATACCGGCGTCAAACTGGATACCCCAGTTATACATGGCGCGAGCCTGGTTGATGCTCCAAGCCAATCCACCACCAGCGAAAACGTAGATAGAGAAACGACGGTTGGGATCCCAGTTGTGGAACGAGTTGTTCAGAGAGAACACGTAGTCGGCGGTGACTGCAAAGTGTCTGTCCATGGTAAGAGCAGAGTCGGTAACGCCCCAGTGGGAGACCCAAGGATTGGTCTGTCTCTGTTTATCATAACCTTTGTTGGAATTGAGCACACTAGGCCAGTTGCCGCGGATGCGGAAGAAGGTGCCACGGTCGATTTCTTTCTGGAGGGTAATTCCGGGGCCAAAGTTCAATCCGCCACCCCAGAAAGGACTTTTAACGTTGTAGAATTGCTTCACATCGGGCTCGTACATCAGGGAGATGTTCGGACCGATACTCCAATTGCTCCAGAAACCATACTGAGGATACTCGGGAACCTCCTTCTGAGCAAAGGCACTGCCTGCAAAAGCTATCATGCAGAACAGTACCGCGAGTTTTGATACTTTTTTCAACATAATGATATTCTTTGTGTTATTATTGTTTTTTGTCTATGTTTCAAATTGCAAAGATACAACTTTTTTTTTACAAATCATCTTTTTTTTATTTGATACTCATTTTTTTTCAGTTTTTCACCCGTATGAGAGGAGCATTGACTGTTTTTTTATTGGTGGATGAGATTTATTCTTGCTGAATCACTTTTTTTGTGTATATTTGCAAATTATTTCAATCCTATATTATTATGAAAACAATTAATTTGGATATTCAGCATTTGTCCCACTTTTGTGGTGACACAGACTTGTCGGCCATGAGTGCCGAGGTATTGAAAGCCAGAAAAGTTTTGATGGAAGGCAGTGGCAGAGGGAATGATTTCCTTGGTTGGGTGACACTTCCCGAGGATGTGACACCGCAATTGGTTGATGATATTAAAGGCGAAGTGGCTCGCTTGTCGTCGAAGGCTAAGGTTTTTGTTGTTGTGGGCATTGGTGGCAGTTATCTGGGTGCAAGGGCAGTTATCGAGGCCTTGCAGTCGGAGTTTGCCGCTGTGCAGCGTGATGGAAAGTTTCCGTTAGTGGTGTATGCAGGCCATACGTTGAGCGAGGATTATTATTGTCAGTTGATGGAGTTGTTGGAGCGTGAGGACTATGCAGTGGCTGTTATTTCCAAGTCGGGTACCACGACGGAGCCTGCTGTGGCTTTCCGCATCATTAAGGCTCACTTGGAGAAAAAGTACGGCAAGGCCGAGGCAGCTCAGCGCATTGTGGCCATCACCGATGCCCATAAGGGTGCATTGCACGATATCGCCGTGCAGGAGGGTTACCATACGTATGTCATCCCTGACAATGTGGGTGGAAGATTCTCGGTATTGACGCCGGTAGGTCTTCTGCCTATTGCAATGGCCGGGTATGATATCAACCTGTTGTTACAAGGTGCCCGCGATATGCGCCGTTTATGCGTAGAAAAAGATACCTTGGCGGATAATCCGGCGCTGCTGTACGCTGCTGTACGCAATGTGTTGTACCGCAAAGGACGGAAGGTTGAAATACTGGAGAATTTCGTGCCCCAGTTGAAGTATCTGAGCGAGTGGTGGAAGCAGCTTTATGGCGAGAGCGAGGGCAAAGAAGGCAAGGGTATTCTTCCGCACAGCTTGAGCTTCACGACCGACCTTCATTCGATGGGTCAGTATGTCCAGGAGGGTGAGCGGTTGATGTTTGAAACGGTGCTGAGTGTGGCGCAACCACGTCATTCGATTGCCATCCCTGACGACGAGCAGAATCTTGACGGCATTAATTATTTATTGGGCAAGTCGCTTACGGAGATTAACCACAATGCCGAGTTAGGAACAATTCTGGCCCATTGCGACGGTGGTGTTCCCGTATTGAGGATAGAGGTGCCTGAAGTCGACGAGTATTATCTTGGGCAGTTAATCTATTTCTTTGAGTTTGCCTGCGGTGTGAGCGGATATGTGCTTGGTGTGAATCCTTTCGACCAACCCGGTGTCGAAGCCTATAAAAAGAATATGTTCCGCCTGCTGGGTAAACCCGGCTATGCCGACAAATGATACGCTTTAATATATGTAATAAGTGCCGGCTCCACAAATGAAGCCGGCACTTATTGTTTCAGAACGGAAGGTCGCCGAGAGGGGCAGTTTCGTTGTTAAGGATGGTCGACAATGGGTCGGGTTCGTGGTTGCTTGATTCCTCGGGACGGGGGCGGTTGCCCAGGACAGTGAAATTGTCGGCGACCACTTCGGTGATATAACGTTTGTTGCCGTCTTTGTCCTCCCATGAGCGGGTCTGGAGTTTGCCTTCGACATAGATCTGGGTGCCTTTGCGGAGAATCTTTTCAGCGATCTCTGCGAGGGTCCGCCAGCACACCACGTTGTGCCATTCGGTTTGTTCGATACGCTCTCCATCGCGGTTGCGGCGATATTCGGTGGTGGCAAGTGGGAATGATGCTTTCTTAACCAAATTGGATGCTTCGTCGTTACGGTCTTGAGGGAAGGCTACGACATCAGGGTTCTTTCCCAAATTGCCAATAAGTATAACTTTATTTACGCCTATCATGTATTGAATAGTTTAGTTCTTTAGCATTTTCGAGTCTCATATTATGTAGCATTTGCCACATTATGATGGTGCAAAGATAATATTTTTTTGTCAAACTGAGAGAGGAAAAATATTCACATTTCCGACAAGTATCTGTCTATCAAACGCGAAATAGGGAGAGTTTTTATGTCGGTGATGGCAATTGGGAGCATATATTCTGGTATTTTGCAGGGTTGTCGATTGAATTTTACATGTAGAAACTGGGCTTTGATGGTCCGGTGGGTAAGCTGGTGAGTATATTCGGGACCGCATTGGATGGAGAGTGGCTTCTCGCCAAACCATTCGATGAGTTTGTCCTCGGCAGTGGCCAGGAGGTGTTGCGAGGCGATGGGCTGGGCGGTCTCGAGTAGCGGGGGCTCGTAGAGGCCTTGCCAGATGTCGCCAGGTCCGCGCTGATGCATGAGCATGGTTTGTCGCGGCAGATCCCAGCGTGTGTCGAGGTAGTAGAAGTAGCGTGTGGTTGCCTGTTTGTGGAGGGGTTTTGCAGGGAGTAAAGCAACTTGGCCTTCGTTGCGGGCCACACATTCCCGGTAGAAAATGCAGGATGTGCAGTCGGGTTCAATAGGTTTGCAGTAGATGGAGCCGAAGTCCATGATGGCTTGGTTGAACAGGTCGGGTCTTTCCTTGTCGATCAGTTTGGCCAAGAGTGTTTCGAACTCGCGGTAGGTGGCAGTCGTGCCTATGGGGGTGTGGATTCCATAAAGGCGGGAGATGAATCGGTAGACATTCCCGTCGATGACGGGGTAGGGGAGCCTAAAGGCAAATGAGGCGATGGCGGCAGCGGTATAGGGACCGACGCCTTTGAGGGACAGGATGCCTTTGTAGGTGTCGGGGAATATGCCGTCTAAATCGTATGCAATATGGCGTGCAGCGGCATGTAGGTTCCGGGCACGGGAGTAGTAGCCGAGTCCTTGCCAGCTTTTCAACACCTGTTCGGTGGTGGCAGCAGCAAGGTGTCGGACGGTGGGGTATTCATGTATGAAATGATGATAGTAATCGAGACCCTGTTCTATCCGCGTCTGCTGAAGGATGATTTCGGACAGCCAGATGCGGTATGGGTCGTCGGTGTTGCGCCAGGGTAGGTCGCGTCCGTTCTCGTGATACCAGTTTATGATTTTTTCAGCAAACATTGGAGGGCCAAATTTTCATTTTTCAGGGTCGTTTTTGTGAGTTTTGAACAGGTTATTCAGCCATAACTACTTGAAAAAGCTGTGTTAAATCTTTGTTTTTGATTTTTTGTAATACAATGTAATACAGTGGTGTGTATTTTACGATATGTTAAATAATTCTTTTTGCTCTGTTTTGGGACTCCAATTTTTTTGTCAATTCAAAAAAAAGTCCGACTTTTGCACCCGCTTTTCCAAGATTGAAAGCACATGTAAGTAACGAAAAAAATTAAATAAAAGTATATAGAATATGTCAAAGATTTGTGAAATTACCGGCAAAAAAGTGATTCGTGGCAACAATGTGTCACACTCGCGCATCCATACTAAGCGCACCTTTTCCCCCAACCTGCAGACCAAAAAGTTCTACATTCCCGAAGAGGATATGTGGATTACCTTGAAGGTCAGTGCAAAGGGCATGCGTATCATCAATAAGAAAGGCATCCTTGCCGCTCTTAACGATGCAGCTGCTCAAGGTCACCTGCAGTTCTAAGTCGTAGACAATGAGAGTCTAAATAAACATTTTTTATCAATCCCTAACAAGAAAGAGGTATCAACAATGATTGTAGTTCCTATTAAAGAAGGTGAAAACATCGAAAAAGCCCTGAAGAAATTAAAGAGAAAATTCGAAAAAACCGGTGTCGTGAAAGAACTTCGCGAGCGCCAGAAATTTACGAAACCTTCCGTAATCAACCGGGAACGCAGACAGAAGGCCATCTACGTTCAGCATCTGCGTCAGCAGGAGCTCGACAAGTAGTGGAGTCTGCATGAATCAGTCTAAAAAGGCAGGCCTGTTGAGGGCTTGCCTTTTTTTGATGGTTTCGGGTAGTGGGCCTTGCCGGAAAGGCAATATTAATCCATCTTGTCCGTTATCACACCATGATAAAAGATAAAATCAAAGAGGTCCCCGGACTGTTGTTTGTGACCGACAGCATGGAGTTCATGTCGTCGGCGGGACGTCGCCGTATGCTTGAGCAGCCTTGGATGAAAGAGGTTGATGAGCTTCTCCGAGAGCAGAAACATGTCGATGCGATCAGGGAGGCCATGACTAATCCCGACAATGCCAAGGCCGTAAATGTCTTGCGGCACCAACTTATGCAGTTGCACGATATTCGGACTACCCTCCACAGTCTTCATACACATATGTTGCTCGACGAGGTTGAGCTGTTCGAGTTGAAAAACCTCGCCTATCTATGCAACATCAGCAGGACTGCTCTTTCCGACATGGCGTTGGGACAGCTGTTCACTCTCCCCGACATTCGGCCGGTGTTTTCCATCTTGGACCCCGATGCCACGGGAGTCCCTAATTTCTATATCTACGACTCTTACGATGCACGTCTTGCTCCTATCCGTCAGCAGATGAAGGTGGCGGACGACGGGCAGATGGCTGAACTCCTTGCTGAGCAGAATATAGTTCAGCAACAGGTGATAGAGCTGTTGTGCGACAAACTGTGGCCTTATTCCGAAGCACTGAATGCGGCTTTGGAGGGGATGGCTTATATCGATTTCACCATGGCAAAGGCAGTTTTGGCGCAATCGTGGAATCTCGTCATGCCTGATATGTCGGGCGAGGGCTATTATTTCAAAGCGCTCTTCAACCCGAGGCTAAAGCAGCACAACGAAAAGGTAGGCCTTCGTTACCAGCCGGTGGATGTAGATATTACCCAAGGTGTAACGTTCATCACTGGAGCCAACATGGCAGGCAAGACGGTGTTGCTGAAAAGTGTGGGTTTGGCTCAGATGATGTATCAGTTTGGATTCCCACTGCCTGCGGGCAGTTGCTGTCTCCAGCCTGTCGACGATGTGGTGTTCTGTATCGGCGACGAGCAGAACGAGATGAACGGCTTGAGTAGCTTTGCCTCCGAGATAACAAGAATCAGCGAAGTGCTCTACCGCAGTCAACAGGAGCGTCTTCTCGTTCTGATAGACGAACCTGCACGTACGACCAATCCCGTCGAGGGGAAGGCCTTGGTGCAAGCCCTCGCCACCATTATGGATTCAAGAGATTCCGTCACCCTCGTCACCACCCACTACAGTCAGTTAGGGATTGCCTGCCGTAGGTTGCGTGTGAAGGGATTTGTTGAGGAGCTGGTCGACACACCGCTCACAGCGGAGAATATCAACCGCTTCATTGATTATTCGTTGGTGGAAGATGATAGCGACGAAGTTCCCCACGAGGCACTCCGTATTGCCGAGATGCTCTCATGCCATCCCGACCTTGTCTCCTCCGCGCGACAATTCCTTAATCATTAGCCCCAATCGGTTCGTGGGTTCCCCTCGTTTTTGACGGGCTTTGTGCAATACTTTGTTTTCTGTAGTAATGTATAAAGCTAAGGGGCTGCGAATGGCGGTAAAGCCTTCTTTTGTCCCGGAAACTAGATACCTCCAAAAAGAAACGGCACCTTATGCAAGGCGCCGTTTCTTTTAGATATTCTAGACAGGATAATCAATAGTCTCTGACCAGACGCACAGAGCAGCCGGTGGAGTAGGTGACGGTGTTCTGCATGGTGTTGTCGTTGGGGGAGATATGGAACGAATAGCCAGTGGTTCCGTTGACATGGCTGGCTGTCCAGTAGTTGCCGATGATGCCGATGTTGGTCGTGGAGCTGCTGGTGCGTTCACCTGCTGCAGGCAGGAACACAGCACCTGCGGCCTCCATGATAGCCCAAGTGGCGGCGTTGTAGACATTGGTGGTGTAGCTGCTGTTGGTATTGACGAAAGTGATGCCGGCAGGGCAGGTCCAGTCGTCGGGCAGCAGGATATAGCCGGGGGTGCTCTCCACGGTGGCCATACCCTTCAGGTCATTGGCATTGGGGCGCTGGGTCAGCAGGTAGGTCCATTCGCTGTAGGTAAGCGTACGCCACATGGCCATCTGGTTGCCGCCGTTGATAATGGGGTTGTAGTAGCCCCAGTCGGCGTTGGCATAGAAGTCAACCAGGTCGTTGCCGTCGGTAGCCTCGGTATACTCGGTGTTGTTGGTAGTGGTCTCGTAGGGCATGAAACGGCCTGCGCCGCCATCCCATCCGCTAGTGCCATAGCCGAACAGGTCGACCCACGAGGAGCAGTAAGCCTGCATGAAGACGTTGTTATTGTCGCTACCGGCAATGTCGTACTGGTTAACGGCAAAGCGCCAGGTCTTGATACGGGGTCGGTATTGCAGATTGCCCTGCGAGAAGTTGATTCGCTTGTCGGCGCTCACACTGAAGATGCCGGGCAGGGCACCCTTCACTCTGGGGTGTTCGAGCATATAGATGCGGTTGTTCACGCTGTCGATGATCTGCTCATACATGTTGGTGATACTGTCGATGCGGTCGTTGAGGGCAGCCACCTCGGCAGCCAGGATGGAGTCGACATAAGCCTTGTTTACAGCATCCAGGGGGTCGGTGGGATAGCTGAGATTTTTAATCTGGCCATAGGCGTTATTGTTGATGTTTAGTACATCGGCCAAGCCCTGCGTCTCCTCATTTTGGGGCAGGATGACATAGTTGCTGTCGTTCAGGAAAAGGGTGTCGCCGCTGACGTAGAAGTGCAGGTCGTTGATAAACTGGCTCAGATGGGTGGGGTGGTTCATCACGCTGTCCCATTCAATGGTGCCGTTCCAGTTGCCGGAGTTGAGGATGACATAGGTGTTGTCGTTCAGGAAGAGGGTGTCGCCACTCACATATACATCGCCTGCGGTGACAAAATCCAGGTCGTTGATGAACTCGCTGAGATAGGTGGGGTGATGGAGCACGCTGTCCCATTCAATGGTGGTTATGCCGGCACCCCCGCCGTTGTGGGGCAGGATGACGTAGGTGTTGTTGTTGAGGAAAAGGGTGTCGCCGTGCAGCGAAAGCTCCAGGTCGTCCTCGGTGAGGAAATCCAGGTCGTTGATAAACTGGCTCAAGCGTGTGGGGGCATTGCGCAGACTGTCGTACAGGAAACCCCATTCGCGGAAGAGGGGGTCGCGTTCGTCGTAGACGAAGTCCTCGCCAAAGCGGTCGGCCACGGCAGCGTGGGTGGCGTAATGGGCATAGGGCACAGCCAGAATCTTCTGTGTGGTGGCCAGGGTGTAATTGTTACCGCCGTAGGGGTCGATTTCGCTGACAATGAAGTAAGGCCCCTGAGCCCAGTCGATGTTGGCGAATTGGTCGGAGTTCTCGCCAACCACCAGTGTGAAAAGACCGTTGCCGTTGGTGGTGACATTTTCAGTCTGTTGGTATACCTGTGGACCGTTGGCGGCGCCTTGCACGATGGCAATGCGAACGCTCACGGTGCGGTTGGCCATCAGTTGGCCTGCAGCGTTTCTCACCACTGCCTGATAGTTGAATCCTTTGGGTGTTTGGGCGAACACAGCGCCGGCAAACAGGATAAGGGTTAAAATAGAGAGAAATACTTTTTTCATGATTATTTAGCCTTTATTATTTTATAAACATTCATTTTTGTTTTGTCGGGTGTTGCCACCTGCAACATATAGTTTCCGGCGCCGTACTGCTCCATGGCTATCTGGTGCTGACCACCTTTATAGGTGCCTTGTTGCAGCACTTGGCCGTTGGTGCCGAAGAGGGTGAAAAGCAGTTGTCCGGCAGTCTCGTCGCACTCCAGCACCACGTTGTCGGCGGTGGGGTTGGGGTAAACCGACATCCTGACAGCGATTTCGCCGATGCCCTGCTGTGCACGGTCCCTCTCGGTGAAGGGTTGCTGCACTCCTTCGGTAAAGGACTCGGTGACGTCGACCACTGTGATGGCGCGTGCAGTGGCTGTTTTCACCGCCACCTCGCCACCGCTGAAGCTCACGCTCCCGGTGCTCCCAGTCATGTCGCCGCCAAAACAGGTGATGGCATGCTGGGCGTGCAGGCTGCCTGCGCCTCCCAATAGTAGTGCCAGCACCGCTATGTTTGCTGTTTTCTTGATGGTTTTGAACATGGTTTGTATTGTTTTTGTTTATTATTCAGTTTCCTTTTTGTCGCTATAGTCGGTGATACGCATGCCTACATTCATCACCTCAATCTCCACACGGCGGTTTTTGAACCGGCCTTGGGGTGTCTGGTTGGAGTCGATGGGATACTTCTTGCCGAGGCCTTCGGGCTCCATGCGGCTGCTGTCGATGCCTTGCGACTTCAAGTATTTGATGACAGCGTTGGCACGCTGCAGTGAGAGCACATTGTTGTAGTTTTCGGTACCTAGGCTGTCGGTGTGTCCATACACCTTGATGCGCATCTCGGGATAGGCTTTCATCATCATGGCCACATCGTAGAGGGGTTGCTTCGATTCGGGACGCAGCTTGTACGAGTTGAAATCGAAGTTGATGTTGAACAGGCATATACGTTTGTCGCTGATGTCTATGCCAAGGGTGATGAAGGCATACATCTCGGAGAATGAATAGCAATCCTTGCGCACGTATGAGGGGCCTTCATCGTCGTCGGTGTTGACGGCGGGCTGGCCGATGTAGACCGTGTCGGGGACTTTGGGTGTGGTGTCCTTAACCACGATATACACTGTGTCGGGGGCTTTGCGGGTGGTGTCCACAGCCTTTGCCAGTGGTTTGCGTTCCTGCTTCCAGCTGCCGTCCAGGGGCAGGGCGATGCGCAGGGCGACCTCGATGCCTCTGTTCTTGCGCTCCCTCTGCCACAGTTCGGCTCCGAAGAAGTGGTTTGCAATAATTGAGCGGTCGGCCTCGGCAATATCGGGGTTGTCCTTTATCTCGCGTTGTGCAAAGGTGTTGAGCAAGCCCATGTTATATCCGGCCTCCACCGACAGGAGCAGGGGGATGCTCTTGGTCTCCACCAGGAAGTCGACACCGGCGCCGAACATCACGCCTGCATCAAACTGGTTGATGTCCGCCTTGGTCACCTTGGCAGTGACCCCTTTGGGGAAATCGTCGGCGTGGTAGCCAATCTTGCCGCCGTAGGCCATTCCGAATTCAGGCACGACCATAAGGTAGGGCGACACATGGCTCCCGTCGATGCGGAAGTTGTAGGTCAGTGGCAGGCGGAAGTCGATATAATGCGCCTTCATGCGGTACTCGACATCCTTCCATACCAGCGAGTCGGCACGCCCTATCAAGGTCACCTCGGGGCGGAGCGAAAGGTTGCTGTTGCCCAGCTGGAAATGGCCGAACAGTCCCAGCATGCCTTGCGGCTGCCAGTAGTGTTTGTAGCGGTCCACCAGTTTCTGTGAGTATATCATGTCGGACATGTTCAGACCGCCGCGGACGCCTATCAGGTTGCGGGGGAACACTACCTGGGTCCCTTCCTCGGTCGTCTGAACGGCAGCCGCCTTGGCGGTGTCGTTCTCAGCCACCTGCGCCATGGCGGCAGTGGCTGTGAGGAATAGGATGAATGCTAAAGAAGATAATATGTGTTTCATCTGCATAAGCCTTTAATTTGATAAATCGGATAATCTTTTTGCCAAACCGTCGCCGTCGTACCAGATGCGGTGGGTGCCGGGTTTCGACAGGGGCGAAGCATGGTAGTCGTCGGCGGCCCAGGTGTCGAGCACCACATGTGCATACTGGCAATACTTGATGCCTTCGTCGCACAGCGTTCCCGATACCACAGTGGCGGTTCTGCTCTTCCATAGCGTGTCGCCACTGCTGCTGCATTCAAACACGTTCTGTAGGCAGTACATCGTCACATCGTTGCCTTCGCCAATCACGTTGGCCATGTACGACTTGCCGTCGATGTACTCATGTTTCTGGGTTTCGGAGTACTTCACCATGCCGCGGGGTTTCTGTCCCGAGAACGACATGTACAGGTCGTAAAACAGCTCCTGATAATTGTCGGAAGAGTAGTGTAGTACCATCGGCGACGACAGGAAACGGCCGTCAATGTTTCCGGGGTTCACCCCCTCGTGGATGGTCAGTCCATGCGTGCGCAGCGAATCCTGCAGCTGCTCAGGAATGACCGAATAGGGGATTTTCCCGTCGGGCAAAGGCAGCACAATGGTGTCATTACCCTCTTTCAAGCATCCCGAGAATAACAATATCGGGAGGAACAGTAATCCCGAAATGATTAGTAAATGTTTGACATACTTCAACATAGCTATTATTTTTTTAGAAGGTCATTTTTTCAAAGATACACTTTTTTCCCGAAATAAACACTTTTTTTTCGCGCCTGCAACCATCATTCACCACAACCCTCACTCCACACAGCGGGAGCCAGAGTGTGCAGCCCTGCTGCCCCTCCGGCTCCCGCTGTGTGGGCTATATCTTCCCCCTCTCCTTACCGGGCCACCACCAGGCGTTTCGTGACGGTGCCGCCCGGTGTGGTCACCACGGCTATGTATGCCCCTTCGGGCAGTGCGCTCACGTCCAACTCGACGGCATAGCCCGCGCTGTCCGTCTCCATCGCGCAGCGCCCCTTCATGTCATACAGCGCTACCCTCCTCAGCCCGAACGACGACATCACGGCCACCCGTTTCGATGCCGGGTTGGGTGCGAGGTTGGTGAATTGGTCCACCACCGAAGGCATTCCCTCGGGCTGCGACATGCCGATGCAGAACTGCACCGTGTCGCTCCAGTCGCTGTAGTTGGTCTTGGGCGTGCACTCCGCCCTCACGCGTGCGGCATACACCACATTGCTGTCCAGCCCGCTCAGCACGCGGCTGGTGGAGTTCACGCGGTAAATCCTGTAGCCCGAGGGGTCCTCGTCGGCCCGTCCCACGGCCAGCTCCCAGCGGTTGTGCTCGCTGGCCCCGTCCCACACCATCATCGCGTTGCCGTCCCAGATGTTGGCGGCGCGGAAGTTCTCCACCATGCCGCAGGGCAGGCCGAAAGGCCGCAACCCCATGCCCGTGGTGTCGAAGATAGGGAAAAGGAAAGGAGCCCAGAAAACGCCAGAGGTTTCATTTGCCCATGCGGGGAGTTTAGAAGGATGATGGAACACCCATTTCGGCCCGTTTGGCCAGTTCTCGAGTGCGGCTATCCGGTAGGTGGAGTAATCCCAGTAAAGACTGTCGAACTCTTCATGTGTCAAATGGCGGTTAGTAATGCTGGTGTCTATATATTCCACCTGGCGGAGGCGCAACTGCCTGTTGTGCATCACATATCGGGGCTCCTGCCCATAGTAGACCGTGTCCACTTGCCTGCATCGCTGCGTGAGGCCCACATAGAACGAGTCGGTAATGACCACCGGCTTGTCATAATACACCTCAAAAATAGCGAAATCGGTAGAATCGAGATGTCCCCCACCCAGGAATGTACGATTTTGCATTGCAAATATGTCCACAAAAGAATGCATACATCTTGCAGTATCCAGTGCGCAAAACAATTTCTCCCTTACCACCATCATTGTGTCGTGCCCATTGTCGTTGATGTGCTTATAAATTTGTAGATACTCCATCAAATTGGCAAGGTTGGTATCGTGATATTGCCATCGTCCGCCAGAATCAGGGTATACCGACCCCTCACGCACTTCCAAATCGCCACGCATGAAAGTGAACGATGTGGCTGCGCCAATTATCTTAACAGGTGTATCGACATAATATTTCATTGCTACCACCCTGGAATCCATAGCCCAAATCGACCCCCCAGCATTCGCGGTACCTATGCCCTCAACTTGAGGAAGGAAGCGTGTCCATCTTGGCACAACAGAGTCGTATGGGTCTATCCATACGGGATGGTACAGATAGTTAGGATTCCGACCATAGATAGTGTCCAACTGCCGGGGGCTTTGGGCATACAGCAATGCCACCTGTGCCGCCAGCATTGCTGCCAATAATAACTTTTTCATATTCATATTTTTTTATCGTTATTCGCAAATGATGTTGATTGCACTCTTTTTCACTGGGTTTACATATATATTCCGGGATGCTTGTTGTCCAAGGTTATATGTAGGTCTGTCAAAATATATCATTTCACCGTTGATTTTAATGGATAGAGGTGTGAAATCATAAGTGCAAATATGCCCATTATGTATATGGAATGAGCATACGCAATCTTGATCTGTGTTTTTTCCGCAGGCGGCAAGTCTGTTATTCGGAACCCAAAACTTGTCAAGTGATTTCAAATCTGTCTTGTGGCTTAGAATGAATTTCGACTCGCCTGAGTTGAATTGAGCATTGTCTATTACCATTGTCATGCTTTCAATCGAACCGTCTATCGGACTGTCTGCATCATACAGCATCAGCAGATTATTGTTGGCCTTGTCGTATCGCAGGTCTTTTACAACCCAGCCTCTGTTCAAGAATTCGGAATAGGGGAAGAATAAGTCATACGTAGTGTCGTCTATGGTATCGAGGGGATTAATGTGGAATTTCTTGACAGTCGAACCATAAATCTTTTTTAAATCCTTGTTCGTGTATGCGCTCATGCAGGCGATGGCTATCGTATCTCCATTTATGTGCGTCCCCCATACAGGATGCTCTCCGTCCGTCTGTCCAAGCACCGAGAAGTTGTTAGAAGAGTTCATATATGCGTGATAGATGTTGTAGTAATTTGAAGTCAGGCTGTATGTGTGAATAAAGAAATTGGAAAGAGTAGAGGGCTTGTAAAATTTTTTCATGTATATTCCTGCGCTGCAATGCTTGTGTCCGATAAACACTACATAATTGTCAGTCACAATAACATCATCGGGATAAAAGATGTTTGATTGATCATCCTCAAGGTTTTCTGGCCAGGCATAATCAAATGCCCATGTGGTGGTTCCATAGAATGACCGTCCGTCCATCATTACTCTTTTTATGCTGTCAGATGGCATTACAATGTCGCACACCATCACTATATGCAACCCCGTGCTGACGTGGTACACCTCCATACGTTTTGGAAAGAATGGCAGGTTATAATATTGCCCCCCTGGTAGTATCTCTACCAGATTCTCTGTGACGTTGGTCGACATCAAGTCGGTTATGGTGAAATAACCGATAAATGCATTGCCGCTGGCATTGGCTCCGCAATAATATATGGTGTCACCCACAATTTCCATGTCTTTGACATATATGCTGGTAGGTATTAATTTTGAAACCGTGTTATTGGCATCAACAAGATAAAAAAGGTTGCCTCTTGGTGATTGTGCATATAATACAACATATTGTTGGTTCCAGTATCGTACTATCGAAGTGTCGCAGCCATAGCTGTCTGGTAAATTAATCACCTTGTGGATTTGGGCTTTGGCCGAACCCATTGTGGATGCAAATATCCCTATTAATACGCAGAGGATAATAGTTGTTCTTTTTTTCATTGTTTTTTCTTTAAAAGGTTGATATATATATTTATATGTCCAAGGGATACAGATATTGTCTCTGCAAATATACACATTTTTTTTGTTTTGCAACGCGATATTCATTTTTTAACTTTTTAATAGGGAGGCGCATCCATTGCTTATCGGAGGAGTAAGGATATAAATCTGCGGCAGCCTCATTTTATGTCAGGCTGGTTGAGATTTGGCATAGGTGTTTCCACAGCGGAGGAATTGCAATACCAATTCCTGTTTCTTATGGCTTTTCTATCCCATTATATTTTCAAAATAGTTATCCGCAATTGGCATGTGTACGATGTCGCGTCTCTCCGAGACGCTGGTAGTGCGCAGATTTTCAACCACCGCACTGCGCTTCGCTTGTACGGTGTTATTGAAATTAAGCCTCTCCGAGGCTTTTTGATGACAACTGCGGATAATCATATTTTCAAATGTTACTTTGATAGTACTATCCTGTGTCGATACTTCTTTCTGTACAAAAAACCCAAGTGAAACCAGGCACAGAAGGAAGAAAATGGGATGGAAGAGGGGAGTAGGGGAGAGCGATGAGACTTTTTGCAAATAATGTAAAGCACTGGACAAAAGCGCGATGAGGTTTGCTGTGGTGTTTTTGTAGGAAAAATAGGTGAGGCGCGGGGGTTTTTCCTGAAAAAATGGTTGTACTTTTGCATCGTGAAAGAAGGCACACAAACACCATCCCGGTGCGAAGGGTGCCCCAACAAACAGACAAAAACAAAACAACAACTAATAGAAAAGAAAGGAACAATTATGAAAATGTCACGTTTCTGCAGCATTGCATTGTTAGGCATAGCTTTGGTGGCCACTCCGGTCTACGCCCAGCGTGGTGGCGGTGGCGGCCGCAGCGGCGGCGGAAGCCACAGCAGCAGCTCAAGCATGAGCCGTGGAGGCGGCGTGTCGAGCAGCCGTGGTTCGAGTTTCTCCAGCAGCTCCAGTTCGTCGAGAAGCAGTTTCAGTTCGTCAAGCCGCAGTTCAAGCCCTTCGAGCAGCCGTAGCAGCTATTCGGGCAGCAGCATGCGTAGCGGCAGCACTTTTTCAAGCAGCAGTTTACGCAGCGGCGCCAACAGCTCGAGAAGTTATTCGGGCACCAGCCGCAGCGATGTGTCAAGAAGCACATATTCCGGCAGCCGTTCTGGCGGATTCAGTTCTTCGCGTTCTTCCGAGGGTGTTGGTACCCGTCAGGGAGGTGAGTTGCGCAGCCGCACGGGCAGCGTCCCCAGCCAGGTGCGCAGCCGTACCGGTATGACTGAGGGTGTCCGTTCTTCGGCAGGCCGTTCCGGCAACATGGGCGAGGGTGCTGGCCGTGTCTCCGTGGGTGCAGGCCGTCCCACCGGTGTGGCTCCAGAGCCTACCACAGGATATGCCCGTCCCGGCCATCCCGGTCCGTTGCCCCCGTCGCATCGTCCCATCCATCCGGCACCTTATTTCTGGCATCCCCATCACCATTGCCTGGTGCATTGCCACCGCCTGTATTGGGATCCTTTTATCCCGAGAGATTATTTCTGGCCTGGATTCTGGTTGTACTGCGACAGCTACTGGTATGACTACCATGTGACCGATGTGGTTGTGGTGAGAGAGTATGTGCGCGACACCTACAAGTTAGACCTCATCACCTATGCCTTCAGCGGCGATTATATGTACGCCTTGGTCAACGACCCCGACGGCCACACCTATCTGCAGATTTACAACCGCGAGGATAAACTGCTGGCCGAGCAGCGCGTCAGCCGCAAATACTGCAAGATAGAGGTCGACCCAGAGAACGGTGGTTGCTGGATAATGAAGAAGCGCGACAAAGATCCTCTGCTCTTCTTCTATACCGAAGACGGTCAGCTCCTCATCTACGAGGCCGACTAAGAGGATGCGGGTACCACCCGCCGTCAGAAGAATAAAGTTATCTTATCGTGGCAGGGAAATCCGAGAGGGTTTCCCTGCTTGATGTTTATCAGTGGATGATAGGTTTTCAAGGCCGCGAAAAAAAAGTTTTCGCCAATTGAAAAAAAAGGTGTATCTTTGCAAATCCAAAATGAACAATTGCAGTCAACATATCAACGTCAGAATTTGTTTCTTAAATATTAAGAAGAGAGACGTGTACGACTGTTGTAGCCATAGGTAGAGCGTGCTCCCTGTGGCCTGTTGCCCGTCTGTCCAGAGGACGGGGTAGAATTTTGGAAATCATTTATTTTAATAACTTAAAAACATAATATTATGGAATTACCATTTGCTGAAGCGTGGAAAATCAAGATGGTAGAACCCATTAAGAAATCCACCCGCGAACAACGCGAAAAATGGCTCAACGAAGCACACCAGAACGTGTTTATGCTGAAGAGCGACTACGTCTACATCGACCTTCTGACCGACTCCGGCACCGGCGCCATGAGCGACCGCCAGTGGGCAGCCATGATGATGGGCGACGAGAGCTACGGCGGTGCCCGCAGTTTCTATCACATGAAGGACACCATCACCGAGCTGACTGGTTTTGACTATGTCATCCCCACCCACCAGGGCCGTGCAGCCGAGAACGTGCTGTTCAGCTATCTCGTGAAACCCGGCATGATTGTCCCCGGCAACGCCCACTTCGACACCACCAAGGGCCACATCGAGAGCCGCAAGGCTTTCGCCATCGACGTTACTGTCCGCGAGGCTTACGACACCCAGCTCGAAGTCCCCTTCAAAGGCAATGTCGATCTGGAGAAACTGGAGAAGATTCTGCAGGAAAACAAGGGCAACGTACCTTTCATGGTGCTTACCGTTACCAACAACACCGTGGGTGGCCAGCCCGTCAGCATGAAGAACATCCGCGAGACCTGCGAACTCTGCCACAAATACGGTGTGCCCGTCAACGTCGACAGCGCCCGTTTCATCGAGAACGCCTACTTCATCAAGACCCGCGAGGAAGGCTATGCCGACAAGACCCTGCGCGAAATCTGCAAGGAGATGTTCTCCTATGCCGACAGCATGACCATGAGCGCCAAGAAGGACGGCCTCGTGAACATGGGCGGTTTTATCGCTACCAATAAGAAAGAGTGGTACGAAGGCGCCAAGATGTTCTGCATCCCCTTCGAAGGCTTCCTCACATACGGTGGTATGAACGGCCGCGATATGGACGCTCTCGCCGTTGGTCTGAAAGAGAACATTGAGTTTGAGATGGTCGAGACCCGCATCAAGCAGGTCCACTACCTTGCTGCCAAACTCGACGAGTATGGTATCCCCTATCAGCGTCCCGCCGGTGGCCACGCCATCTTCGTCGATGCCGACAAGGTGCTCACCAACATTCCCAAAGAGGAATTCCCCGCCCAGACTTTGACCTGCGAACTCTATCTTGAGGCCGGTATCCGCGCCTGCGAGATTGGTTACGTCCTTGCCGACCGCGACCCCGTGACCCGCGAGAACCGTTTCGGTGGCAACGACTTCGTGCGTCTCTGCATCCCGCGTCGTGTTTACACCAACAACCACATGGACGTTATCGCCGCTGCCCTGAAGAACGTCTACGACCGCCGCAACGAAATCAAGCGCGGTCTTGAAATCACCTGGGAAGCCGAACTGATGCGCCACTTCACCTGCCAGTTCAAGCGCCTCGGCTAATAACCGCAACGTGACGACTTAATAAAAAGAAAGCCCCGACCATTGACTGGCCGGGGCTTTCTTACATCACATTGCTGCTCATCACCGTGGCGAGGGCTTCGCTGATGCTCTCCACGCCGAGCTTGCGGAAAAGTTTCTTGCGGTGGTATTTCATCGTGTCGGCTGTACGGAAAAGGCGGGAGGCAATCTCTTCGGTGGTGTAGCCCTGCGCCGACATCATCAGTAGGCTCTGCTCTGTCTCGTTCAGCGCGATGGGTTCACATTTGTGCCACTTGCCATCCATCAACGAATACTCACGCACCTCACGATTGCCCACGATACCATTGCCGCTCTCCTTCACGCGCCACATACGCACATTGCCGAATTCCTTGCGCGACGAGAGCGAGAAGGAGCAGAGGGCAAGCCACAGCTGCCCTTTGGCGTTGAGAGCCAACGGTGTGAGGCGGTGGTTGACCATACGGCAACGGCCATTCTGCACAAAATGAAAATCATAGCTGATGACGAAATCCATCTTCTCCTCCAAATCTATTCGCGAGAACTCTTCGAAACCGACACGGTTTATTTCGAGTAGCATAGCCTGCTCCTCCTTGGGTACAAAGTTGAGATACAGGGCATAACCCATTTCCTTCAATCCCACTGGTGCCAGCATCGGGTTCTCAGAGGCGTATAGGAAATTGCGCTTGTGGTAGTCGATAACGTAGATGCTGTTGGTCGTAGTGCGTGCGGCAGCGGCCACCGCCTCAATCTTAGGCCTCACCTGCTCATAGTCATCCTCGGTGATGCCGTCCACACGGTTTTTGTCGATAAAGAAGTCGTTAATCTGAGGCATGAGTCATTCTCTTTCTCAATTCGTCTTCCAGCAGTGAGTATACATATCCAGAACTCTGAAAATAAAGGCCTGAGATGGGACGTAACAGAGCTCTATAAATGTTAGACCCGTACACAGTTTCCACCGCAAGAGGCAATGTGTAGTGCCGACGATTCATCAACAGCTGTATCAAGTCAGACGTGATACTCTCTATCAAGAATTTAAATTCTTGTTCACTCAATTTCATACGGTTTCAATTCTTTTATAGCATGCATGGTGCAAAAAGCATACTGATAAGTAATTCCCTTCATATACATCAATCTCCGAAGAAGCACTTTCTTGTCAATATTACCCAAACGGTAATTTCGAATCTAGAACCCCACACGATCATTGGCTATCGGTCCGTACACCACATCGTACGAGTGCATGTATGGCGGTTCATTCGTTTCGTCACGATTCTGGTAGACGAAGTCTGCCCACTCTTCGGTATATTTATCGAACGATTTAAACAAAAGAGTCCCATCCAAAAGCTTCCGCTCATCAAAATAGTAGACATTGATTACTGGTTCTCCTCCAAAGATATCAACCCTCGCAAGAGCCACATCCATGGCTTGTTCCTTCTCCGTAGTTAGGTAGAATGCTTGGACAAAGTCCTTGTATGGATTGCATTGGCCTTGGTCAATCTCAGTTATCCGAATGTTGGATCCGTGATATTGTGTAATCATAGTGTACCCCCCATTCTGCGACAGTAAGCTGAAAGGTCACGCACATTTGAGGCGAATGACTGAGTATGCAAATAGCCATACTGCCGGTCGTAGAGCTCCAAGGCCTTATATTGGCTTAGATACTCCACTGCCTGTGTTGTTGAGAGTCCGTAATGCTCTGCAAACTCTGCAATAAGCGCTACCACATATTGTGCCTTGTCAGATGCCATAATCATTCATTTATTATTTTTATATAACGCCAGCGTGCCATTCTTATTGTGTCGTCTCACGTTTTTCTTGTGTTTTTGCACTACCCTTTCGGGTAGTTTTTCAATTGGCGAATATTTTTTACCCTTTCGTGTAGCAGTTGATTGTGTGCGTATTAGTACCTTTGCACCGCCAAATCAAGAATTGGACTCCCTCTGCAATGCTGTAGTATTTAGCCGACTTAGGCGTTTATATGATAAATCAAAACGAGAAATATAATGACAAAGAAGACTATTTTGATGACTATTCTGGTGGCGTGTGCCATCGGTGGGACGAAAGCCCAGCAACTGACAACAGGAGGAACCCTGAAAGATGCCACTTCGGGCGAGGCGCTGCCCTTCACCAACTGCGTGCTGCTGCGGCAACAGGACAGCACTTTCGTACAAGGAACCACAACCGATGCCTTTGGCGTATTCCGTTTCAGCCCTGTGGACACTGGCATCTATCTGTTGCGTATCTCTTCCATCGGCTATGAACCCTATTGGCAGCAAATCAGCCTGCCACCCGACACGGCATTGGGCACAATCAGCCTATTCCATAGTGCCACAAACCTGCAAGCAGTGAGCGTCACCGCGCAGCGTCCGCTCTACTCCGCCGACGGCGAAAAGACCTTCTATCATGTGGAAGACGACCCCAGCGTGCAGACAGGCACCGCCAGCGACGCCCTCCAGAACGCCCCGGGCGTGGAGGTGGATGCCGAGGGCAACATCACCTACCGTGGCAAGACCGCCGTGGAGGTATGGATCAACAACCGCCCTTCGAATATGGACGGCGAGGCTCTGAAGCAATATATCAAGACGCTCCCCGCCTCCAGTATCAAGCGCATCGAGGTGTTGAGCAACCCTTCGGCACGCTACGGCACCAGCGGCAGCATCATCAATATTGTCACCGATGGCCGCAATCCCCTTAACCAGCTGCTGTCTGTCGGCTTCAAAGCCAGCACGGGTCCGCGCTTCTCGCCGTGGGTGAGCTATGTTTACAACAACGACAAGTTGAGTCTTAACCTCTATGGCAGCGCCTATATTAACGACTTCAAGGTTGCTACGGAGATGCACTCGCGACTGCTGACCGACGACAGCCTGCTTTCCTCAACAAATGACTACACAGGCAACGAGTTGCAACGGTCAAGAAACTACAACATTGGTGGCAAACTTGATTACCACTTCGACGACAGAAACACCTTCTCGGCGTGGGCGTGGTTCTATCCCTCGTTCTTTAATATGGATGTGGACTTTGACGTGAGCCGAATAGAGTACATCAGCCATCCCGGCGACTACAGCTACCGCTCCAATGTGGATGCGCATCAGTATTACATCAGCGGCAACGTGGGTGCCTACTATCAGCACAAATTCGACACCGCAGGGCGCGAGATTGAGTTCAACTGGAACGGCGGCCTGACCAGCGGGCTCAACGACCGCATCCGGCAGCGGCAATATGTCAACTTCCCAGCATTGGACTTCACTCGCCATAGCAATCTTGACCAGTGGGGAGGTAGAAACGACCTTTACGTCGACTATACTCATCCATATAGTAAGAAGGGCAAGATTGAGGCTGGCGCGGAATTCCATTATAAGCCGCAGAACCGGACCCATCACCTTGACACCCTTGTCGATGGCATCTACCAGCGCGATTCTGTGCGTAGCTACATCTTTAACGACCGCGAGACCGACCTGACTTTCTACCTCACCGTGCAGCAGAAGATTGGTCGGCTGACCCTCAAAGGCGGCTTGCGTGGCGAGAACCAGTGGCTGCAACGCAAACACAACATCGCGTCGTGCGACTTCGACAAGTACTATTTCGGCCTAGTCCCTTCCATCCACGCCAGCTACTCCACCGAGAAGAACCACAACTTCACCCTGAGCTACACGCGCCGTTTCGATACCCCC
>JAEEGK010007722.1_pt1 | contig 25606 bp, 23 predicted proteins | sample 8958771 | NCBI WGS metagenome assembly JAEEGK01 (sample SAMN16246547, study PRJNA631951) | gut metagenome | biome: gut microbiome; feature: rumen; material: SC-attached | host: Bos | place: Iran: Karaj | collected 2018-10
CGGCCGATGCGTCCATCCTCCAGATTGAGGATGTGCTCAAGATGGACGGCCAGTATCCCGCCGGCCTTCTGCTCCTGGTGGACCGCGTAAAGACGTCGGGTTCTCTGGACGAGGATATGCGTACACGTCTGAACGCATCCGTCCAGTCGGCCTTTGACAAAGGCGACGGAGATATGTCGCTTTATCTGATGGCCGGCTCCGAGCATACCCTCAAGGCCTTCTCTTCCCGTTTCGAGCGGGACGGCATCGTGTTCCGCAAGCCCGACGAATACCTCTTCTCCTTCAACAGCCCGCTGGGCGCCTGCCCGGTGTGCGGCGGCCTGGGAAAGATTGTGGGCGTGAGCGAAGACCTGGTGGTGCCGGACAAGACCAAGAGCATCTACGAGGGTGCCATTGCCTGCTGGAGGGGAGACAAGATGAGCTGGTTCAAGGACCAGGTGGTCCGCAATTCGGAGAAGTACGGCATCCCCATCTTCGAGCCCTACTGCAAACTCACGGAAGCCCAGAAGCGCACGCTCTGGGAGAGCCGTTCCGTGCAGGGAGACGAGTCCACCATCGTGGGCATAGACGAGTTCTTTGAATGGGTCGAAAGCAACCGCTACAAGATCCAGTACAAGTATATGCTGTCCCGCTACAGCGGGCGCACCACCTGCCACGCCTGTGGCGGCAGCCGTCTCCGCAAAGAGGCGCTGTACGTGAAAGTGGCCGGAAAAACCATCCACGACCTGCTGAGTATGACGGTGGAGGAACTCTTGAAATGGTTCAAGTCCGTGGAACTGACCGCGTACGAGCAGGAAGTGGCGGGGAAGACCATCGAGGAGATTGTGTACCGCCTGCAGTGCATCGAGGACGTGGGCCTGGGGTACCTGACGCTGAGCCGTACTATGAATACCCTCTCCGGTGGCGAAAGCCAGCGGGTGAACCTGGTGACGGCCCTGGGCAGTTCCCTGGTGGGCAGTATGTACATCCTGGACGAACCTTCCATCGGCCTGCATCCGCGCGACACCGAGCGCCTCATTTCCGTGCTCAAGCGCTTGCGGGACATTGGCAACACCGTAGTGGTGGTAGAGCACGACCCTGAGATTATCCGCAGTGCAGACTGCCTCATAGACCTGGGCCCCAAGGCCGGGTCCAATGGCGGAGAGATCGTGTTCATGGGAAAGATCCCCGATCTGGTCGGGGATGACGGAGTGGGCGTCATGGCCGACACCGATCGGCCATCCCTTACCCTGCAGTACCTGGCCGGCATCCGGAAGCCGTACGTGCGGGAGAAGAATCCCTGGCGGTACAGCATTACCGTGCAGGGCGCCATGCAGAACAACCTCAAGGACATTGACGTCCAGTTCCCCCTGAATGCCTTTACCGTGGTGAGCGGCGTCTCCGGCAGCGGCAAGAGTTCGCTGGTGGGAGACATCCTGTACCCGGCCCTGCACCGCCGGCTCAACGAGACCGGAGACCTTCCGGGCACCTTCAAGGGCCTGGCCGGAGACCTCAATAGAATTACCCGCGTGGAGTACGTGGACCAGAACCCCATAGGCAAGAGTTCCCGCTCCAACGCCGTTACCTATCTGAAAGTTTACGACGATATCCGCAAGCTCCTGAGCGAGCAGCAGTACGCCCGCATCAACGGGTACACGCCGTCGTTCTTCTCCTTCAACCAGGAGGGAGGCCGATGCCCGGAGTGCCAGGGAGACGGCTTTGTTAAGATTGGCATGCAGTTTATGGCCGATGTGACCATGGTCTGCGAGAGCTGCGGCGGAAAGCGTTTCAAACCGGACATCCTGGAAGTGCGCTACCAGGGCCTGAACGTAGATGACATCCTGAACCTGAGCGTGGAGGAGGCCATAGCCTTCTTCGGCGCCCAGAAGGAAGAAGCGGCCAAGTCCATTGCCGCCAAACTGCAGCCGCTGGTGGATGTGGGCCTGGGCTATATCAAACTGGGCCAGCCGTCCAGCACGCTGAGCGGCGGCGAGAGCCAGCGCATCAAGCTGGCGTACTTCCTGTCGTTGGCCGTCGGCGGCCGCGAGCGCATCCTCTTCATCTTTGACGAACCTACCACCGGCCTCCATTTCTACGATGTGGAGAAGCTTCTGAAGGCCTTTGACGTGCTCATTTCCAAGGGGCACACGGTGATAGTGGTAGAACATAACGTAGACGTCATCCGCAGCGCCGACTGGGTCATAGACCTGGGACCCGACGCCGGTGACCGGGGTGGGGAAGTGGTGTTTGCCGGCACGCCGGAAGACCTGGCGGCCTCTGGCAGTACCTTCACGGCAAAATATCTGGCTTAGTCGAAGATGGTGTCTACGATGGTATGCGTGGCACCCGTTGAACTTAGGACGTAGTCTTTGGAGATGGCGGCCGCTTTCTCTACAAATTCATGATCTGAGATGCATCTGTCAAAGTAGGCTTCCAATTCCTGCTGGTCTTTGACGGGGAATGCGGCTCCCAGGGCCGTAAGGTTGCGGCAGTGGGATTCACGACCATAGACTGGACCGAAACTGATAGGCATGCCGAAAACGGCTGGCTCCACCACGCTGTGCGGCATGTTGTCTGTAAAGCCTCCGCCGATGAGGGAAGCGAAACCGTAGCGGTACAGGCGGGCCAGCATGCCGACGGTGTTGATAACCAGGATCTGTGCATTCAGCAGCTTTTCGTCGGGTTCCTTTCCTTCGTAATCTGTGTATCTGACAGCGCCGTGCTGTGCCTGGGCCAGAATGGCATCGACCTCCTTGGGGTCTGTCTCATGGGGGATGATCATGATTTTCTGGTCGGGATGGCTGTTCGCGATTTTGAGCATCATCTCATCTTCGGCCGGGAAGGTGCTGCCGGCCATGAAGACTTTCTTACCCTTGCACCAGGCGTCCACGACCGGATTGCTCCAAGGTTCCTTGAGGATGTCTGCCACGCGGTCCAGGCGCGGATCTCCGGTGATTTTTACCTTGGGGACGCCCAGTTTGGTGAGCACGTCGTAGCTCATCTGGTCCCGCACCATGACGCAGTTGTAGCAGTTGCGCATAATCTGGCGATAGTTGAAGTCCCACCAGCTTAGGTGGTAGGAGTCCGGCTCTACGTGCACAGACATGATGTAGGTGTCAATCTTGCGGCGTCGGAGCATATTCATCATAACAGGCCAGAAGTCCGTGATGGTGAAGATGACCTTGGAGGGACGGACGGCATCCAGGAAACGTTTCATGTCCCAGGGTGTATCCAACGGGATGTAGAACACCCAGTCTACTTTATCATAATGCTGGAGCGGAATGAATCCGGTAGGGGAAAAGAAGGTGAGCAGGATTTTCCCTTCCGGGAAACGGGCCCGCGTGGCTTCGATGACCGGACGAGCTTCCTCGAACTCTCCGTACGAGGGCACGTGGAACCAGATGATGTCTAGATTTCCTTTTACGGCGGCTTCAATTTTGGGAAGCAGGCCTTTGCGGCCCTTGATGAACAGTTTCAGTTTCTCAATATTCATGCTTCGGTTTTCTTTCCAGGGGCAAAGATACTTCAATTTCTTGATTTTCGTGAGGAATTATGGTAACTTTGTAAGTTATAAAAAGACGTAGAAAGATATGTTAAACGGAAAATCTGTTCTCATTACCGGCGGAACGGGCTCATTTGGAAAGAAGTTCGTGGAGGTTATCCTGAGGGATTATCCTCAGGTTAAGAAGATTATCATTTATTCGCGGGATGAATTGAAACAGTTTGAACTGAAACAGAAGTATCCGGAGTATAAATATCCGATGATGCGTTATTTCATTGGAGACGTGCGTGACCTGGAGCGGCTTACCCGCGCCTGCGAAGGCGTCGATGTCATTATCCATGCGGCGGCCATCAAACAGGTAGATACAGCCGAGTACAACCCGGATGAATGTATCAAGACCAATGTGCACGGCGCTCAGAATGTGATCAAAGCCGCTTTGGCCACGGGTGTCAAGGATGTGGTCGCCCTGTCTACAGACAAGGCCTGCGCCCCCATCAACCTGTATGGAGCTACCAAACTCACCAGCGACAAACTTTTCTGCGCCGCCAACAATATCAGCGGCGCCCGGCCCATTAAATTCTCGGTGGTCCGCTATGGAAACGTCATGGGCTCCCGTGGCTCGGTTATTCCCTTCTTTATCAACAAGCGGGACAGCGGTGCAAAGGAACTTCCCATCACCGATTTTCGCATGACGCGCTTCAACATTTCCCTGGAAGCGGGTGTCGCTCTGGTGATGTATGCGCTGGGCCACCATCTGGGCGGGGAGATCTTCATTCCCAAGATTCCTTCCTATCACATCAAGGACGTGGCCACGGCCATTGCCCCCCATCTGCCTCAAGTAGAGGTGGGTATCCGTCCCGGAGAGAAACTGCACGAGGAAATGATCACGGTCACCGACGCCCTGGATACCATCGACCTGGGCCGTTATTATGTGATTCTCCCTTCGGTCTCGGATAAACACACGCGGGAGGAATTCATCCAGCACCACCATGCCAAGCCGGTTCCGGAAGGTTTCCATTACAGCTCGGACAACAATACCGAGTGGGAAACCGTGGAATCCATGCGGGAGAACATCCGGAAATTCGTTGACCCTAATTTTGAGGTGAAATGAGTGTAAACGCTATCATTCAGGCCCGTTGCGGTTCAACCCGGTTCCCGGCCAAGGTCTTTGCCGACATTGACGGCAAGCCTCTTATCTGGCATGTGGTCGACCGCCTCAAACATACCAACAAGATTGATAAAATCATCATTGCCACCACTGTTTCGTCTAAGGATGACAGAATAGAGGAGTGGTGCAGGGAGAATGGCGTAGATTGTTTCCGTGGCAGCGAGGAGAATGTCCTTAACCGTTATTACAGCGCATCGGAAGCCTTCCCGTCGGATTATGTGGTCCGCATTACCGCCGATGACCCCTTCAAGGAGCCTGCTGTCATTGACGCTGTCATTACCAAGTTGCTGGAAGAGGGTTTTGACCACGTTACCAACAACCTGCCTCCTTCCTTCCCGGAAGGACTCGATTGCGAGGCATTCCGGAAATCGGCCCTGGACCGTTCCGAAAAGGAAGCCGAGACCGATTTTGAGCGCGAACACGTAACGCAGTACATCTATCACCATCCGGAAATCTTCAAAATTGGCAACGTGTCCTGCGACCGTCAGCTTTCGCATCTTCGCTGGACCATCGACAAAGAAGCAGACCTGGAAATGGTGCGTGCCGTCTATGCGCACCGAAACCCGGAAAACAGGGGAATCCTGCTGATGGAAGAAATCCTCCAGATCCTGAAAGACAACCCGGAGATTGAGAAGATCAATTCCGAGGTCGAAAGAAGTGCGATGTATAAATCATAAAAATAAAATAGAATGGAACGCATTTCCGATTTAGAAAGAAAATACGTAAACGAAGCATTGGATAATGCCTTCGCCACCTCGAAGAATTCCATCTTCAATACCCGGCTCGAAAAAGAGTTCGCCCAGAAGTTCGGAATGAAATATGCCATTGGCAGCAGCAACGGAACGGCCACGCTGCACACAGCCGTTGCCGCCCTGGGCATCAAGCCCGGCGAGGAAGTGATTGCCCCTGCCCTTACCATGTCCAGCTCGTCCTTCGGCATCATCATGGCCGGTTGCAATCCCGTTTTTGCCGACAGCGACCGTGAGACCTTCCAGATTACGGCAGAAAGCATCGAGAAGTGCATTACCCCCAAGACCCGGGCTGTCATGACGGTGGCCCTCTATGGATTCTGCCCCGACTACGACAAGATTATCGAGGTTTGCAAGAAGCACAACCTTTATCTGATAGAAGACAATGCAGAGGCCTTTGGCGCCAAGTATAAGGGCAAGCTGGTGGGAACCTTCGGTGACTTCTCCAGCTTCAGTTTCCAGGCCTCCAAGCACCTGACCACCGGTGAAGGCGGCATGCTCCTGACCGACAATCTGGAGCTGGCCGATGAAGCCCGCCGTTTCGGCTGCCTGGGTTATGGCAGCGTAGGTGCCACCAAGCAGAAGATTTCCCGCAATGACATCCAGGATCCGGCCTATTTCCGTCATGTGAGCGTCGGCTTCAACTACCGCATGTCGGAATTACAGGCCGCCTGTGCCCTGGGTCAGTTGGAGCGCTCCGACGAACTCGTCCAGAACTTCAAGGATTGCGCGAAAATATTCGATGAAGCGCTCAAGGGACAGAATCTGCTGATCCCCGAAAAGGCACCCGATGGCTGCGAGCCTTCGTACTGGACCTACTGCTGCGTCCTGAATACCGACAAGCCCGAGAAGGAATGGTACGAGTTCCGTGACCTGTTCCAGAAGAATGGCGGAGACCCTTACTATGCTGCCTGGAAGCTCTCTTATCAGGAGCCTGCTTTCCAGAACATCGTTCATAATCAGCCGGGTATCTGGCAGTCATACGAGCCTGGCCTTTGCCCGAATTCAGAGTATCTCCAGTTGCGCATGATCCAGCTCAAGACCAACTATTGGGATCTGGATGAATGCAAGCAGCAGGCCGATATCCTTCACAAGACTATCCAAGAGTTCCAAAAGTAATAACCAATATGCTGGATTTCAACCAAAACATCAAGATTGGAGACCGCATGATCGGTCCTGACTATCCTACCTATATCATCGCCGAGATTGGTGGTAACTTCGACGGCAGCCTGGATAAGGCCAAGCGCCTGATTGACGCTGCCAAGGCAGCCGGCGCCGACTGTGCCAAGTTCCAGACTTTCAAGGCCGAGAGCATCGTTTCCGAGGGCGGTTTTTCCAAGATGACCCTGCACGGAGTACATGGCTCCTGGGGCCGCACCGTCACCGAGGTCTTCAAGGATGTGGAACTTCCGCTGGAGTGGCATCAGGAGCTGGCCGACTATTGCAAGAAGGTAGGGATTGATTTCTCCACCTCTCCTTACAACAAAGAGGCTGTGGACCTCTGCGCCGACATGAAGCTGCCTTTCATCAAGATTGGTTCCGGCGAAATCACCTGGCTGGAAATGCTGGACTACATTGCCCGTAAGGATATTCCCATCATGCTGGCCACCGGCGACGCCACCATGTCCGAGATTGACGAGGCCGTACGCACCATCGAAAAGACCGGCAATAAGGACTTTGTGCTGATGCAGTGCATCACCAACTATCCTTCCAAATTGGAGAGCGCCAACGTAAACGTGCTCAAGACCTATCAGAGTGCCTTCGGCTGCCTCACCGGTTACAGCGACCACGCTCCCGGTCCCGTCGTGGCCATCGCCTCTGTGGTGCTGGGTGCCCGTGTCATTGAGAAGCACTTCACCCTGAACAAGAAGGATAAAGGTCCCGACCACCCGCACTCGATGGAACCGGCCGAGTTCAAGTTCATGGTAGACAGTATCCGCGAGGTAGAGAAAGCCATGGGCAGCACCCGTAAGGAAGTGCAGAAAGAGGAAGGCGAGACTGTCTTTGTCCAGCGCCGCTGCCTCTATGCCAAGCACGACCTGAAGAAAGGCCAGGTAATCAAGGAAGAAGACCTGGACGTGCTGCGTCCCGCCCTGGGAATCCTGCCCAAGTACAAGAATGTAGTCATCGGCAAGGCTGTCAACAAGGACATCCCTGCCCGTGATCCCATCTTCTGGGAAGACCTTTAGTCTCCGGATCATGATTACCGATAGGGAAATCATATTGGCTATCGTGGACAATGACTGTCTCACGCACTCCGACGCGGCTGTCCTGCTGGAAGGAGACGGTTTTTTCCGCTTCCAGAAAGCGGTGGAACTGTACAAGCACGGGCTTGTAGACCGCATTGTGTTTAGCGGCAACATCATTGACAAGGATTACGGCAGTTTCCCTTACGAGGAAGTTGCTCCCTTCATCCTGAACCAGGGGGTTCCGGAAAAGGACCTGATCCACGAGAACAAATCCATGCACACCCGCCAGCAAGCCATCGAAGTGGTGAAAATGGCCATGGAAAGGGGCTGGAAGAAGTTGGCCCTTGTGGCTTCCCACGAGCATCAATATCGCGCCTATCTCACGTTCCTGCGTGAAGTGCTGGACAGTAAGAGCGGCATTATCCTGTACAATGCCCCGGTTCGTAACCTGAACTGGTTCGTGGATAGCGGGTGGGGATACCGCTTCGACCGCCTCCAGGCCGAGTTTGAACGTATTGAGAAATATGGCGCTATGGGTCATTTGGCCACCGCCGAAGAAGTAATTGAGTACCAACGATGGAAAGAATCTCTGCTGTAGAACTGCGTCCGCTGCTGGACGCCTTGGGGCTTTCCGGGGCCGAAGTAACGGAAACGGCTGTCCCTTTCGGGGATGCTGTCCTGGAAAAGGCCCATCAGGAAGGGTATATCCTTGTCTGGTGCCCGTCCTCCATTGCCGGGCACGCCATCACTCTCCGCTTCCTGCGGGAGCGCTTCGGGATAGATCCAGCCGTATATGAGCCGTGTTTCTACAACCAGGACTGGTACCTTGCAGAGTCCTTCATGGACCAGCCGTTGGACAACAGCTGGCACCTCATCAAAAAGGAAGTCTTGGAGGAATCCCGTGCCGTACAGCCCGGCGACTTACTGGCAGCCGGGTGCTCTTTCCCGCCGGCCGTGGTCTGTGCCTGGACCTTTTTCGCCTGGTATTATGCCAGGAGTGAATATCTCTGGTGGCACGACTTTGTCTGGTGTTCCGACGTCGACCACAATGGGGACCGCGTCTATGTGGGTAAGTATCACGACATTGACGGCATAAACAAGAACGGTTTCAGCATTCACCGCCATCTGGCCCTGAGACCGTGTTATGCCGCAGTTTCATACCAATAGCCTATGAAAGGAATTGTACTGGCCGGCGGGTCCGGCACCCGACTTTATCCCATTACCAAGGGCGTGAGCAAGCAGCTCCTGCCGGTTTACGACAAGCCCATGGTGTACTATCCCATCAGCGCTCTGATGCTGGCGGGCATCCGGGATATCCTCATCATCTCCACGCCGCAGGATCTGCCTGCTTTCAAGCGCCTGCTGGGCAGCGGAGAAGCATTCGGCCTGCATCTTTCCTACGCCGAGCAGCCGTCTCCGGACGGCCTGGCCCAGGCTTTCATCATCGGCAAGGAATTCATCGGTCAGGACAGCGTGTGCCTGGTGCTGGGAGACAACATCTTCCACGGCGCGGGCTTCTCCCCGCTTCTGAAGGAGGCGGTCCGTACGGCCGAAGAGGATGGCAAGGCTACGGTCTTCGGCTATTGGGTGAGCGATCCCGAGCGTTACGGCGTGGCCCAGTTTGACAAGGCCGGCAACTGCCTTTCCATTGAGGAGAAACCCGAGCATCCCAAGAGCAATTATGCCGTGGTGGGCCTCTACTTCTATCCCAACAAGGTGGTGGAGGTAGCCCAGAGCATCAAGCCTTCGGCCCGCGGAGAACTGGAGATTACCACCGTGAACCAGGAATTCCTGAGGGACGGCCAGCTTAAGGTCCAGACGCTGGGCCGCGGTTTTGCCTGGCTGGATACCGGTACCCACGACTCCTTGGCCGAAGCCTCCATCTACATTGAAACCATAGAGAAGCGCCAGGGCCTCAAGGTGGCCTGCCTGGAGGGCATCGGCCTGCGGCAGGGGTGGATTACCCCGGCTCAGGTGCGCAAGGAGGCCGCCCCTATGGCCAAGAACCAGTATGGCCAGTATCTGCTGAAACTGGCCGATGATGTGGAAAACGGCATTTATGATTGAAGTTAAGCATACGGAGATACCGGGCCTGCTGGTGATTGAACCCAAAGTGTTTGGGGACCACCGGGGCTATTTCCTGGAGAGCTGGAGCCAGCGGGATTTTGACGCGGCCGTGCGCCCCATCCACTTTGTGCAGGACAACGAGAGCAAGAGCCGGTACGGCGTGCTCCGCGGCCTGCATTACCAGAAGGGAGCCTGCGCCCAGAGCAAACTGGTACGCGTAGTCAAGGGCCGGGTGCTGGACATTGCGGTGGATATCCGCCGCGGCTCACCCTGGTTCGGCAAGCACGTGACGTGCGAACTCTCCGAGGAAAACCACCTGCAGTTCTTTGTGCCGCGCGGCTTTGCCCACGGATTTGTGGTTCTCAGTGAAGAGGCTGTTTTCCAATACAAGTGCGACTATCCCTACGCCCCGGAATCCGAGGGTGCCATCGCTTGGAATGACCCCGCGCTGGGCATTGACTGGCGCATCCCGGAGGCCGATATCCTGCTCTCCGAGAAAGACAAGCACCATCCGCTGCTGGCGGAGGCCACCGATTTGTTTGACTATTCCATAGACTATTACGCAGAATGAAGATCCTGGTAACCGGTGCCAACGGCCAGTTGGGAATGAGCCTCAGAAAGAGGGCCGATCAGGTGGAAAATGACTGGTTCTTCACCGACGTGGAAGAACTGGACATCACGGATGCCGCCGCTGTCAAGGCTATGGTGGCGCAGAACCGGATTGATACCATCATCAACTGCGCAGCCTATACCAATGTAGATGCCGCCGAGGACAACGAACCCCTGGCCGAACGGCTCAACGCCCAGGCGGTGGAGAACCTGGCTCTGGCTATGAAGGAAGTAGGCGGCCGGCTCATCCACATTTCTACGGATTACGTGTTTGGCGGAGAGCCGCACAACACGCCTTGCCGGGAAGACCTTCCGGCCTGCCCTACGGGCGCCTATGGCCGCACCAAACTCCACGGGGAAGAAGCCATCCTGCGCTCCGGCGTGCGGTATCTGATTGTCCGTACCAGCTGGCTCTACAGCGAGTACGGCAAGAATTTCCTCAAGACTATGCTGCGCCTCACGTCCGAGAAACCTTCCCTCAAGGTGGTCTTTGACCAGGTGGGAACCCCCACCTATGCCGGAGATCTGGCGGAGGCTATCCTGAAAATGGCCGCACAGGACGGCCGGGATGGAATCTATCATTATAGCAACGAGGGCGTATGCTCCTGGTATGACTTTGCCAAGGCCATTGCTGAATATTCCGGGCATACGGAGTGCGCCATTCAGCCGTGCCACAGCGACGAGTTCCCTTCCAAGGTGGTCCGTCCCGCTTATTCCGTTCTGGACAAGACCAAGGTCAAGGAGACCTTCGGCCTGTCTGTCCCTTACTGGACGGATTCCCTCAAGAAGTGCCTCAAGAACCTCTGAGGGACTCTTTGTTAACCCGCCAACTGCTTTCCTGAAGCCCGTCTCCCACGGGACAAACCGTTATGCGGTACCAGGTATTCCTTACCACATCGAAGTTGTTGCGGTCCTCTCCCAGATAGAACCGGTAGATGAGCCGGTCTCCCACCGGGGTGCTGTAGGTGGAGGAATGGTACTGGGCCTTTAATTCTATATAGGAGCAGATGTCCTGGTAGCGGCCGTCCTTGAAGACTTTGCCGCTGTCGGTCTGGACGTTCTCCAGGAGGTTTCCCTGGCAGTTTTCCAGCAAGTATACGTTGACGCTGCGGCTGAGCCCGGCGTTGGCGCCTTCGTTGAGGGCGCTCACCTGGTTGCCGCTTTTGCCGTAGCCCAGGCTGAAGGTCTCCTGCGGACCGCTCACCTTGCTGGGGCCCATCAGCAGGACGGAAGAGGGGCAGGCGCCCACGCGTACGTCCGTTACCTTGAAATCAATGTCTGACTGCAACTGGCTGCGGTCTATGGTGAGTTCTATGCGGGCCATCAGGCGCTCCAGTTCCACCTCCAGCACGCCGTCTTCTCCCACCGTGACGCCTTCCTGGCAGGCGGCCATAGGGATGCCCTGGCTGAACTCGTCCGGGTAGGCCAGGTGATAACGGTACTCGCGGGCTTCTTCCAAGGTGCGGAAGGGGAGTTCGTAACCCAGGTTGGCAGCGGCCACAATGGTGTAGGGGACGTCCCGGAGCAGGGTGGTGCGGTACTGCACCTTGCCGTCTACCAGCCGGATGGCCCGGGACGGCACGTACACCCTTTCTTCCAGGACGCCGAAGGCATTGAATATATATAGGTTGTAGTCGGAGATGCGGTTATCGTCCGGGTCGCCTGCCCGGGTGAGGGGGGAGGCGGTGCTAAGGATGACCCAGGAATCGGGTAGAGAAGAAGTCTCCTGAGAGCAGGCGGCCAGAACGATAAGAAAGCAGAAAAGAATCTTTTTCATAGTTCAGAATGTAACGGTGTAGGGTTCGCGGGTTTGCCAGGGAACAGTCTGGGTCTCTACCAGCACGGCGTCGCTCCTGACGGGGATGTCCGGGTCCGAGGAGCCCATCCGTTTGAGGGTGAGGCTGATCTGGTACTCCCGGGCCGGCTCCAGCGAAGCAATCTCTATGGGGTAGTAGCAGAGGATGCCGTCTACGGTTCCCTCCAGCACCAGCCGCGTACGCGGGATGTCTCCCTGCCCTTCCGGATTGGCATAACAGGAGAAGAGCAGGTTGGGAAACTGTCTCTCCAGGACCACGCGGCCCAGCCCGGGCCTCAGAAGAAGTTCGGGGTGAGGCAGGGCCCGGGTGGCCACGCTGTCCAGGCAGCCGGCATTGATCCAGGAGACCGGATGTCCGCCTCCCGGCCCCAGCGGTTTGTATTCCGTGGCCACGTTGGTGAGATAAATCTTAGTGCAGTGAAAAGAAGGGTCACGGTAGGGGCGCGCGCTGAAGTCGCAGGAGACGGAGACCAGTCGGATCTGTGAGAGCATAGGCTGCAGGTTCAGGGGATAGGTACGGGAAGCGGCATCTGCGAGGAGGCTCTCCGCCACCAGGTGCGGGGCATAGGGATTCTCCTCTTCCAGCCGGAAGGTTTTCTTGCAGAGGTTGCCGTAGTTGTTGATGTCCAGCCAGGGATCTGTGACGCCGGCGGTGCCGGAGAGGGCCACCATCCGTTTGGCGCCGGCACCGGAAACCCCGTAGACGTGGGCGGGGCCTTCGGGCCGCTGGATCTGCTGGTAACTGTCCAGTTTCTGGGCTCCCAGCGTATCGAAAAAGAACAGATCAATGGCTTCCGGTGTTGTATTTTTTGTCCATTGTATATATATTTGTGGCCCATTGGGGGCATCCTCGCTTACGAGGGGATGTTCGCACGAAGAAAAAAAGGCCGGAATCTGCAAGAACGCAGTGATGGCCACAGAAATGCGGCAGGTTGCAAAAGACGAGAAGACGGGGTGTAGATGAAAAGTCCGGCCTGTATTTTTTCTTCGCGACATGGTTTTTGGTTTTGGTCCAGGGGCAAAGCTATACACTGGACAACCCGAATCCAAGCATCGTAAGAAAAATAGTGTTGTATTAGAAGGTTTTGGAAAAAGTTTTGCTGTTTTAACCGAAAAATCGGTTGAAAAAATAATGTTTCTTATGACGTTAGCGAGTGTTTTTTACCCCATGCGTGAGCTCCTGCCCATCTTTGAGCGGCAGTCCCAGCTTCTCTGTGACAGCGCCGAGCTCCTCTGTGAGATGCAGCAGTCCCTTGACCGGGACCACTGGAAAACCGTCTATTCGGAGATCCGGAACAACGAGCATATGGGAGACGCCCAGCTCACCGAGTTCCGGGAGCAATCGGCCCGTGCCCTCTTCACTTCCGGCGTACGCCGGGAACTGACCACCATAGCCATGGCCCTGGACGATGTGCTGGATGTGGTCAAGGACGCCTCCAACGCCCTCAACATCTACCAGCCCGCCAAGATAGACCCCCAGCTGCAGGATCTTTCCCGCATCATCCTGGAGGAAGGCCAGGCCCTCCGGTCCATCTTCCCCCTGCTGGCAGACATCCGCAAGAACGCATCGGCCATCATTCTCCTGGCAGACCGCGTGACGGAACTGGAACACGAGGCCGACGAAGCCTACGAGAGCTACATCGGCTACATCTTCACCCAGGAGCCCGACCTCCGGGAAATGACCAAGTACAAGAATCTGGCAGAGCTTTACGAGAAAGCGACGGATACCGAGAAACGGGTATCGGACTGCATCCGCATCCTGTTGATGCATTACATAGGATAACAAAAAAACCGGTTCAAATCTGAACCGGTTTTTTATGGAGTTTCGGCGGGATTAGGCGCCGAAGTTGTCGAAGAGGATGCTCTCGGGAGCAACGCCCAGGGAGTCCAGCAGGTCTACCACGCACTTGGTCATCATAGGCGGACCGCACATGAAGTACTTGATGTCCTCGGGGGCCTCGTGGTCCTTGAGGTAGGTCTCGTACATCACGTTGTGAACGAAGCCGGCGGTGTACTTCACGCCTGCGGCATCGGCTGCGGGATCCGGACGGTCAAGGGCAAGATGGAAGTGGAAGTTGGGGAACTCTTTCTCGATTTCCGCAAAGTCTTCCAGATAGAAGGCTTCCACCAGGGCGCGGGCGCCATAGAAGAAGTGCACTTCCTTCTTGGTCTTGAGGGTCTTGAACAGGTGCATGATGTGGCTGCGGAGGGGAGCCATACCGGCGCCACCGCCCACGAATACGTATTCCTGGGAATCAGGATCGTCCTTGGGGAGGAGGAACTCACCGTAAGGACCGGAGATCATAACCTTGTCACCGGGCTTGCGGGAGAACACATACGTGGAGGCAATTCCCGGAGGAACGCCGGGCACGAACTTGAACACGCCCTTGGGCTGGGTGCGGTCGAACGGAGGCGTTGCGATACGCACGTTGAGCTTGATCACGTCCTTCTCTGCCGGATACGAGGCCATGGAGTAAGCACGGATGGTGGGAACGGTGTTCTTGAACTTGAGACCGGTGATGCCGTACTTCTCCCAGTCGCCCTTGTAGATATCGGCCACTCCCATATCGGAGAAATCGGCCTCGTACTCGGGGATATCGATCTGGATGTACTCACCGGACTTGAAGTCAATGTGCTCGCCTTCGGGCAGACGCACGGTGAACTCCTTGATAAAGGTGGCCACGTTCTCGTTGGAGATAACCTCGCACTCGAGCTTCTTGACGCTGAGGGCGCTCTCCGGAACGGCAATCTGGATGTTGTCCTTCACCTTTACCTGGCAGCCCAGACGCCAGCCTTCCTTGATCTGCTTGCGGGAGAAGAAGCCCGTTTCAGTGGGGAGGATGGTGCCGCCGCCTTCAATCACCTGGAGCTTGCACTGGCCGCAGTTGGCCTTGCCGCCGCAGGCGGAGGGAAGGAAGATGCCGTGGTCCGACAGGGTGTGCATAACGTCTCCGCCAGGGGTTACCTCCAGCTCCTTGGTGCCGTTGTTGATGTTGATCTTGACGGTACCGGAGGGGGTGACGGCGGATTTGATGATCAGGAGCAGGGCTACCAGGATCAGCGTCACTACTACGATGACTGCGATGGATGCAAAAATTGTATTACCCATAGTTCAGTCCTCCTACAGTGCGATGCCCATAAAGGTCATGAAGGCGATGCCCATCAGACCCACGGTGATGAAGGTAATGCCCAGGCCCTTGAGAGCGGCCGGAACGTTGGAGTAGCTCATCTTCTCACGGATGGCAGCCAGGGATACGATGGCCAGGAACCAGCCCAGACCGGAACCCAGGGAGTATACGGTGGCCTCGCCAATGTTGAGGAAGTCTTTCTGCTGCATGAACAGGGAACCGCCCAGAATGGCGCAGTTCACAGCAATCAGGGGCAGGAAGATACCCAGCGAGGAGTAGAGCTCGGGAGAGAATTTCTCCACCACCATTTCTACAATCTGCACGATGGCGGCGATAACCGCAATGAACACGATGAAGCTGAGGAAGCTCAGGTCAACGCCCTTGATGAGGGCATCGGGAGCCAGCACATACGTGTTGAGCAGGTAGTTGATGGGGAGAGTTACCAGGAGTACGAAGATAACCGCGACGCCAAGGCCTGCAGCTGTCTTCACATTCTTCGATACTGCCAGGAATGAGCACATTCCCAGGAAGTAAGCGAAGATCATATTGTCCACAAAGATGGACTTTACGAATAAGCTAAGATATTCCATAAGGCGTCACAATTATTTTTCCTGCAAGTCTTTCTGGATGCTGCGCTGGACCCACACGATGCATCCCAGGAGGATGAGGGCGAAGGGAGGCAGGATAACCAGGTTGTTGGGAACATAGCCGAAGCGGTTGAGGATGTCAATTCCAAACAGGGTGCCGCTTCCGAGGAGCTCTCTGAAGAAGGCTACGATGATGAGGATGAGACCGTAACCGGCGCCGTTGGCCACACCGTCCAGGAAGCTGGGCCAGGGCTTGTTGCCCAGGGCGAAAGCCTCAATACGACCCATCACGATACAGTTGGTAATGATAAGGCCGATATAAACGGACAGCTGCTTGTCAATGGCGTAGGTGGCTTCGAACGATTTGAGAATCTGGTCCACCAGAATTACCATCATAGCAACCACTACCAGCTGTACGATGATACGTACGCGGCCGGGAATGGTGTTTCTCAGGAGAGAGAGGATGAGGCTGGAGATGCCGCAAACCACAATCACGGAGAGGGCCATGACCAGCGCACCCTTAAGGGTAACGGTAACCGCCAGCGAAGAGCAGATACCCAGCACCAGCACGGTAATGGGGTTGCCCTTGAAGATGGGGTTGAGGATGGTTTCTTTAAGTTTTGCGTTCATGGCTTATTCCTCCTCTGCTTTGGGTTCAACTTCTTCAGCTTCGTGATTATGACCGCATTTGCCGCAGTGCTGCTTGGCCGGCTTGTTGGCCGTGAAGTACTTGGCATAGGCTTCCAGCCAGGTGTCAATGGCGGCGTCCAGACCCTGGGAGGTCATAGTGGCACCGGAGATGGCATCGATGGAATTGTCAATCACGGACTTGCCCTCGGCATCCTTGGGAGCGCCACCCTTCACAATTTCGAAGATCTGGCTGGGGGCTGCCGTAAAGTTGGGCTGTTCACCTACGAATTCGGCCTGGAAGGAAGGATCGTCCTTGATCTTGGCGCCCAGACCGGCGGTCTCGGACTCGTGATCAAAGTAGGCACCTGCGATGGTCTGGAGGTCGCTGTCGAAGGAGATGTATCCCCAGATGGGACCCCACAGACCGGCACCGTAGATGGGAACCACCGTACGGCCGTTCTTGAAGATGAAGACGGGAAGTTCGGGTTCGCCGGTTTTGTTGGCGCCACCCTTGATGTTGTAGTTCTGACGCTTGAGCTGCTTGGGGCTGTAGACCTCGATCTCTTCGCGGCTGGTGTTCAGCTCACGGAGCTCGTTGCCTTCCAGGTCAATCACAAAGGCCTTTTCAATTTCCTCTGCGTACTTGTCCAGCTTGGCGGCGTTGCCCAGCTTGTCCAGTTCGGCCTTGGTGCCGTACTGGGCGGCGGTGAGCATCTGGGAGATGGTCTCTGCCTTTTCGTTTGCATCCTGCTTGGCCTTGAGGCTCTGGGATACAAAAGCCAGGAGAGCTGCCACTATCACCACGATGACAGTGGTGTAGATAACGGTATATACGTTGTTATTGGTATTCATAGGGCAGATCCTTTAGGCAGTTATTGCTTTTTTGGCACGACGGCTCGTATGGGCCGATACCACGCAGTGGTCGATGAGCGGAGCCATGGTGTTCATAAGCAGGATGGCGAGCATCATACCTTCCATATAACCGGGGTTCCACAGGCGTACTACGACGGCGAGGGCACCCACCAGGAAACCGTAGATCCACTTGCCGGTCTCGGTCTGGGCTGCGGTCACAGGGTCGGTGGCCATAAAGACGGAACCAAAGAGGAAGCCGCCCATCACAATCTGGTAGTAGCAAGGCACCACGGTAGCGCCGGCCAGCTGACCCAGCCAACCCACCAGGAGACCACCGGCGATAGAGCTCACCATGATCTTCCAGGAGGCCACGCCGGTCCAAACCAGGATGAAGGCACCGATGAGGATGGCAATCACGCTGGTTTCACCGGTAGAGCCGGGGATGAAGCCGTAGAACATATCCATAAAGCTGTACTGACCCACGGCACCGGTGGCGGCGTCAAAGGCGCCGTCGTGAGCGATGGCCAGGGGAGTGGCCGAAGAAACGGCGTCCACGCCCTTGAGGGCAGGGACCCAGGTCTTGGACACCCATACGGCAGAGCCGGACATAGAGGAAGGATAAGAGAAGAAGAGGAAGGCGCGGGCCACCAGAGCCGGGTTCCAGATATTCATACCGGTGCCGCCGAAGACCTCCTTCACAAAGATGACGGAGAAGGCGACAGCCAGGGCCACCATCCACAGCGGAACGTCCACCGGGACAATGAGGGGAATGAGGAAACCGGTGACGAGGTAACCCTCGTTCACTTCTTCACCGCGAATCTGGGCCGAAGCAAATTCGATGGCCAGACCAACGGCGTAGGAAACCACGAACAGGGGAAGCATCCGGAGCAGTCCGTACCAGAACATATGCCAGAAGCCCCAGTCGAGGCCGTAAACAGTAGAGGTCTGCAGACCCACGTTGTACATACCGAACAGAGCGGCGGGTACCAGGGCGATGACCACCATAATCATAACGCGCTTGAGGTCGATACCGTCACGCACGTGGGCGCCCTTGGCCGTTACGGTGCCGGGAACCCGCAGGAAGGTGTCGAAAGCGTCAATAGAAGAGTGCAGCCAGTATAGCTTGCCGCCTTTTTCAAAAAGGCCGGGTTTCATTTCTTCTGCCATAGCTTATGCCATTTCTTTGATCATCAGGTCAATGCCCTTCTGGATAATGGCCTGGATATCGTTCTTGGAAGGGTCTACATAGTCGCAGAGGGCGAGGTCTTCCGGCAGCACTTCATAAATGCCGAACTTCTCCATCTTCTCGATGTCTCCGGCCAGGCAGGCCTTGATGAGGTAGATGGGGAAGATGTCCATAGGAGTTACGTCTTCGAAGCACTTGGTCTCTACGAAAGCGCGGGGGCCGCCGTGGAGGTTGGTGTCCATTTCGTACTCCTTCTTGGGCGTGAGCCAGGAGAAGTAGCACCAGGAAGAGCTGTGTACCTTGGGACGGAAGGGCTTGGCCCAGCCAAACCATTCGCGCTCGCGGCCTTCCTTGATGAGGGTGATCTGATCGTTGAAGAAGCCCAGATAGCCTTGGGCCCCGATGGTCTCTCCGGTGAGGACGTCTCCGCCAATGACGCGGATGTCCCCCTCTACCTGGGTGAGTTCCTTAACGGGAGTGCCGGGAAGAGCTACCACATAGCCGGTCTTGGCGGCGGCGGGGCCGGTGACGGCCACCTTGCGCGTAAGATCCAGCTTGCCCGTCTTGATCACGTGGCCCAGAGCGGCCAGGTGCAGCGGGGAGATGGTCCAAACGAGCTCTCCCTTCTGGATGGGGGCGATGTGGCTGATCTGCACACCTACGTTGCCAGCCGGATGGGGACCGTTGACTTCGTGGATGGAGGCATTCTCTACGCGGTGGAAAGGCGTGGAAGCGGCTTTCTCCTTGCAGATGGAAATGTGCACGGGAGCAATCTTGGCCAGGGCGTTGATACCGGCCTGGATATCGTCCAGGGATTCACGCAGGGTGAAGTCGGTGTCGGCGGCCAGGGGAGCCGTGCTGAAAGAGGAAACGAAAATTGCCTTGGGCGTGGTGTCCGGCTGAGCCATAGTGCCGTAAGGGCGCTGGATGAGCGCACCCCACAGACCGGTGTTCAGGAGGATTTCTTTGGTTTCTTGGGCGTTGGCGGGAGCCTTGGCACCGAAGTCCACGAACTCCTGCTTCTCGCTTGCTTTTACCAGTACTGCCAGCAATTTTCTCTTTTCACCCCTCACAATTCCGCACACGGTGCCGCTGACGGGCGAGGTGAACAGAATCTCGGGGCGTTGTTTGTCGGCCATCACGGGGGAGCCTGCCTTTACCGCGTCGCCTTCCTTGACCAGGAGTCTGGGGACCAGACCCTTGAAGTCGGTGGGCTTTACGGCAACGATGTCAGGAACCACGGTTTTGATGACTTCCGGGGCGGCAACACCCTTCACAGGTATGTTGAGGCCCTTTTTCAAATCGAGATTGTTTGACATTATTGAAATGGTTTTGTGTATTTCCAAAAATACTCCGCGAAGTTACGAAAAATTTGCTAATTTCGCGTCATAAAAATGGACCCGATATGGAGATTTTGAGAGATTTGAACGCCGAGCAAAAAAAAGCCGTCGAATGCATTGAAGGGCCGATGCTCATAGTGGCCGGAGCAGGGTCGGGAAAGACCCGGGTACTCACTTCCAGAATAGCTTATCTGATACAGCAGGGCGTTCCTGCAGACCGCATCCTGGCCCTTACTTTCACCAAGAAGGCCGCCGGCGAGATGAAGGAGCGCATTGCCCTGATGGTAGGGGAGCGGGAAGCCCGCCGGCTCTGGATGGGAACCTTCCATTCCGTGTTCATCCGTTTCCTCCGCGAGTTCTCAGACGTGATTGGCTTTCCGCCCACGTTTACCATCTACGATACCACGGATTCCGTGAGCTGCATCAAGACCTGCATCAAGCAGCTGAGCCTGGACGACAAAGTGTACAAACCCAAGGAAGTCCTGTCCCGTATCTCCAAGGCCAAGAACGACCTTGTGACCCCCACGCCCTATATGCAGGGCGCCGGCGGTTACCGCGACGAAGACGTCAAGCACAAGAAACCGGATATCCACCGTATCTATACCCTCTACTGCCAGACTTGCCAGAAGGCCGGCGTGATGGATTTTGACGACATCCTTCTTTATATGAATGTGCTCTTCAAGCGCAGCCCGGAGGCCCTGGGGGCCATTGCCGGCCGCTTCAGTCACATTCTGGTAGATGAGTACCAGGATACCAATATGGCCCAGTACCTCATTCTCCGCAAGCTGGCCGCCGGTCACCAGAACATCTGCGTGGTGGGAGACGATTCCCAGTCCATCTACGGTTTCCGCGGTGCCCAGATCCAGAACATCCTCAATTTCCAGAAGGATTTCCCCAAGGCCCGGCTCTTCCGCCTGGAGCGCAACTACCGCAGCACGCAGACCATAGTGAACGCCGCCAATTCCCTCATAGCCCACAACGAGGGCCGCATCCCCAAGAACTGCGTCTCTATGGGTGAGGAAGGAGAGAAGATTCATATCGTTCATTCTTACAAAGGTGATAACGAAGCGGAAGAGATCGCATATAGCATAGCTGATAGGATTAGAAGCGAGAGGTGTGAGTATAATGATTTTGCGGTCTTATATAGAACGAATTCTCAATCTCGTATCATAGAGCAAATGTTACGAACTCGAAACATTCCATATGCTGTTTTTGGAAATTCGTTTTATGATAGACTTGAAGTAAAGGACGTTATTGCTTATTTTAAGCTCTGTGTTAATCCGCGAGATGCTGAGTCTTTTAAGCGTGTGATTAATAAGCCTACTAGGGGAATTGGTGATACTTCGATGGCTTCATTGGCAAAAGCTGCTGATGCGCATGGATGTTCATTATTTGAGGCTGCTTTTTATGACGATTTGGAGAATTATGGGTTGAAGAATGCCGCGATACAAAAAATCAGAGCATTTTGTATGATGATTAAGCAATATGCCGATCAAGTATCTGACGTCCCTGCAATGGATATAGCTCGAGGGATTATTGATGATTCCGGCTTGTATTTGTATTACAAAACTGAAGCGAAATCAGAAGGGAACGATAGACTGCAAAATGTTGAGGAGGTACTTAATGCGGTTGCTTCTAAGCAAGAGGCGATAATTGAAGAAGCAGAGAGAGACGAGAAAGAGGTTGAAGAGAAACCGGTTCTGTATTTATCTGAGTTTTTGGAAGATATTGCTTTGCTTTCAAGTATAGATAATGAGGAAAAGGATAAAGAAACGGTTACGACGATAGAAAACAAAGTAAAATTAATGACGATTCATACCGCAAAAGGTTTGGAATTCGCTCATGTTTTCGTCCCGGGCATGGAAGAAAACATTTTCCCCTCGGGCGGGTGGATGTTAACACCTTCTGATTTGGAAGAAGAGCGTCGTCTGTTCTATGTCGCAATGACAAGGGCAAAGAAGACACTGACGCTGATGTTTGCGACTGAACGGTTTAGGAACGGAAAGACCGAGTATAACTCGCCCAGCCGCTTCCTGCGGGAGCTGGCGCCGCAGTACCTGGACAAACCCCTCCGCAAGGAGGACTTCGAGTCCCGCGCCTCCGTGGACGACTTTGACGACGACGCCCCCCGCGGCTTCCGCTGGTCCGGTGCTTCGCGCTGGTCACCCAAGCCGGCCCAGCCGGTGAGGCCGGCAGCTCCGGCCCGTTCCGTCGTGACCGGCCCCGACCGGATGTCCGCTCCCAAGCCCCCCATCATCGACGCCAATTTTGTCCCGGATCCCATGACCAGTTTCAAGGTTGGAGACCGCATCGAACATAACCGATTTGGGGAAGGAAAAGTCCTTGAAATCTCCGGAAATGTTCCAGACTTGAAAGCAAAAATTGTCTTTGATAAGTACGGTGAAAAACTTTTACTTTTGAAATTTGCAAAAATAAGGCACAAATAATTTGCATTATTACTTCGTTTGTTTTAATTTTGTAGCGAAGTTTTTCATAGTTTAAGTTTAGGTTAAGTAGCCGGCTCCCTGCAGTGAGTGCAAGGAGCCGGCGAATTTTTAGTCCCAATATAAGGAATAAAAAGTCCTATCCGCAATAGAAGTACTGCGTCACAAGGCGTCTCATTAGTTTAGTATCACCACGTGCCTCCTGATGCAGGTTTTGGTCGTTGTGGGCCTTCAAAGCCTTCAAAATACCGTCTATCATACGGGGGCGGAAGACGTCGGCTTCCTCGTAGACGGCGCGGTCTTTCTCCAGGCAGGCGGCACTTTCCATACAGCAAGTGGGTAATTGTTTGAGGGTGGCCAGGCGGCCGGCGTTCTCACTTTTGTGGATATCCATATCCACGTAGGTCTCCTGTGCCAGCTTCAAAGCCTGGGCCCTTGGCATCTCCAATCCCTTGCGGGCGGCTACGCACAGACCGGCCATCAGCTGGTAGATATCGGCCGAGCAGTCGGGGCTTCGCATCTCAAAGGTTTGCTTGGCGGTGGTGTCGTGGTCGGCCTGCTTCTCCAGCGGGTTGGCGGCGCTGCACATATCGGTTCCCGAGCTCCAGCCCAGCGGCACGCGGACCAGGGCGCTGCGGTTGCAGTCTCCCCAGCAGACGTTGGTGGGGGCTTCCTGGTGCGGCACCAGGCGGAAGTAGGAGGTGGGGTTCTTGTTGCCAAAGGCGGTGATGGACGGTGCCAGGGTCATAAGGCCGGCTATGGCGGCGCGGGCTTCTTCCGAGAGTTTTCCATCGGCCCCTAAGGTGGCGTTCCTGCCGTCTTTCATCAGGCGCATATGGATGTGCATACCGCTGCCGGCTTTGCCGGTGGTGATCTTGGGGGCAAAACTTACGTCCAGGCCGCTGCGGTACGCCAGGTTGCGGATGACCCACTTGGCCAGCAGGAGCTGGTCTGCGGCGGTGTCCAGGGGGCAGGGGAGAAACTCAATCTCGTTTTGCTCGTAGATTTTTCCGTCCAGGGTAAAGTTGCCTACCTCGGAGTGGCCGTACTTGATTTGGCCTCCGGTCTTGGCCACGTGGTCCATACACTCGCGGCGGAAGTCGTTGAGCTTGGCAAAGGGTTCGCTCTCGTGGTAGCCCTTCTGGTCCGTGGCGGGGAAGAGGTCGTCTTCTTCGCAAATCACGTAGTACTCCAGCTCTCCCATTGCTTCGAACTGCATCCCGGTGGAGGCTTCGAAGGCTTTTTCGGCCCTCATCAAAGTGGCGTGAGGGGCGCAGTCAAAGGGCTTGCCGCTCTTGTCGTAGAAGCCGCAGAGGAAGCACAGGGTGGGAATCTGGTTGAACGGATCCACAAAGGCCGTGCGGTAGCGGGGGATTACATAGAGGTCACTGTTCCCGGCCTCTATGAAGGAGGGGAAGAGGCTGGAGCCGTCTACCCGCTCGCCCTCCGTGAGGATGGTCTCTGCATACTCCAGGCTGTTGACCGTGAAGTTGAGGGTCTTGACGCGTCCGTCTTCGGCCGGATACATAAAATCAATCATTCGGATGCCCTTCTCTTCTATGAAGGTGAGCATGTCTTCTCTTGTGAAGTTTTCCGGGGCTTTTTCCAGAAAAGCCACTACTTCGTTAGGGTTCAGTGCTATTTTTTTATCCATTTTGGTTACAATGTGGTTATCAATACAAATATACAAAAAATAAGTGTACCTTTGTTCCCATGAAAAAGATTCTCATCCTGTTGTTGGCCCTGTTCCCGGTGTTCGTTGCCCGGGCCCAGGCCCCCTTTGCCAAGTACCTGGGGCAGGTAGATTCGGCCCCCTTCATTGTGGTTGACAAGCCCTCCCTCACCCTTACGCTGGTAGATGCAGATGGCAATGCCATCAAACAGTACGGCTGCTCCGTAGCCAAGAACTACGGTCCCAAGCAGGTCCGCGGAGACAACAAAACCCCCGAAGGTACTTTCAAGATTAACGAACTGCTTTACGCAAAGGGCATTCCCCACGACTTCAAGGACGGCAAGGGCCCCATCAAGGACGCCTACGGCCCCTGGTTCCTCCGCCTGGACGTTCCCGGCTACCGTGACATTGGAATCCACGGCACTCCCTTCCCGGAGAGCATAGGCACCCGCGCCACCGAGGGCTGCGTCCGCCTCCGCAACGAGGACATAGTGGACCTCAAGAACCGCGTCAAGCTGGGCACTTGGGTCATCATCACCCCCGAAGCCGAAAAATAGCGTTACGGGCCTAAGGGGCACCGGCCTCCTAAAAAGTTAAGGAAAACTACTAAAAAAATTAGGAGTTTTAAAAATTATCGTTATCTTTGCCGTTGGAAACTATACGCAAACCGCTGTATGAAACAAAAACTAACGGCCAAAGAAGAGATGCTGATGAACATCTTCTGGGAACACGGAAGCCTGTTTATCAGAGACTTAATCTCCTACATTCCCGAACCCAAACCGCATTACAATACGGTAGCCACCCTGGTGAAGTTTCTGGAAGAAAAAGGCTTCCTGGAGCGGGAGCCTATGGCCAACTCGTTCCGTTACAAAGTAAAAACTACTGAACGGGAGTACCGTGGCACTACCATCTCCGAGGTGGTGGCCCGGTATTACGACAATTCGTACCTGAGTCTGGTCTCTCAGTTTGTGGAGGAGGACAAGATGGACCTCCAGGATCTCAAGGACCTCATTGCCCAAATTGAAAAGAACCAGAAATGAGTCCGTTCCTATTATATATAGCCAGAGCCGGACTCTATCTGAGCCTGTTCTATGCGTTCTACCTGCTGGTAATGCGCCGCACCACCTTCTTCCGTTTGAATAGGGTGCTGCTGCTCCTGGGCTCCTACCTGTGCCTGCTGCTTCCGCTCATCCGTCTGAGGACCGTAACGGTGTCCATCGTTTCGGAAGGGCCCATGATGGTGGGCGTGGAAGGAGAAGGCGTGGCGGCTTCGGCCCCCTTCCCCTGGCAGACGGTTCTGCTGGGCGTATACCTGGCCGGCATGGCTGCGACGCTGGTGCTTTATATTGCATCGGCCTGGAAGATGGGCCGAATGATGAGAAAAGGCAAGGCCCAAGAACGTGAAGGCTGCCGCCTGGTGCTGCTGGAAGAGAATGTGCCGTCCTTCAGCTGGGGCCGAAAGGTGGTGATGAGCCGCAAAGACCTGGCGGAGAACCCCGCCATCTTCACCCACGAGCGGATGCACGTGAAGTGCCGCCACTCCGTGGATATGATCCTGTTCCTTCCCCTTCAGCTGCTCCTGTGGTGGAATCCGCTGGTGTGGATTACCCGCGAGGAATTGCGCCTCCTGCACGAGTATGAGGCCGATGAAGGCGTTATTCAAAATGGCATCGATGCAACCCAATACC
>JAEEGK010007727.1_pt1 | contig 25596 bp, 15 predicted proteins | sample 8958771 | NCBI WGS metagenome assembly JAEEGK01 (sample SAMN16246547, study PRJNA631951) | gut metagenome | biome: gut microbiome; feature: rumen; material: SC-attached | host: Bos | place: Iran: Karaj | collected 2018-10
CTGTCTTGCCATGGACAACACTTTCCTTAGGACCACCACTTTCAATGGCAATGACCGGAAGACCAGAGTACATGGCCTCTACTGGTACAATACCAAAATGCTCATTAGTTGGAGTGTAGATTAAACACTGAGAATGATGCAGAAGATAGGTACGCTGATTTTCACTGAAGGAAAGAAGGAAAATAATATTAGCTTTTTGAAGGGCGTCCTTATCCACTTCTGTTTCATTCTTATTCATGGATTCTGGCCATATGGTTTGATAGGTGAAATGATTTGCTTTAGCCATTTCTACCAATTCTTTATGATATTCTACATTTTCTGGATTTAAGAGATCATAACCACCTGCTATTACCATTCTGATATTTTTAAATTCTTCTTCAGAACATCTTTCTCTTAATTCTTTTAAAGTTTTAATATTTAAATCTAAATTCTTTTTCCTTTCAAAACGGTTAATTGAAAGAAGTGTAATTCTTTCACTTTATTATAAAAAAAAAAAAAAAAAGTATATAATAGTCATAAAAATAAAAAATATAATAAATTATAAAAAATATTAAAAATTTAAAAACAAATTAAAAAAAAAAGATGGAAATTGATATATTAAATGATTTATTAAATAGAACAATATCAAATTTATTTACAAATAAAGAAAAACACTTATCATATTTTTCAACAGAAGATGATGAATATTTATCAGATGATATGAAAGTAAAAAATGATAAAGATTTATCTCATACTCAAGTATTTGAACATGGTACTTTTGAAAATATAATTGGAAAAAATCATCATCAACATCAAATAATGAATCCAATAATTGAAGAAAAAAAAGAACAAAAAGAACAAAATATTACTCCTGAAATATGGAGAAATACAATAGGAAAAAAAAAATTTGAAAATTCAATGCATCGTTTAAATGTTGATGAGAAAAAAATAAAAAATTTACAATTATCAAATTTATCTTTAGATGCTTTACAAAAAGAAAAAGCAAAAGTAAAAAATGAATTAAAAAAATATGATTCTGATTTTAATGAAGTATTTAATTATTTACCAACAAAACAAGATAAAGAAATAATGAAACCTTTATATATTTATTATAAAAGTATAAAAAATGCAATTGAAAAAAAAGAAGTAAATAATGAAGGAAATTCTGTTATGAATCCTCGTTATAGTCAAGTTACTTATTCTGTTGTTTCTAATAATTCTGATACTGGAAATATTAAAAATAATAATTATAATAATTATCATCAACAAATTAATAATCAAAATAATAATTTAAATCAAAAAAGTAATTTTAATTATCATAAAAAAGCAAATAGTTCTTCTATGCAAAATAAAAATGAAATTCAAGATGTTGTTAAAGAAAAAAAAAGATCTTTAAGTAAAGATGAAATTAATGCATTGGAAAGAGAATATAAAGATATTAAAAAAGAACAAAAAGATTTAAAAGATATGTTAAGAAATTATCAAAATGAATTTCAAAAAAGTAATAATAGAAAAGTTAAGTTTTTAAAAGATATTACTCCTGTTGAAAGAGAATATCAAAAATATAAATCTAATAGACAAAGATTAAATGATATTATGGAAATTATTGAGTCAAATAAAAAAAAATAAAAATTAACCAAATTAATTTTTTATAAAAAAAAAATTTTAAATACATTTTAAAAAAAAAATTGTTTTATATTTTTATTTAGTTTTTTTCATTTCTGTTAAAATTTTAATTTGATGTTCTAATGTTCTAAATTTAATATTTAAATCATCTCTTTCTTTTTTTTGTTCTTTTTTAATCTCTTCTAATTCTTTATTAGTCATTTCAAAATCTTTTATAGTTTGATAATTAGTATTTTTAGTATAATATGTATCTTCATTTTCTTTTTCATCATCTCTCATACTTTTAATTTTACTTGTAACATTTTTTAATCTTGTAGCAAAACTAATTACATTTTTTTTTTTCTTTTTACCTTTAAATTCCAATTCCATACTTTCAGAAAATAAATAATTATCAATATATTTACAAGTCAAATTAGCATTATTAATTTCAAAAGGAGAAGAATAATCAATTCCATAATTTAAATTATTTCTTAAATGATATCCCCAAAGTAAAATTTGACCACTAGTTTCAATATGAGGATCACAAGGATTAGCACATAATAAAATAATTATATTAGTTCCACAAGAAATTACAGTATCATATAAATTTTGCATAAAGAAAGTTAAAGGATCTTGAGGTTGAATTTTCCTACTTAATTGAATTGATATATTTGATAAATCTTCATATGAATTTTGTGATTCTCTATAAATTTTTGGTGTTGGTGCTTTTGGTAAATTAAAAGCATAATTTGCATCATTCATTTCTATAAAAGTAAATTTGGATATTTCTTGAATATCATTTAATTCTTTTAAATTATTTAAATCATTATTTTTTTCTAAAAATTTTAAATCACCAGTATTATTTTGATATAAAGTAAATGTAATTGCTAAATGTGATTTACTAACTAAATCTTTAATACGATATTTATCACATAATTTATATCTCATTTCATTTATTTTTTCAATAATAGAATTAAAATTCATTATTCCAAAAATTATGGTTTCTTCAAATAATGTATCTCTAAATTCTACATAATATTGATGTACAGTTAATGTAACAACATATGATGCAGCAATTCCATAAAAACATTTCATTCCTTCTTGAGATAAATTCATATAATTAAATAATGTCTTCATTGTATATCCTAATATTCCTTTTTTTTTATGATAACCTATTAAAGTATGTGTTTTACCACTTTTATTTGGTCCCATTATAAACATACATGAATTAAATCCATTAAACATTTTTTTTACTTTTGATTCTACTATTTGTTTATATAAATCTGATATTTCATCTTGTTCTGAAAATACTGAATCATATTCAAATACATGTGAATTATTTTTTAATTTTGTTTTACTTATGCTATCTAAATCTTTGCCTGTTTTTATATTATTCATTATATATTTTCCTCTTAAAGGCGTTTTTGATATTATTATTTTATTTGATTTGTGAGTTGATGTAAATGTATAATATAAATATTGTGGAATTATTTTCTTTTTCCTTTTTATATCTTTTAATTCTTCATCATCTTCATCTTTTAATAATTTTTTTTCTGCAATTTTTTTTTTATTTAGTGTTTGTGAACGTGGTCTTTGTTCTGGTGGTCTAAAACCTTTTGTATATGTGAAATTTCTATTTTCTACCCATTGTTTTAAAAGAAGTTTTTCTCTTCTTCTAATGTTCAAATCATTATATTTTGATGGAAGAACTGAATATCCTCTTAATCTAACAAAAATTTCAACAACATCATTTTTACTTTTAAAAGGAAATTCCTTAGTTAATGTTATAGGTTGCATTTGATTATCCATTTTATTTTATTTATTTTATTATAATAATTTAACAACTTAGTATAGAAATATATCTACCAAAATAAAAAAAACAAAAAAAACCCCAAATTAACAAAAAAAAAATTAAATTAAAAACTTAAATAATAAAACTTAAAAACTAAAAAAATAAACTAAATATGGAAGATTATGCTCAATTAGGAGTACCAATTGAGTTATTAATAAAAATAAAGCCTGAGCCTCAACAAAGAACAGATTTAAAAATATATGAGCAAAAAATATCTCTTTTAGATCAATATGATAGAGCAATAGAAGACTTTGCAACAAATGGTGCAATACTTGAAAGTGCTGATGCAATAAGAAGTACATTTAGTAGTACAGTTGGAAAATATATTAATTTTGTTGTTCATGGTGTAAATTTAACTTTATTTACTTTTGGTGCTAAATCAAGTGGAAAAACATTTTGTTTACAAGGAAATCAGAATGAAAGTGGTTTATTAGGTTTAATTGTAGAAACATTATTTGGTAATTTAGAAAGTAAACGTGCACAACTTCTTGATGAAATGCAAAGAATAAATGCTCCTGAAGCAGAAATGACAACATTTGCTTATAATGTTAGAATGAAATATGTTGAAATAAGAGATGAAGGAATTGTTGATTTAATACAAAAATATAATACAATGAAACAACCTTGTCAATTAATGTATACTGAAAATGATGGTTATGTAATTAATGGTGCTGCTTTTGTTACTTTAAATAATTCATTAGCTTTTCCTGATATTCTTGCAGAAGGAGAAAAATTTAAAGCTCCTTATGAATATAATAAAGTTACTAAAAATTCTACTATGTTAGTAATTGAAGTTATACAAACTTTAAATAATAAAACTACAGGAGATAATAAAGTTATTACTTCAAAAATTGTTATTTTTGATTTACCATCTGCTGATATTTTAAGTGAACATTTTAGAAATTTAAGTAATTCAATGGAATATAGAGGAATTTATGCTTTTCAAAATATGATTGGTGATTTAGCTAAAACACATAATAATGCAATGCCTACAATTTATGAAAATAGTGTATTAACAAAATTAATGAAAGAATATATAGGAGGTAATTCATTAGTAATGGGAATTTTCACTTTACAAAATAATAATTTTACAATATCACAAATTACATTTAAAATGATGAAATTATGTTCTCATATTTTAAATTATCCAATATTAAATGATGCAAATGCAATTGGTTTATTAAAAAAATTTCGTACTGATATTGCATATTATAGTAGATTTAAAGGAAATAATCCAGGTTATGAGATGAGACCTCCAATAATAAATCCAGGACAAAATGAAAATACATTTCAAAATAATCAAATACCAAATCAAAGTGATATTAATGCAATACAAGCAAGAAATAATTTCTTAGAAAAAGAAAATCAAAGATTAGATGATTTATTAAAAGAATCTGATATGGAAAAAGCAAATTTAATTCAATCAATTTCAAATATGAAAAATACTATTCCTCAAGGAACTGATTTTAATCCTGTTAATCAAATGGGTGCAATGCCTCCTTTCATGGGAGATAAATATGATGTTACTAATAAATTATTACATATTGAAAGTGATATTAATGAAACTAATTTAATTAAAGATCATGTTAATAAATTAAATGAAAGATTTAATACACTTGAACAAGAAAGAAAAGATCTTGCTGAAGAAGTTGAAAGATTAAGACAAGATAATTTAAATTTAACAAATGAAATAAATAGAATTCAAAATGAAGCAAATTCAAATAAGACAAATTCAGATAATGAATTATTTAATTTGAAAGAATTATTAAATTCAACAAAAAATGAATTAGATTATATGAGAAGTGAAGCAGAAAAATATAGAAAAATTCAAGCAGATTTATTATTAGAAATAGATGAAAGAGAAGTACAATATAAAAAACAATTAGAAGATAAAGAAAGAGAAATAGAAATGAAAATGATAGATCAAAATCAAGCAGAAAAAAGAAGATTAGAATCAGAAATGAGAGAAGCAACAAGAAAATTAGAACATTATGGAGAAGAAAATAATGATTTAAATAAAATAATAGAACAATTAAAAGCAGAAAATAGAAAATTAACATTACAAATAAAAGAAATGAGAAGTTCAGTTTTAGATAAAATCAATAAAGAAGATAATGGAGAAGATGAAGAAAATCCATCAAGTAAATTAAAATTAATGAGAATGTATAACGATAGAGAAAATGAATTAAAAGATAAATATGAAGTTGAAAAAGCACAAAATGAAAATTTAAGAGAAAAATTAAAAAAAATGAGAACTTATGCAAGAAAAGCAAGAAATATTGCATTAGATTATTATCCTCCAAATGAAGAATTACCAGAAATGTTAACAAAAGATTTAAATGCATTTTTTGAAGATTCTGAAAATGAAAGTGTTATTCAATTTTTAGAATTTGAAATAAGATCTTTAAGAGAAAGAAATAAAAAATTAGAATATGAAAATAATAGATTAAAAACAGAATATAATATAAATCCAAATCAAATTCCTAGTTTTAGTAATAGTAATGGTAGATTAAGTCAAACTCAAAAATTTAATAATCCAAGTTCATCTGCTTTTCCTCCTCCAAATGTTCCTACTGATATTAATAATTTATCTGATAGGGAAATACAAAAAAAAATTTTAGAAGAAATTGCTAAATTAAAAAGTTCTCCTCAAAGTGGAATAATTGAATCACAAAATAATCAAAATATTTTAAATAGTCAACAACTTTTAGAATTAAATAATTTAAGAAATGAAAATTTAAAATTAAATGATGAAAATAAAAGATTAAAAACTATTATAAATGATACTACTGTTAATGATATTCAAAATACAAATGATTCTGATAATCCAAAAGCAATGAAAATGAAAATTAATTTCTTAGAAAAAACCATTGAACAATTAGAAAAAGAAAGAAGTGAATTAAATATGAGATGTACTATGGCTGAGGAACAATTAAAAAACTTTCAAGAAATGTTTAATACTACTACTCAAGGCTATCAAAAGAAGATTTTGGAATTAAATAAAAGATTAGAAGCTGCTAATTTAAGATTGAATCAAGAATATCTTAATTCTAATTTAGATTAAATATATTATTTTTTTATTTTTTATTATTCTTTATAAAATATATTTTTTTTTATAAAAATTAATCATCTTTTTTTTATTTGAATAAATGATTAATTAATTAAATATTATTTGATTATAAAAAAGAATATATTATATTTAATTAAGATAATTTCATAAATAAAAATTAAAATAAAAATAAAAGGATTATATTAGTTTCTCCGAATAAAATAAAAAATTAATTACCAAAATATAATATATAAAAATCAAAAAAAATATAATTTTATATATAAAAAAATGGAACAAACAAATGTCCCTCCTAAAAAGGATGAAAAAAAAGATTTTAGTACAGCAATTCTTGACCAGAAAAAAGCTCCATATCGTCTTTTAGCAGAAGAAGGAATAGGAACATCAGAAGATAATTCAGTAATTCAATTAACACAAAAGAAAATGGATGAACTTAAAATATATAAAGCAGAAACAGTTCTTTTAAAAGGAAAAAAACGTAAAGAAACAATATGTGTTGCACTCCCAGATGATACAGGAAAATTAACAGATGATAAAATTCGTCTTAACAAAGTAGTTAGAAATAATTTAAGAGTAAGATTAGGTGATGTAGTATCTGTTCATAAATATCCAACTGTACCTGTTGGTAATCGTGTACATATTTTACCTTTTGAAGATTCAATTGAAGGAATTTCTGGTAATCTTACTCAAACTTATCTAATTCCTTATTTTAAAGATGCTTATAGACCTGTTCATAAAGGTGATACTTTTGTTTGTAGAGGAGGATTTAAAAGTGTTGAATTTAAAGTTGTAGAAACTGATCCTGACAAATGTTGTATTGTTGGACCACAAACTGTTATTTTTGATGAAGGTGAACCTATTAAAAGAGAAGATGAAGAAAGAGCTGATGGTGTTGGTTATGATGATATTGGTGGTTGTAGAAAACAATTAGCTGCAATTAGAGAAATGATTGAATTACCTCTTAGACATCCTCAATTATTTAAAAACTTAGGTATTAAACCACCAAGAGGTGTTTTATTATATGGTCCTCCTGGTAGTGGAAAAACATTATTAGCTAGAGCTATTGCAAATGAAACTGGTGCTTTCTTTTTTTTAATTAATGGACCTGAAATTATGTCTAAAATGGCTGGAGAAGCTGAAGGAAATTTAAGAAAAGCTTTTGAAGAAGCTGAAAAAAATTCACCTGCTATTATATTCATTGATGAAATTGATTCAATTGCTCCTAAGAGAGATAAAGTTCAAGGAGAAGTTGAAAGAAGAATTGTATCTCAATTACTTACTTTAATGGATGGTTTAAAAGCAAGAGGACAAGTTATTGTTATTGGTGCTACTAATAGACCTAATGCTCTTGATACTGCTTTGAGACGTTTTGGTCGTTTTGATCGTGAATTAGATATTGGTGTACCTGATGAAACTGGTCGTTTAGAAATTTTACGTATTCATACTAAAAATATGAAATTATCAGAAGATTGTGATTTAACTAAAATTGCTCATGATACTCATGGTTATGTTGGTGCTGATCTTGCACAACTTTGTACTGAAGCTGGTCTTCAATGTATAAGAGAAAAAATGGATATTATTGATATTGAAGATGAAAAAATTGATGCAGCAATTCTTGATTCAATGGCAGTGACAAATGATCATTTTGTTCATGCATTAGGTCAAACAAATCCATCAAGTTTAAGAGAAACAGTAGTTGAAGTTCCAAATGTTCAATGGGAAGATATTGGAGGATTAGAAGATGTAAAAAGATCACTTCAAGAAATGATATTATACCCACTTGATCATCCAGACAAATATATAAAATTCGGTTTAAATCCATCACATGGTGTATTATTCTATGGACCACCAGGATGTGGTAAGACATTAATGGCAAAGGCAATAGCAACAGAATGTTCTTCAAATTTCATTTCAGTAAAAGGACCAGAATTATTAACAATGTGGTTTGGAGAATCAGAAGCAAATGTAAGAGAAGTTTTTGATAAAGCACGTCAAAGTGCTCCATGTGTATTATTCTTTGATGAACTTGATTCAATAGGTATATCAAGAGGAAGTGGAGTTGGTGGTGGTGGAGAAGCAGCTGATAGAGTAATAAACCAACTTTTAACAGAAATGGATGGTATTGGAGTAAAAAAAAATGTATTTATAGTAGGAGCAACAAATAGACCAGATATTTTAGATGAAGCTTTATTAAGACCTGGAAGACTTGATCAATTAATTTATATTCCTTTACCAGATTTAAAAAGTAGACTTGCTATAATTAAAGCTATCTTAAGAAAAACTCCAGTTGATCCTAATATACCTCTTGATTTTATAGCAAAATTAACTGAAGGTTTTTCTGGTGCTGATATGAAAGAATTATGTAATCAAGTATGTAAATGTGCAATTAAAGAAGCTATTCAATTTGAAGAAGAAAAAAAAGCTCTTCAAAAAGAAAGACCAGGACAAGATGTTGTTATGAGTGATGATCCTGTTCCTATGTTAATGAGAAGACATTTTGAATATGGTTTAGCTCATTGTGTAAAATCAGTTCATGATGTTGATTTACAAAGATATGAAGATTTTAAAGCTAAATATGATCCTAATTTCAGTTTTGAAAAGAAAGGAGGTGGAGGAAATAAAATTCAATGGCCTGATGGAAAATCTGATGGAAATTCACAACAAGCTCAAAATAAAAAGAGTAATGATGATGATTTAGATTTATATTCATAAAAAAAAAGTATATTTTTTTATTTTAATTTTTATTAAATGAATTTAAAGAATTTTTAAAATGTTTTTTATAATATTAATAATATAAAAAAATAAAAAATTTAAAATATAATAAATGAATGATAATATAATATATCATAATAATACAACATGTGGAGAAAAAGAAATTATTGTATCTAGAAAAATATCTCAACATAAAGTTTCTTTTACACCAACATGTGCTTCAGATAAAGTGATAAATGATATGGATATTGATTTTTCTCCATTAATCACAAATAATAATAATAATTTTAACCAAAATAAAAAAAATGAATCTCAATTTTTTTCATTAAAAACATTAGAAAAAAAGAAAAAAAGTTTAGAATCATTTGATGAAAATTTTAATGAAATAATAAATTCATTAGCAATTTTAGTACAAGAAAAAGAAAAACAAAAAATAGAAAATGAAGAAAAACCAAATAAAGAAAAAAAAAAAAGTATAATAAGAACATTTTTACAAGAAAATGAAGAAGATATAAAAAGTTTATCAAACACAGAAGAAATAAATGACTTTTATGAATTTAATGAAAATTGTTATCAAGTAATAGATGATATAATTCCAATAAATAATATTCCATTACCTAAAATTTCATTTCCTTTTTTTAAAGATGTTCCTTCAAAAAAAAAAATAGCAATATTTGATTTAGATGAAACAATGGCACATTCAGAATTTAAAAATATTGAAAAAGCACAAAATATAATAACAGTAAAGCCACCAAGTAGAAAAGAAGTAAAAATAGGATTAAATATAAGACCTCATTTAAAAGAAGCTTTAGATTTAATAAAAAAACATTATTTTATTATTGTTTATAGTGCAAGTGATCGTTCTTATGCAGATCCAGTTTTAAATTTTATAGATCCAAATAATGATTATTTTCAATATAGATTATATAGAAGTCATTGTATTTATTCAAAAGTTAAAGATGATGATAAAATAAAATTATATATTAAAGATTTATCTATTTTTAAAAACGTTGATTTAAAAGATATGGTTATTATTGATAATTCTATTTTATCTTATGCTTATCATTTAAATAATGGAATTCCTATTGTTCCTTATTATAAAGGAGAAAAAGATTATGAATTAATGTTTCTTGCTGGTTATTTAAGTTCTATTAGAAAATGGAAAGATTTAAGAGAAGCAAATAAAAAATATATTAAATTAGAAAATTTAATTAAACAATATAAAAAAAAAGAAAAGGAAAATAAAGATAATGATGATGATAATTTTTCTTCTGGAGAAGATTCTCCTATGAAGAATAAAAATTGTGAATCAGTTATTTCTGGTTTTTTAGATGCTGCAAATAAAGTAAATGATAACAATATTACTAATAGTTAAACCTTTGGTAATATAAATTATAATTTATTATTTGTGTTATAAAATAATTTTTTCGTTTTTGTTGTTTATATCAATTTTATAAAATGAAATTATAAATTATTTACATTAATGGTAAATATTATAAAAATAATTAAAATAGTTTAAGTAAATTTTTTTATCTTATTTTATTATTATAGAACAAAAAATTATTATCATATAATTATATAATTATTTAATTTAATCAAAATATTTTTTAATTTCTTTCTAATTAAATATTTAAATAATTTATATAAATTTTCGAAACCCCAATTTTTTAATTAAATTATATATTTATTTTTAATAAATTAAACAATAGGTCTATATTTTATATTACTTTCAATCATTTCTTTTGTAATTCTTTTAGCTGCTCTTTGTTTATTTAAATACCAAAAACTACCACAAATTAAACTTATAAAAATAAACATAGTTATACCTACTGCAATAGTTTCAGTTAATTTTTGATTATTCATTCTTCTTTTGTTTTTTTGTTGAAATTTAGTTTTATAAATTGTAATACTTTGAGTTTCTTTATCAAATAAAATAGCATGAGATTCAAAAAATGGAATTCCAAAAATCCATTTTTTAACAAAAAGTGAAAAATATATACTAAAAGAGTAATCATTTTTATTTAATAAATTATTCATAGGTATATTTATTGAATTATTTTCAATAGAAAATGAAATATTTTTTGATAAAAAAGTTTTATTTTTTATTATATCATCAATACATTCAAAATGAGAAATATTTAATTTATGATCATTTTTTATTTTACAAATTTTTTGATTTATTAAATCATTAAATAAATTATCTTTAAAAAAATCTAATAATTTTAAAGGAAATATTAAACCATTTGTTCCACTATCAAGAATAATATCTTGTTCAGTTTTATTTAATTCATAACTTTTATTATTAATTATCAATTTTTCAAAATTAATCCACCAATCATCACCACTGTATCTACTAATAAATACTATTACTTCATTTTTTGAAAGATGATTTGGAATATCTCCAATATAAATTTTACCAGTATTTATTATATCACATAAAAACTTTTTTTTTGTAATTTTTCTTTTATCATATAATTGATCAATGAATGAAATTGAACTTCCTGGATTTTTATCTTTAAATTGATTAAAACCAATAATTCCATCAATTTTAACGTTTATAGTTGAGTTATTAACTAAAATAAATCTAAAATTTTGAATTTTTATTCCAGAAAATTGTATGTTATCTATACTAACATTTCCTTTTACTATTCCAGAAAGATATTTTATATCTTTTTCAGTTGTTGAATTTTTATAAGTACTTGATTCTTTTTTATTAAAGGAATTATTAAATTGACAATTTAAACATTCTTTATCATAAAACCAAATTAATGAAGATCCTGTATCAAATAGTAAATTTAATTTTTGATTATTTGAGCCCACTGTTATATTTATGTGATATAGACCTGTTGATAATTTTGATAAAATATTTCCATAACCTTTTTTTTCTACTAGTTTTCTTTTATTTTTTTTTATTGTGTTTGATTCTATTTTTATTAAATCTAATTCTAAGTTGTATATTTGTATTATTGAAATTATGAAAATTCCATATTTAAACATTTTTTTTATTTTTTATTATTTATGAATTAAAAAATAATAAACTACTTACTTTAATTATAATATTTTAATTATTTTTTTTTATTTAATCAAATTAAATATATAACAAAATTTAAATGATATTGAAAACTTTTCAATATTTATTATTTCTAATTTATAAGAGCTTAATAATTATTGATAATATATTAAAAATTATATGAAATAAATAAGATTTTAAATTCTCTTTTAAAATAAATTCGATGAAATTATAAAAAAAAATAAATAAATATATTTATAATTTAATTAATTATTATCTTAAATAATTATAACTTATTTTCTTTTCTGAAAAGCTTCATAATAATTTCATTAGCTTTAAATCGTTTTGCAGCGACATGAGAATTTTTACTACAAGAATAATATTTTTTAACATTAATTTTATAATTACTTTCAGAATTTGTTTTACTTAAAGAATTAATATTATCATTAATTGAATAAGAATTAAAAAAATTAGTTTGATTACTAATAAAATCCCATTTATTTAAAGTAGTTAATGTGTTTAAACTTCCAGTACTAAAATTTTCATTTTTAATAAAATTATTTAAATTTTTTTTTTTAATTCTTAAATTAATTTTTTTATAAGTATTATTTGTATTAGCAGAAGGAATTCTATTAGGAAAATTTCTATGAGAACTTAAATTATTATCTTCTTGAAAACTATTTTGAAAAGAATTTTTAGAAAGAGAATAAGATAATAATTGATTTTTCATTATAAAATTATTTCTAGAAGAATTAATTGGAGTAACATGTTGTGTATAAATTTCAGGTTTAGAAAATGTAGTATTATTATTATTATTAGAAAAATATGATAATAAACTTTTATTATTTTCATAATCTTCACTATCATTATTTAATTTAGAAAAAATTTTTAAAGCTGGATCATTTTCTTTATAAGTTGATAAAGATAATTTTTTTATTTCACCTAAAGAATTTAAATAATTTTTTGTTGATTCATTTGAATTATCTTTTATTTGAATCATTTGAGAACTTCTACTATGATAATTTATTGTTTTAATATTATTTTCTTTATTATTTTTTTCATTTTCTTTTTCTTTTTTATATATTTCATTTAAAAATCTTTTTATCATATTTGAAGAATTTTTACTTTTTCTTTTTAAATTTAATACATCATTTTTTTGAAGGAAATTTATAGGTTGTGTTTTTATTAAATCTTTTAGACTTTTTATTTTATCATCTTGTTCATTTCTTTTCTTTTTTGAAAATTTAATTGTTTTTTTTAATTTTTTAGTATTAATTTGAATTTTTGGTTTTAATATTTTTAATTTTTTACTAAAATCCTTTAAACTTTCTTTATAATAATCATTAAAATATTGTGAAAAATAAAAAATATCATTTTTATTTCTTGGACTTGTTATTGAACTTGGTTTAGTACAATTGTTATAATTATTATTAATATTACAATTTATAGGAGAAAAATTATTATATAAACGACTATTTTGAGTAATTAAATTTAATGATTTTGTTTTTTTCATTTTATCATTCTTTTTCTTTTTTATTTTTTTATTATCTTTATAATATAATGAATGTTCTGTTTTATAAATTATATTTTTAACGTCATCTTCAGGAAGATCAATTAATACAACTGGAAATTTAAAATTTTCAAATTGAGTTTCAGTATTATTTTTAATTTTATTCTTTAGTTTATTATTTATATATGATGATATTGATTTTGATTTATTAAATAAATTATTCCATTTATATAAATCTTTTAAATTTTGGTTTCTTTCTAAAAAATTGATATTCTTTATTTTGTTCCTTTTTTCTTTTATTTTTTTTATATCATTAACTTGTTCTTTCATAAAGTTATTAATTAAAGTTTTCTGATGATTATCTAATATAAAATTTATAATATTATCATTTTGAGGAAAATTAATATTATCATAATTAGAATATTTACTTTTTTCATTATCATCTTTTGATATATAAAAATCATCTGTTTGTACAATATTATTTTTTAAAGATATATTCTTTTTAATAAAATCCCCATTATTATTTTTAATTGACATATAATTAAATTTAATTTATTATTTCAAATAATTTAAATTACTTTAAACTTATAATTTAAAAGAATTAATAATAATAATATTTAAAAATTAAACATAACAAATAAAATCAAAATTTAGCTATTATCATCAATTAAATCATCTAAGTCTTTATTACCTTTTTTATCAAAAAATTTTTGATCCATTTTTTTCTTTGTTTTCTTAATAGTATCATAAAAAGAAAGTAAAACACCAACTCTATAATATTTTTTTTTATCATTTTTAATTAAATAAATTAAATCTTTTAATTGAATTTCATTAAAACCTTTTCTTTTACTTCTTCTATAAGCAAGCATAGAAATATTTTGAATATATTCAATAATATATTCTTGTAGTAATTCAGCAGTTTCAGTGTTAACTGGTTCTGAGTCACCAAAACCAATCATTAATGCTCTTAAATCAGAAACAAAAACTGGATTTTCATTATTATTATTATTATTTATTCCTGTTTGGGATAAATATTTTTTTACTGACATACTTTGATTGTCTGATGATAATGTTGAACGATGAATTATATTTCTTGGTGCTGTGAATGAATTATTACTCATTTTTTAATATTTTATTTTGATATTTTTATTTAAATAATTTATTTATTTCTATTTATTTTATTTTATTTTAATTTTTTGTATAATTATTTATAATAGTTTATTAATATGTTAATAATTAGTTTTTTTTTCTAATTTATTTTTAACCATAAAATAATTTATTAAAAATTGAATATGATATAAGGTAATTGAGTTTTAAATAATCGAGCATGGGATTCAATTAAATAAAAGCGTACGCAAAATAATTCAATTTCTTTTCTTTAATATATATAATATGAAATAATATAAAAAAGAAAAAAAAATATATTAAAACTGTTCAAATCATCTTAATGTTGTTTCATTCATTTCATTTCAAGATTTCATTTCAATTTGAATAAAGACAATTTTCATTTAATTTAATTTGAATTAACAAAATTTACTCTTTCAAAACACCTTAAATTAATAATATTCAAAATTTTAATAACAGTTAATATAATAATATCATATATTTCATTTCAAATAAATTATAATAATATTAAGTTTAATATTAAGGTTAATTCTAAGTTTAAGATTTAATATCTATTTCTATAATTATCTCTATTTAATAATAATAAATATGTATTATCTCTTAATTATCTCCAATCTTTCAAAATCTCAAATCTTTCAAAAATAATATATTTAAAATATATAATTGAATCCATGCTCACGTGGGAGTTGGGACAACGCCATGCTCAGGTATATCAAATTAATATATAAAAATATAAGCATAAAATATATAATCCTATATAGGAAAAAAGTTAAATAAGTTAAAGTTATGAGAAGAATCCTAAAAAGTCCCTACCCACATATTTTTTTAAGTTAAGAGTTTTTTAATTTTTTTAACTTTGTTGTTTTTTAATTTTTTTATATAAATGTTTTTAAGTTAAATTATATTTTTTTAATGAGTTAAACAATATTTTATATATTAATAATATTTATAAATAAGTTATTTTTCAATTTATTCTTTTTTGATTTAAATTATCTCATAAGTAATTTAAAAAATATTTTTAATAATTTTCAATTTTTTTATTATTATCTTTTTTACTATCAGTAATTAACTTAATAGGACAAATATGATTTCCATCTAAAATATTTTTAATAGGAGTTCTCATAAATTCATCAATTTCTTCATCTATATCTTCATTACATTCATTATCATCTTCTTCATTATTTTTATCAAATGAATTTTCGATAATATTTATAAATTGATTATTATTTTGTTTATTATTTTTCATATTATTATTTTTTTGAAAAGGATTTTCATTTAAAAATTTTTTTAAATCTTCAATTTTATTTTTAAATTTATTTTCATTTTCTTTATTTGGTTCATATATAAAATTATTTTTTAAATTAGATGGAATTGGTTCTTTACTTAAATTTATTTTACTTCCTGAAAGATTAATAAAGTTTTCAAAATTATTATTGTTTGAATTAAAATTTAGTTGTTTTCCTTTTTCAGTTTTTAAAACTTTTTCATTTAATAATTTCATTTTTAAATTATTTAAATCTTCATTTTCTTTTCTTCCTTCAAAATCAGTTTTTAAAAAATTATTTTTATTATCTTTATTATCACTTCCTAAAAAGTTATTTCTATTATTACTAAAATCATTTTTATTTTCAACATTAGAAAAAATATTAAAAGAAGTATTTTTTGTAGGAGTACTATAATTACTATTACTTTTCTTAGATTCATTATTTTTTTTATAATTATTATCATTAATAAAATTATTATTTATATTATTAATATTATTAATATTTCCATTATATAATAAATTATCTTTTGGAATTAAAAAACATTCCTTTTCAAATTTCTTAACAAACTTACTTAAAAACACATTTTCAATTTTTAATCTTTTTTGAGAATTTTGTTCAAGTAAACTAAAAATTAATTCTTTACATTCATTAGAAACATCTTTATGGAATTTAATCTCATGTTTTTTAATATTATTAATAACTTCATTATCATTATATTTTTGAACTGTAGCTCTAAAAGGAGAAAAACCATGAATTAATTCATATAATAAAATACCTAAACTCCAAATATCAATTGATTTATCATAATTATTAGAAGTAATAATTTCAGGTGCCATATATTCAGTAGTTCCACAATAAGTACTTCTTTGTTTTGATGATATTTCCACACACCAACCAAAATCACATAATTTTACTTTTTTCCAATCTTCTAATAAAATATTTTCTGGTTTTATATCTCTATGTATTAAATTATTTTTATGTAAAAAATATATTGCATTACAAACTTGAATAAAATACATAAATGCGTTTTTTTCATCAAAACCTTTTTTTTTTCTAATATGATGAAATAAACTTCCTGTATTTGCATATTCTAAAACAATATCAAATGATTTTTTTGTTTCTAAAACATATTTTACATTTATTATATTTTCATGTTTTATTCTTGAATGAATATCAATTTCATTATATATTGGATTTAAATTATGAAGACATTGATTTAATTTCTTTTTATCCATATGTTTTATTGCATAATATTTATTATCAATTCTATTTTGTGCTAAAAAAATTTGACCAAATGTTCCTGCTCCTAATATTATATCTTTTCCTTTTGATGTTAATTTATAAAAATTTTTTAATTGATATTTTTGGTCATATTTTATTTCTCCTTCATTATAATTTCCCTTTGTTATATATTGTGATATAATTTGAGTATTATTATTTAATAATTTTTCTTGAAGTTTTTCGTTTAATAAATTTTTAACTATTGATCCATTATTATTTGAATTTTTTTCTGAGTGATCAAATGAGAAATGTGATAAGACACAAATATTTGAACAAAATTTTTTATCACATAATTGACAATTATATTCCTTATTATATTTCCTTGTACAAAATTGGCATTCCATTTTTCAAAAATTAATTAAATTAAATTAAAAATATGTCAATTCCAATATATAATTTTAAACAATTCGATGATTTATTTTCTCACAAATTGGAAAAGAGAAATAATGGAAAAAATTTTTCTAAAAATAATTCACAAAATTCATTTAGTGGTATAAAAAATACGAGTTTTTATAATTTAAATCATAATAGTATTTCTTATCAAAATCAATCGTTAATAAGAAGTAATAGTAAGTCTTCAAAAGTTTCAATAAGAAATTTAAATCGAACAATTTCTATGAAAAATTATGATAATATTCAGTTAATGGAAAAATTTATTAATAAAATTAAGAAAAATGGATTTGAAAAAAATAAAAAAGAAATTGAAAATAAAATAACTAAAAAAAATAAAATAATGAATAATATTAAAAAATTAGAAAATTTTATGAAATTAAATAGAATTTCAAATAATAATTTTAATAGTTTAAGTAAAAGAATAAATATAGAAAATGAAAGATTTAAATTTTTTTCGAATAGAGCAAATAATGAAACTTTTAATAATAATATATTAATTTCAAAGTTAAAAAAAGACATATATGAAATTAGAAAGCAAATAGAAATTAAACACGAAGAAACTAAGAATGTGAATAATGAAAAAAAGATTAATGAAAAAGATTTAAATGAATTAAATGATGAGATTAAAAAATATAATAGATTAAATAATGAAATTTTTAATCAGAAAGATAATATAAAAAATACATTAGATTTATTTAAAAATCATATTAATTTACAAAAGAAAAAATTAGATTTTCAAATAAATAAAATTAATATATTAATGGAAAGTATATCTTATTTAGCAAAAAAAGCGGGAATTTAAACATAGAATTATATTATTTTAATTATAATGTAAATGAATTAATGATATTAATTACTAATAAATAAAAATGTTATGAATAGAAATTATATAGTTTTAATTATTAATTAGATTAGATAATAAATTTTTTAATAAACTTTCACATTAAAATTTTAAAAAAATAATAAATATTGTGAAAAAAAATCAATAACTCAAAAATAAAATAAAAATAAATACAAAAAAAAAAAAATGTCAACTCAATTTGAAAAAGACATATTAGCATGTTTAAACAAATTTCGTGAAAACCCTCAATCAATAACAAACCAAGTGGAAATACTACGTAAAAACTTATCCCGTATAAAATCTTCAGACCCATTCTTAAAAGAAATTGACTTATTTTTAACTGAATTAAAAAAAATGAAAAGTTTACCTCGTTTAAAATTAAATCCTCTCTTAACAAAAATAGCATCAGAAGAATCAAAAAAATTTGCATTAAACCCAAAATATCAACTATTTAAAAAAGGAAGAGAATTAAAAGGAATAATACCAGATCAATACTTAACAGAAAATCCATCATTAATAGCAGACATTGGTGCAGATGATCCAGAAAATCAAATTCCAAAAATGTTATTAAATAAAAATGATGAAATGAAACTTGGAAGAGCATTTTTAACAGATCCAAAATATACACAAATTGGTATTGGAATGCAAATTTTTGAAGATGAATTTTACCTTATTTTTATTTTTGCTAATGAAGATAAAGCAAATGCTCCTGAACCTGAATTACCAGATGAAGATATGAGTGAATTAAAACAAGCTTTTGATTTATTTGATTATGATGGTAATCAAATGATCAAAATTCAAGATGCTTTAGATGCTATGAAAAGTATGAGATTTGATGTTAAAAATCCTGATTTATATGATATTGTTAAAAAAATGAGTGAAGGTAAAGAAAATGTTACTTGGCCTCAATTTGCTTCTTTTGTTAATGAGAGATTAACTGATAGAAAAACTGAAAATGGTTTGAGAACTATTTTTGATTTGTTTATTGATAATCCTGATAAAGAAACTATTACTTTTGATACTTTTAAAAGAATTTGTAGAGATATTGGGGAAACTATTTCTGAAGATGAAATGAAACATGTTTTAAAAAATGCAACTGAAAGTGGAGATCAGATTAGTTTTAAAGATTTTTGTAAATATATGAAAATTGTTGAACCTAAATAAACAAAATTGAGGTTTTATTTTGTTATTTTTTTTTTTTGAGGCTTTTTTATTATAATTTTTATACTTTTTTATGTTTTATTATTTTATTATTTAAAATATTTGTTTTTAAAATTATATTATTTTATATTATTTATTAATTATAAATATTAATGATTGATAAAACACCTATTCCTGGCTTAGAATTAAATAGTACAGAAGCAAAAACACAAATAAATAATTTTTGGAATTATTTAGATGAATTAGCAGCAAAAAATCCAGAAGAATATAAAAAATTCATTGCAGCACAAATGAAAAAAGGAGTATCAATGGCTCAAGAAATTAGGAAAGAAAAAGAAGAAAAAAATAATCAAAATATAGAAAAATTAAATAATATTGCAAATCAAAATATTCAAATAAAAAAACAATTTGAAGTTTATCCTTATTTATCATTAAGATTTAAACCATTAAAAATATTAAAAAATGATTTTGAAACAGATGAAATTGAAAAAAATAATATTTTTTTCAATGATAATAAAGGAAAAGAAATAATAGAAAATCCTACAATAAAATTTGGAAATGAATTTCAAGATGATGCATTTTCAAGTAAAGTAATACAAAATAGAAAAATTTATTTAAATATTATTTACTCTGATGATTATTATAAACCAACTGATGAACATGGTAATTTTTTATCAAATGAAAAAGTTTCAGATGAAAATAATTGGAAATATATTCCTACTGAATTTAGATATGATGGAAAAAATAATTCAATGAGCGGAACAAGATGTGATTATTATGATGTTATTATTAGTTCTATTGTGGTTTTTAAAATGAAAAAAAATGAACAAATGTATAAAAGTCTATTAGGTTATATTACTAGAAAATTTGTTATTTTTACTAATGATAAGTTTATTTTATTTACAGGAAGTGTTAAAATTGTACAAGAAAAATTATATAAATCTATTAATTCAAAACCTGAAATTTTTAAATCAAAATTAGGTGAAAATCACATTTCTACTAAAAAAATAAATAATAATACAAATAATACAAATTTAAATAATAATAATAAATTAAATAATAATAATAATGATAATTTAAATAATAATAATTATTTAAGTAATAATAATAGTAATTTAAATAGTAATATTATTATTACAAATGAAAATGAAATAACAAGAAAAGAAAATGATCAAAATGAAATTAATGAAAATAATATTATAATACCTTCATCTTCAAATTTAAAAAATGAAAAAGGAAAAGATATAATAAATGAAGGTAAACAAGAGAAAAAAATTTTAATACAAGAAATAGAATCAGAGTCAAATAATAAACAAATGATTCCATTAAAAAAAAGAATAATAGATCAGACACATATGGAAGTGAAATTTTATTTTGATGAATTTGATTATTTAAAAGGTTTAAATGAAATTGATTTACAAATATCAGAACATGGAATAATTATACATTTAGATAATCCACATTATATTATAGATAAAAATTATGAACCTGTAGAAATGAAATTTGACTTTAAAGTAAATCCTGATAATTGCAAAGCAAAATATAATAAAAAAGAAAAAATTTTAACAGTTATAATTGAAAGAATAATTTAATTAAAAGAAGAATAAATATATTATTAATTTTTTTTCAAATCTTTTTTTTAATTTCTTTTTTAAAAAAATATTTAATTTATAAAAAATAAAATGGAAGAAGAAATATCTATTTCCAATTTATTAGAATCATTTGATGAGAAAAGAATAGATAAAAAAAATTCAAATAAATTTTCAAATTTAATTAAGAACAATAATATATCAGATAATAATAAAAATAAGATAAATACATTAAGACAATCATATGAAAGTAATAATTCAAGTGTAGGAGGAGGATATGTACCAGCATTTACTGGAACAATTGTAAATACAAAAGTAAAAAATATTTATTATATAATTGTTTATAGAAAAAAAATTATGAAAATGATATATTGTCTGATTTATTAAAAAATGAAGATTCAATGGAAAAAGAAATTCAAATGCCAGGAAATAAAATAGATAAAAATAACAAAACAATAAACAATAAAAATAATGAAATGATAGAGACAATAATGAATAATAATACTGAAAATATAGGTAATAAAAATAATACAGGAAATATAATGGATAATAAAGATGATTTTATTGAAAATAATAATATAAGAAATGAAACAAATTATGAATTTAATAATAATATTAAAAAAAATGATAATCAAAAGATTTATATTAATGATGAAGGAAAAATCACACCTAATTCTTTTCATGAAGAAAATAATAAAAGAGAAAAAGATATTGACAATCAAAATTATATTAATTATAATAATATTAAACAATTTAAAGAAATTAACTTAAATGAAGAATATGAAAAGCAAATTGCTTCTTTAGAAAAACAAATAGAAGAAACTAAAAATAATTATAATTTATTAATTAAAAATGAACAAGATAATTATTATCAATTAATAAATGAACATAATAAAGAAATAGAAAAAATAAAAGATGAACATAGAAATAATTTAAAATTGCTTGAAAAAACTTATTATGAAAATGAAAAAAATTTAAAAGAAGAAATTAATAGAGCACAAAACGATATAAATAATCAATTAGAATATCAAAAAAATGAAATGGAAATAAAATTTAAAGATAAGAAAAATGATTTAGAAAAAAAAAATAAAGATGAAATTGAAAACATTAAAATTTTACATCAAAATAAACTTAATAATACTCAAAATAAAAATTTAGAAAATACACAAATTTTAAATTTAATAAAACAATTTGAAAATTCTTCAAAACAAATAGATAATATTACTAAAAAATTTAATAATGAAAAATTAGAAAGTAAAAATTCAGATAAATATGCATTTGAACAAAGAGAAAGAAATTTACAAAGAAAAGAACAAAGATTAAATGATAAACAAAAAAGTTTATTAATTGAAAAAGAAACTTTAAATAGATTAAATGAAGATTTAAAAAGGAAAGAAATTGAAAGGAAAAATTATTTCCAAAATGAAAAAGAAAAAATAGAACAAGAATTAATAAAATTAAAAGAATTTGAAAATAATATAAATTCAATTGCTCCAAATTCAAAAGAATTACTTAATAAAAATAAAGTAGATTATGAATATCAAAAAGATTTAATAAAAATAAAAAATGATAAATTTGATGCAGAAAAAAAAAACGAAGAAGAAAAATTAAATCAAAAAGTCAAATTATTAGAAGAAGATAAAAAACTTTTTGAAAAATATAAAAATGATTTAATTAATATGATACAAAAACAAAAAAATGAATTTTTAAAAGAGAAAAATAATTTTTATAATGAATATAAACAATTTAAAGAAGCATTACAATCAATTCATTATGATGAAATGCAACTTTTTAAAAGATTAGATGATGCAGAAAAAGAAAAATTAGAATTAGAAAGAAGAGATAAGGAATTAGAACAAAAAGAAAATAATATATTAATTGCAAATAAAAGAATAGATTTAGGTATTCAAAAAATAAAAGAAAAACAAGATTTGATTGAAAGTGAAAAGGAAAAAATTAAAAGATTGTATGAAGAATATGAAATGAAATCAAATGAATTTACTCAACAATTTGGATATACTGTTTAAATATATAATTTAAAAGAAATAATTTTTTTTTTAAATTTAAAATAAAAAAAATATTTTCAAAATTTTATTATAAAATATTTACTTTATATTATTTACTATATTTTTTCAAAGATCACCAACTTCTTCTTTATTACTAAAATTTAATTCCTTTAATAATTTTTTATAATCTCCTCCTCCAGAAATAATATTATCTAAAATATTTAATAATTCAGATTCTTTGAATTTTTCATTATTAATAGGATAATATTTCTTTCTTTTTCCTTTTAAAATAATTGCTTTACAATTTTTATCTTCTTCATTAAAACTATTCCAAAAAAATTTATAATTACTAGGATCTAAATAAAACATTGAAATTCTATCATTTAAATATTTATTACCTAAATTTTCTAATAATTTAGATTCTGAATCTGATAATTTATTTCCTTTACTAAAATAAATAAAACAAGTATTTTTATTATCTTTAACATTACAATAATTTTTATTTTTATACATATCTAAATTTAATTCTCTAATTTTTAAAACTTTAACTTGTTCTTTTTTTTTATAAGCAAAATTATTTAAAAATTTTTGAATATGATCTCTAGATAATTCTCCATTATATAACTCTCCTTTATATTCTTCTTCATCAGTAATAACAAATAATGAAGGTAATTTATTAATATTATATTTACTACACAATTCTTTTTCTCCTTCTCTAATTTCTCCAAAAGATAATTTTCCTAAAAAATGTTTAGAAAGTGCTTTAAATAAAGGAGGAGTTTTTTTTTTTGAAGTAAATAAAATAACATGATATTGAGAAGGATTAGTACTAATAAAATCATTATAATTATCTTTATTAATAATTCTAACAAAATTCTGCATTTTACTAGTTCCATATTTAAACATACTTTCCCAAGTCATTTCACCTTTATAAATAACTTCTTCTTTGCCATCATCAGGAAAATATAAAATTTTTGGTGTGTCTCTCACTGAAAATTCTTCACAAATTTCTTCATCACTTTTACAATTAACTGCCCCAGAAGTAAAAATTCCATAAGTTTTCTCAGCAAAAGTTTTAATTAAATCACTATAAATTTTAAATTCTTTATCATTAGATTTAAAAAATAAAACAAACCATCCTCCTCTTCTATTAAATATTTTACTTAAAGAATTCATTTTAACATTAATAATATCAGTATTTTCAAAATAATTTTTATTATCATCATCTTCTTCTTCTTGAAATCCTCTCCTAAATTTTCTTCCACCACCAGTTGTAAAATGAAATTCTCTTTTTCCTCCTTTTGCTCCACCTCCGCCGAAAAATTCTGAAAAAACATCATCAAAATTAGCCCCACCAAAATTAAATCCGAAATTAAAACCTCCAAAATTTCCTCCTTGACCTGCATTTTGTTGTTGTTGATGTTGTTTTAATCCTTCTTCTCCATATTGGTCATAAATTTTCCTTGTTTCATCATTATTTAATACTTCATATGCATTTGCTATTTTTATAAATTTTTGTTTTGCTTTTTCTGGATTATCTTTATTTTTATCTGGATGGTATTTTAATGATAATTTTTTAAAGGCACGACGTATTTGTTGCTTTGTTGCATCTCGTTTTATTCCCAGGATTCGGTAATAGTCTTCTCCACAGAGAATTGTGATTAGAAAAAATGGGAGTATGGATAAGGTGAGTTTTATCATATTTTTTTTTAAATGTTAATTTATTTTATTTTTATTTTTTTTTAATATTTATTTTTTTTTTTTCAGTATATTGTTTTAAAACACGTGGATTAAATTTTTAATTAAGTATATTTACTTTATTTTAATTTTTTAGATATTGAAATATTGCAGTTTTATTTGGTAAATGGTAAAAAAAATTTTTATTATATGAGATATTGTAAATTGATTAATTTAATTGTTACTTTGATAAGAATTTTAAAGAATATATAAAAATATGCTTTAATTCTTTTTATAAATATTATGATAATAAATATATATATAAAATTTAATTAATAATAATATTAATATCAAATATAATCAAAGTGTTAATATATGGTTTTTATATTTAATTTTCCCAAATTAATTTAATAATTTTATTTTATTTTTTTTCATTACTTTTAATTAAATCTTAAGCAATATAATAAAATAAATAGGTAATTTAAAATATATATAATAGTCTTAAAGTATATGATAAAATGAA
>JAEEGK010007734.1_pt1 | contig 25587 bp, 19 predicted proteins | sample 8958771 | NCBI WGS metagenome assembly JAEEGK01 (sample SAMN16246547, study PRJNA631951) | gut metagenome | biome: gut microbiome; feature: rumen; material: SC-attached | host: Bos | place: Iran: Karaj | collected 2018-10
CCCTGACCGGGCTCTGGTTCGCCGCCCAGCGCCATTACGGCTCCACCCTTCCGGCCGCTGCCAACGAAGGCTGGCTCCCGGTTTTCGACGACACTTTCCGTTGGCTGGACAGCTATTTCGGTGGATACGTCCCTTCCCTGACTCCGCAGCTGGACCTGCGCGGGACCCCTTTTCAGCGGAAGGTCTGGCGTGCCCTCCTGGATATTCCTTATGGAGAGCTGGTAACTTACGGAGAACTGGCGTCCCGGCTGGGCTCCTCCGCCCGGGCCGTCGGCGGCGCCGTGGGGCACAATCCCGTATCGCTGATCGTCCCCTGCCACCGCGTCGTCGGCGCCGGCGGCCGCCTGACCGGCTATGGCGGCGGCCTGGACCTGAAGGCCCGGCTGCTGGAACTGGAGCGAACAGCAAGCTGGACCCGATAACGGCCATTTCCGAAGCGACCCCCCGGCCGTGAGGCTGGGGGTCGCACCGATTCCGGGCGTTTTCAGGGCCGGGGTAGTTTATTCTCCTTCCCGGAGGTCCCGGATCTGGGCGAGGAGTTCATCCGTGCCGTCCAGGATGTCCCGGCGGACTTTGAGACCCGCGAACAGGCCGAGGGCCAGGCCGACGCCGACACCGCAGACCATCGGGATGACGACTTCCCTGTCCGACAGGCCCTGGCGGAAGAAGAAGTCCCAGACCAGCAGGCCGATCCAGACGAGCAGCATCGGGATCCCGATCTTCAGCCACTCCGCGTGCATCTTCCGGAACTTGACCAGTTCTTCTCCGGCGGACACGAGGTCCCGGTCCAGGCGGGGGAGGTGCGAGTTGGTGATGGCCGTCGCGACGATGCATACCAGCATGATCACGAAGGAGTAGATCAGGAAAGCGGTTGACATTCCCAGACTGTAGAAGGAACCCAGGCTCAGGATGGCGGCCACGCCGGCGATATAGGGGATCCGTGACTTGAAGCGGATCCGGTCCAGTCGGCGGGAGCAGGCGTTCCGGAGGAGGTTTTCGTTGATGATCTTCTGATCGTTGAGCATTTCGCGCAGCTGCTGCATCTGCTGCTGCATTTCGAGGAGGGTGTTATCGTTCGTTTCCATTACTGCATCTTTTTGAGTTGTTCTTTGATTCTGACCAGGCGGACAGAGACGTTCTTCGGCGAGATGCCGACGATCTGGCCGATCTCCTCATAGCTGAGGTTCTCCAGCCAGAGCAGGACAAGGGCGCGGTCGAAGGGTCCCAGTTTGCTGATGCGGCTGCGCAGCAGGCCGATCTGACGGGTGTCGGCATCCTGGTCTTCGAACAGGTCGATGTCCATCGACAGCGGCCCGGTCTGCGGCCCGCGCTTCTTTTTCCGGTCGAAAGAAATGCAGGTGTTGAGTGCCACTTTCCAGATCCAGGAGCTCAGCGCGCTGTCGCCTCGGAAGGTTCCGGAACCCCGCCAGAGGTTGATAAGAGTCTCCTGGAAGAGGTCGGCTACCTCGTCCGGGTCGTTCGAGAACATATAGCAGACGGTGTAGACCGTCCCTTTGTGTTCCCGGATCATCGTTTCGAATTCACGTTCTGTCATTGCCTTGTTTGATTGTTTCTGCCCATTAGACGCAGAAACGGACGAAATACTACACAATACTACGAAATAATTCGATTGCCGGCCCCGGAAATCTGTAAGAATCGTATAAAACGGAAAGATTCGTATCTATGTGGCGAAATGCCTTTCCCGGCCGGAGGGTTTTCCCTATCTTGCCCGAAAACTTAAATGATGGAAAAACCGCATTTCTACCACTATGCCACCGAGGGCCTGAAGGACGATGTCCTCTTCGGCTCCGTCGCCGAGTTCATCGCAGGGATGAACCGGATCGCCATCTGCCTGTGCCGCCTGGGCCCGGCCCATCCTGTGCAGGTCATCTGCTTCGTGCTGATGGACAACCACGTCCACTTCATCCTCTACGGTCTGGAAGAAGACTGTGACTTGTTTATGGAAAGCTACAAACAGACGACGGAACTCTGGCTCCGTCACCATGGCGGAGACAACAGTCCCGGAAAAATCTGGAGAATCGGGCATTGGCTCATTGCCGACAAAGAGCGGCTCCGTACTGCAATCGCCTACATTCATCGGAATCCTACTGCAGCAGGGATGGCTTTCTCTCCCGAAGGATATCGCTGGAGTTCCGCATCGCTCCTGTTCTCCGATATCACCTGGCTCAGGAACCTCGGCAAGCGGATAGGTGACTTGTCGTTCAATGCCAGGAAACGGATATTCAACAGCAAGACCCCCCTTCCCGACGAATGGGTGCTTCTTCCTGACGGTCTGATCTGGCCGGGAGATTACATTGACCGCTCTATCATGGAGCGACAATTCTACTCAGTGCAGGACTATCGGTTCTGCCTCAACAAACGCGTCGAGGATGACATCAATCTGGAAATGCGGAGTTCTGCCGTTTCCCTCCCCGACGGAGAGATAGCAGCCAGGTACAGGGCCCTGGCCGAGCGCCTTTTTGACACCCGGAAAACCGGGGACCTGACGGTACAGCAACGCGTCTCGCTGGCCCGGATCCTTCGGAGAGAAACCGGGACCACCATCAAGCAGATCGCCCGGATAGTCCGGTTGAAGTATCACGAACTTGAGCCGATCCTGAACCCGCGGAAGGGTTAAGCTGGGCACGAAAAAGGCCTTATTCGTGCCCACCCCCGGCAAAAGCGTCAGGGGTTGGCACGATTTCGCACTAAATCGTGCCCAGGTCCGTGTTTTTGAGCCAGGCGGCCATGGCGCGGATGGCCTGGCCGCGGTGGGAGACGGCGTTCTTCTCCTCTTCGGAGACTTCGGCGAGGGTGCGGCCCGGGTAGGCGTCGGGCAGGAAGACGGGGTCGTAGCCGAAGCCGCCGCTGCCGCGCTTTTCGCGGGCGATGCTGCCCTCGCAGGCGCCCTCGAAGAAGCGGGGCTGCCCGTCGGCGAGGATCAGCGTGACGACCGTGCGGAACCGCGCCCGGCGGTCGTCACGGTCGCCGAGCTCCTTCAGGAGCTTGGCCATATTGGCGGAATGGTCGTGACCGGGGCCGGCGTAGCGCGCCGAATAGATGCCGGGCGCGCCGCCCAGGGCCTCCACCTCCAGGCCCGTGTCGTCGGCGAAGCAGGGAAGCCCGGTGCGCTCGAAGAGATACTGCGCTTTCTGCAGGGAGTTCTCCTGCAGGGTGCTTCCCGTCTCGGGGATGTCTTCGGTGATGCCCGCCTGCGCGAGCGAAACGATTTCGAAATCCGGGCCGAGGACCTCCGCGGCTTCGCGGAGTTTGCCGGCGTTGGCGGTGGCGAATACGATCTTCATAACGGCGGCAAAGTTAGCACGAAAAGATGAAATTAATGCTTATCTTTGTCTTGACTATGCTTAAAGAAACAGAAATCAACGCGCTCGTCAAGCAGATCTTCGACGAGATCCGCTTCACGCAGGAGCCGGCGGGCCTTTACGACCCGCTCCGGTATATGATCGAGATCGGCGGCAAGCGCATCCGCCCGCGGCTCTGCCTGACCACGTATTCCTTCTATTCCGACACCTTCGACGAGAGCATCTTCTCGCCGGCGGCGGCCCTGGAGGTCTTCCATTCCTTCACCCTGATGCACGACGACATCATGGACCGCTCCCCGCTGCGCCGCGGCATGCCCACGGTCTGGAAGAAGTGGAACGAAGACACGGCCATCCTGTCGGGCGACGTGATGCTGATCGACGCCTACCGGCGGGTCAGCCAGGCGCCGCGCGCTTCGCTGCCGCGCGTGATGCCCCTGTTCTCCCGCACGGCCGCCCAGGTCTGCGCCGGGCAGCAGTATGATATGGAATTCGAGTCCCGCCCGGAGATCCCGATGGCGGACTACAATATGATGATCGGCCTCAAGACAGCGGTGCTGCTGGCCTGCTCGGCCGCGATGGGCGCCATCATCGGCGGCGCCTCCGAGCAGGAGAGCGACGCCCTCTACAACTACGGCTACGAACTCGGCATGGCCTTCCAGGTGGCCGACGACTACCTCGACGCCTTCGGCGACGAGAAGGTCTTCGGCAAGCCCATCGGCGGCGACATCGTCAACGGCAAGAAGAGCTGGCTGACGGTCCGCACGCTGGAAAAGACCGCCGACAAGGCCGCATTCCTGGCCGCCTTCGCCCTGCCGGCGGACACGCCGGAGCAGAAGGCCGCCAAAATCGCGGCCGTCAAGGAGATTTACCTGCAGAACGGCGTGGACGCCGACGCCAAGGCGGAGATCGTCCGCTTCACCGACCGCGCCCTTCAGGCTGCGGCCGGCGCGGGTTTCGGCTCCGTCAAGACGGAAGTCCTGCGCCGCTTCGCGGAGAAACTGGTCGGCCGGGCCTGCTAGCACGATGGAAGGGGTCGCGACGGTCGTCAAGAATGCGGGAAGCCACTACCTGCTGAGCGCTCTGCCTGCCTGGGAGCTGTTCCCGGCCGTCCTGCGCGGGCGCGTGCGGCTGGACCGCAGCGGCGCCACCAACCCTGTGGCCGTGGGCGACCACGTCCGCTACGAGACCGACGGCGAAGCCACGGAGGAGCATCCTGCCGTGATCAAGGAGGTCCTCCCGCGCGACAATTATCTGATCCGCCGCTCCACCAACCTCTCCCGGCAGTCCCACGTGATCGCGGCCAACCTCGACCAGGCCGTGATCGTGGTCAGCCTCCTGTTTCCCGAGATCAAGCTCCCGTTTCTGGACCGCATCCTCGTGACCTGTGAGGTCTACAAGGTCCCGGTCCTGATCGTCCTCACCAAGATGGACCTCTACCGCGACGAGGCGCCGGAGCTGGTCGCCAATTTCCACAAGATCTACGAGAGCGCCGGCTATCCCGTCCTGGAGACGTCCGTGCGCACCGGCGAGGGCATCGAAGCCCTGCGGGAGCGCTGCCGGGGCCGGATCAATCTCTTCTCCGGCGAATCCGGCGTGGGCAAGTCGAGCCTGATCAAGGCGCTCGACCCTTCGCTCGATCCCAAGATCGGCAAGATCTCCGTCGCCCACCTCCAGGGCAAGCACACCACCTCGCTCTACGAGATGTACCGCCTGGCCTCCGGCGGCTTCGTGATCGACACGCCGGGCCTGCGCGGCTTCGGCCTGGTGGACCTGGAGAAGGAAGAGATCTCCAAGTATTTCCCGGAGATGCTCGCCGTGACGGACGACTGCCGCTTCGTCCCCTGCACGCATACCCACGAACCGGGCTGCGCCGTCAAGGCGGCCGTCGACGACGGCAGGATCAGTCCCGAACGATACAATTCCTACCTCGGCATGCTCGAGGAGGACAAGAAATTCCGATGATCAAGGCGCTTCACCGCGAGATCCTGCGGCTGGCAGTCCCGAGCATCCTGGCCGGGATCACCGTGCCCCTGGTGGGCATGGTCGACACGGCCGTCGCCGGGCATCTGGCGGGCGATTCCGCGGCCTTCATCGGCGCCATCTCCGTGGGCTCGATGGTGCTCACGCTGCTCTACTGGACCTTCGGCTTCCTGCGCACCGGCACGGGCGGCCTGACGGCGCAGGCCTTCGGCCGGACCGATTTCCGCGAAGCGGGCCGCATCCTGCTGCGCGGCACGGCCCTCGCGCTGATCGCCGCCGGCGCCGCCATCCTCTTCCAGTGGCCCTTCTTCAAGGGCATGATGCTGGTCACCGACGCCCCGCCGCAGGTCAAGGAGCTGGCGGAGCGCTATTTCTTCATCCGCATCTGGGCCGCGCCCGCCACGATGACGCTCATGACCCTGCGGGGCTGGTTCGTCGGGTTGCAGAATTCCGTGGACTCGATGTGGCTGGACCTGATCATCAACGCCGTCAACATCGGCGCCAGCATCCTGCTCGCCTTCGGCATCGGCCCCTGGCAGGGAATGGGCTTCGACGGCATCCCGCTCGGCACCGTGATCGCGCAGTACAGCGGCCTGGCCTTCGGCCTGTGGGTGTGCAAGCACAAATACGGCCGGGACGTCCTCGGTCTGCTGCGCCGCGAGGATGTCGTCGCGCTGCGCCACGACGGCACGATGCGGAGCTTCTTCCGGATGAACCTCGACCTGCTCGGCCGCTCGTTCTTCTTCATCCTCATCTACATCGGCTTCACGATGATCAACGCCGGTTTCGGCGAGCTGATGCTCGCCTGCGGCTCCATCATGATGCAGCTGCTGATGTTCTTCAGCTATTTCACCGACGGCTTCGCCTATGCGGGCGAGGCCCTGGCGGGCCGCTTCATCGGAGCGCGCGACGCCGGGATGCTGCGCAAGAGCATCCGCTACGTGTTCGTCTGGAGCATGGGGATCGGCATCTTCTTCATCGCCATCTACGCGCTGGCCGGCACGCCGGTCGTGCGGCTGCTGACCTCCGACGCGACGGTCGTCGACACCTGCCGGCAGTTCCTGCCGTGGCTGCTGCTGATGCCGCCGCTCGGCTGCGCCGCCTTCACCTGGGACGGCATCTATATGGGCGCCACCGCCTCGCGCGCCTTCCGCGACGCGATGGGCGGCGCCGCGGCGGCCTTCTTCGCCATCTGGTTCCTCGGCAAATGGCTGCTCCAGCCCGCCGGCCCGCTCGCGCTGCACGTGCTCTTCGCGGCCTACTTCGCCCACCTGGCCTTCCGGACCTTCTGGCTCACCTTCCGCCACCGCCGGGACGTGCTCGGCGCCATCCCGGAGAATGCCGCCGCCGTCCACGCAACTGAGAATAATTAAACCAAACGATACAAGAACCATGAAACAATCTGGAAAAATCATTCTCGGCCTGGCGTTGATCGCCGTCGGCGTGCTGTGGATCCTCGATGCCACGGGCGTGTTCAACTTCATGTTCTCCACCCGGGGCTGGTGGACCCTGTTCATCATCATCCCCTCCATCTGCGGACTCTTCGGCAACAAGGACAAAGTCGGCCCGTGCATCGGCCTCGGCGTCGGCGTGCTGCTCCTGCTGGCCGTCCGGGGCGTCATCAACTGGCAGATGTTCTGGCAGATCGGCCTGGCCCTGGCGCTGATCGGATTCGGCGTGCAACTCCTGCTGTTCCGCACCTGCCGCCACGCGGCCTGCAAGGCCGAATTCAAGACCGTTTCCCGCGACGGGAAGAACATCCGCCGCATCGAATCCGCCTTCGGCAAACAGACCATCTCCTTCGCCGGCGAGACGCTCGAAGGGGCCGAGGTGCACAACTCCTTCGGCGGGCTCACGCTGGACCTGCGCGGCGCCACCGTCGCCGAGGGTGCCTTCATCGAGCTCAATGTCGGGTTCGGCGGCGTGGTCATCATCGTTCCCGAGGACCTCGCCGTCCAGATTGCCGTCGACAGCAGTTTCGGCGGCGTGTCGGACAAGCGGTTCTCCAAGCATGCGGGCGGCAGCCGCAGCGTCCTGATCACCGGCAACGTCGGCTTCGGCGGCATCGAGCTCCGGAACTAGACGCCGTCCGGCGACGAAAAAAGGCTTGGAGCCGCTGGGCTCCAAGCCTTTTTCATTTGCTGTCCTCCGTGCGCTAGATGAAGATGTAGCGCAGGATGAAGAGGACGGCGAGGACCCACATCGGGACGGAGATTTCCTTGACGCGGCCGGCGATGGCGTGGGTGATCACGTAGGCGATCACGCCGATCAGGATACCGTCGGAGATGCTGTAGGCCACCGGCATCATGATGATGGTCAGGAAGGCCGGGATGCTCTTGCAGTAGTCGTCCCAGTGGATGCGCTTGATGGAAGGCATCATCATCACGCCGACGATCACCAGCGCGGGAGCCGTGGCGGCACTCGGGATGGAGAGGAAGATCGGCGAGAAGAACAGCGCGAGGGCGAAGCAGACGGCCGTGGCGAAAGCCGTGAGGCCGGTGCGGCCGCCGGCGCCGACGCCCGCAGCGCTCTCGACATAGGTCGTGGTGGTGGAGGTGCCGAGGCAGGCACCGGCCACGGTGGCGATGGAGTCAGCCATGAACATCTGTTCCATGCCCTCGACCTCGTCACGCTCGACCAGACCGGCACCCTGGTGGACGCCGATGATGGTACCCATCGTGTCGAACATGTCGACGAACAGGAAGGTGAACACGACCACGAGCATGTTCCAGCTGAAGATCTGGGAGAACTCGAACTGGCAGAAGATCGGGGAAATGCTGGAAGGCAGGGACAGGAGCTGGACGGATCCGGCTTCGTTGCGCGACAGCTGGGTGATGGCCTCGCCCGTGACGGGGTCCTTGACCACCAGGCCGATGAGCGTGGTGACGATGATACCGATCAGGATACCGCCCTTGACCTTGAGCATCACCAGGCCGGCCGTGATCATCAGGCCGAGGAGGGCGACCAGCGCCGTGCCGTGGGTGATGTCGCCGAGGGTCACGAGCGTGGCGTCGGAGTTGACGATGACACCGGAGTTCTGCAGGCCGATGAAGGCGATGAACAGGCCGATACCGGCGCCGATGGCCTTCTTGAGCGTGCCCGGAATGGCGTTCAGCAGCCAGGTGCGCACCTTGGTGAGCGTCAGGATGATGAAGAGGATACCCTCGAGGAGGACCGCCGTGAGGGCGAACTGCCAGGAGTAGCCCATCGTCAGGCAGACCGTGTAGACGAAGAAGGCGTTCAGGCCCATGCCCGGGGCAAGGGCGAACGGTTTCTTGGCATAGAGGCTCATCACCAGCGTACCGATGATGGCGGCCAGGGCCGTCGACGTGAAGACGGCGCCGCCCGGCATGCCGTCCAGGGCGCTGAAGATATTCGGGTTGACGGCCAGGATGTAGGCCATCGTCAGGAACGTGGTGATACCGGCGATGATCTCGGTACGCACGCTATGCTTTCCGGCCTCGAAGCCGAAAGCCTTGTTCAGGAAAGTAGCCATGGTGCGGGTGGATTAGAAGACCCACTTGAGGCCGGCGCAAGGACGGGCCCAGAAACCCTTGGAGGTACCGAAATCGTAGGAGAGTTCAACCTCGCCGCCGATGTTGAGATTGTCGCAGCCGAAGTGCTGGCCGATGTTGTACCAGAGCTGGGGCTCGGAGATGAACACGGTGTGGGAATGCGTCGGAATAATGGTGCCGTTGTGGTCGGCGTAGAGGTGATGGTCCTCCCACCAGAAATCGGCGAAGCCGCTGAAGCGGAGACCCTTGACGCCGAAGATATCCTGCATGCCCCACACGAAGGTGAACTGCAGCGGAGCCTTCTGGGTGGTGTAGGTGATCTTCTTGACGAGCGCCTTGAAGTTGAAGGTGTTGCTGAAGTCAGCGTTGTGCACGAAATAATCCAGGCCCACAAGGAAGGCGCTGTTGATCGTGTAGCCGTTGTAGACGCCGCCGTTGTATTCAACCTGGAAGCTGAGCGGAGCGAGGGCGCTCTCCTGCCAGAAGTTCAGGCAGCGGGCGATCTCGAAATAGGTGCCGCTGGGCGCATAGACCTTGTTGTTGGCATCGCGCGTGTTGTAGTCGTGGTCGATGAAGAAGAAGGTGTTGCCCCAGTTGTCGTTGTAGAAGCCTTCGAGGGTCGTGGTCACATGCTGGCGATCAGGGCCGAAGTCGTAGAAGATCTGGAGGTTGGTCTGTGCCTTCGCTCCTTGAGCAAACAGCATTGCGGCCGCGGTGACCGCCATCAGGATTACTTTTTTCATGCGTTGTTGTGTATTTGGGTTAGTGTTATGTCAAACCTTGATCACGGAATCCACTTCCACCCCGGCAGGCAGCTTCGCGCGGCCGTTCAACTCCTCGATCTCGATGATGAAGTTGATCAGTGTCTTCTTGGGATGGAACTGCCCCACCAGGCGGGCGGCTGCGGCGACCGTGCCGCCGGTGGCGAGGAGGTCGTCGTGGATGAGGACCACGTCGTCGGGCGTGATCGCATCGCGGTGGATCTCAATCGTGTCGTGACCGTATTCCTTGTCATAGGTCTCGCTGAGGGTGTCGGCAGGGAGCTTGCCCGGCTTGCGCGCCATCACGAAGCCGGCGCCCAGGCGGACGGCGAGCGACGGACCCATCACGAACCCGCGGGACTCCATGCCCACCACCTTGGTGATGCCCTTGTCCTTATAGAGTTCGTAGAGGATGTCGTCCAGCTCGCGCAGGCACTCTGCGTTCTTGAACATCGTGCTCACATCCCAAAATAAAATGCCCTTCACAGGGAAATCCGGAACGGTCCGGAGGTTGGCTTTCAATTTTTCAACACTCATAAGATAATACTAACAACATACGAAGATAACTCTTTTCTGCGAGAAAACCATCCGCCCCGATACGTTTTTCAGCACCCAATATGCGCCGTTCGGCAAGAATGCTTATCTTTGTGATGATTATGCAGAAAAGAAGTAGTAAAGGCCGGAAGACATCCCCGAGAAAGAGATCCGGCGCAAGCAAGAAAGAGTGTCCGATGTTCGTCGGACGCGTACAGATGACCCGCGAAGGGTACATCTTCGTCATCATCGACGGCCAGGACGACGATGTCTTCGTCAAGGCCCCCAAGACCCGCCACGCGCTGCACGGCGACACCGTGCGCGTGGCCGTCACCCGCCAGAAGGCAGGCGACAAGCGCCGCGAAGGCGAAGTGGTCGAGATCCTCGAGCGCTCGCAGAAGCCTTTCGTGGGCTATTACCATACCGTCGGGGCCCAGGCCTGGGTCCTGATGCAGAGCAAGACGATGCCCTACGACATCCAGGTGGACGCCGAAGCGGCCGCGGCCCTCGGCGCGCAGGCCGGGATGAAGGTCGCAGCGGTCGTGGACCACTGGGAGCGGCGCGAGCCGGGTCCCTGGGGGCACCTGACCGACGTGCTCGGCGTGCCGGGAGACAACGACACCGAGATGCACGCCATCCTGGCGGAGTTCAATCTCCCCTACCGTTTCTCCCCTGAGGTGGAGAACGCCGCCGACAAGATTTCCGACGAGATCACGGACGCCGACCGCAAGGGCCGCAAGGATTTCCGCGACACGTTCACGTTCACCATCGACCCGGCCGACGCCAAGGACTTCGACGACGCGCTGTCGTTCAAGCCGCTGCCGAACGGCAATTATGAGGTCGGCGTACATATCGCCGACGTGTCGTATTACGTACGTCCCGGCTCGCTCGTGGACAAGGAAGCGCGCGACCGCGGCACCTCCGTCTATCTGGTGGACCGCACGGTCCCGATGCTGCCGGAGAAGCTCTGCAACAAGCTCTGCTCGCTGCGCCCGCACGAGGAGAAGCTCGTCTTCTCGGCGGTCTTCGAGATGACGCCCAAGGCCGAGATCCGCGCCCGCTGGATCGGCCGCGCCGTCATCAACTCCGACTACCGCCTCAACTACGACCAGGCGCAGGACATCATCGAAGAGAAAGCCACCGACGCCGAGCCGAAGCTCGTCGAGGCCATCCAGACGCTGCACAAGCTGGCGACGATCCTCAAGCAGAACGAGCGAAAGAACGGCGCGATCGACTTCGACCGTCCCGAGATGAAGGTCGAGGTGGACGAGAAGGGCAAGCCTATCCGCGTCTATCAGAAGATATCCAAGGAAGCCAACTGGCTGATCGAGGAGTTCATGCTCCTGGCCAACCGCACGGTGGCCGAATTCGTGGCCACGGGCGGCCAGATGAACGGCGTGCCGCAGAAGAACGCCAAGACCTTCGTCTACCGCGTCCACGGCGAGCCCAACGAGATCAAGCTCGAGAACCTCTACACCTTCGCCAAGGGATTCGGCTACCGCATCCCGACCGAGCAGCAGGGCGGCCACGCCACGGCCAAGACCCTCAACCAGCTCCTCGAGTCCGCCAAGGGCAAGCCCGAATTCGCCGCCCTGGAGAACCTCGCCCTGCGGGCGATGGCCAAGGCCTGCTACAGCACCGACAACATCGGCCACTACGGCCTGGCGTTCAAGTTCTACACGCACTTCACCTCCCCGATCCGCCGCTACCCCGACCTGATGGTCCACCGCCTGCTGGCGCTCTACCTGGACGGCGCGGAGAGCCGCAAGAAGGACAAGTTCGAGGACGAATGCCGCTACGCCTCCGAGCGCGAGCTCGTGGCCGCGGACGCCGAGCGCACCTCCACCAAATACAAGCTCGTGGAATTCATGATGGACAAGATCGGCGAGGAATACGACGGCCACGTGTCCGGCATCACCGAATGGGGCATGTACGTCGAGATCGAGCCGACCAAGATCGAGGGCATGATCTCCGTGCGCGACATCAAGTCCGACTTCTACGAATTCGACGAGCCGCGGTATCGGCTCGTCGGAAAACGTCGTCACAAGCAGTTCTGCCTGGGTGATCCTGTCCGGATCAAGGTCAAGAGCGCCAACCTGGAGCAGCGCCTGCTCGACTACGAACTCGTCGAGCCCGGGGCTCCGGAGGAGCAATCAGAGATGGGTCGTGAGGAAGCGCACGCTCCCGTCGCCCCCGTCGCCCGCAAGCGGAAGCGCAGATAAGGCGCCGTCGGCGGCCGGCACGAGCACGGCCTCGCCGGGCGACAGGACGGTCTCGTCCTGCGCCGTGCGCAGCCGGGCCTGCCCGGAGACGCCGATCACAATCAGGAAACCTTTGTCATCCCCGGCCCGGCCGGGGATTGCCATTTCCCGCGTGAGCTCGAAGAGCTCCGTGGTGAAATACGGGCAGCGGACCAGCTCCACGGCCGCGTCGCGCCGCATCTCGTATTTCGTCCGGTATTCCGGATACACCCGATAGTCGATCGCATCCTTCGCCTCCTGCGTGTGCAGCTGGCGCGGCTTGCCGTCCAGGCCGAGGCGGCCGTAGTCGTAGATGCGGTAGGTGAGGTCGGAGGTCTGCTGGATCTCGGCCAGGAAGCAGCCGCCGCCGATGGCGTGGATGCGGCCGGCCGGCAGGAAGAAGACGTCGCCGGGCGCGACGGCGTGCTTTGCGAGCACGTCGGTGATGCGGTCTTCTTCCACCAGGCGGACGTAGTCGTCCGGCGTGATCTGCTCCTTGAGCCCGGACATCAGGCTGGCGCCGGGCGCGGCGTCGATCACATACCACATCTCCGTCTTGCCGTTGAGGCCATACCGGGCCATCGCCAGCTTGTCGTCGGGATGCACCTGGACGCTCAGGTCCTGCTTGGTGTCGATGAACTTGATCAGCAGGGGGAACTGACCGGGGTAGATTTCGGTGATCTTCTTGCCCGCTTCCGGGCCTTCCGCCACCACCGATTCGTCGCCCGGGACACCGGAGAGCACCCAGCTCTCCGTGCCCCAGACCAACGTCTTGAGTATTGGCGTGAATCTGTACATATTCTTTTAGATGAGCGGTTCGGCCGTCATCGCCGCAGGCTGCGGGATGCCCATCAGCTTGAGGATGGTCGGTGCCACGTTGCACAGGGCGCCGTCCTTGACGGTCTTCACTTCGTCGCCGGCGTTCATCACGACGAACTGCACGGTATTGAGGGAGTGGGCCGTGTTGGGCGTGCCGTCCGGGTTGACCTCGTAGTCGGCGTTGCCGTGGTCGGCGGTCAGCAGGACGACGTAGTCGTGGGCGATGGCCGCCTCGACCACCTTGCCGACGAGCTTGTCGATGCACTCGACCGTCTTTGTGACGGCGGTGTAGACGCCGGTATGGCCCACCATGTCGCCGTTGGCGAAGTTGAGGATGATGAGGTCCTCCTTGTCGGAGTTGATGGCGTCGATCAGTTTCTCAGCCACCTCAGGGGCGCTCATCTGCGGCAGGAGGTCGTAGGTCGGGACCTTCGGGGAATTGACCAGGATGCGGTCCTCGCCCTCGAACTGCAGCTCGCGGCCGCCGTTGAAGAAGAAGGTCACGTGGGCGTATTTCTCCGTCTCGGCGATGCGCAGCTGACGCTTGCCGGCCTTGGAGACCGTCTCGCCCAGGGTGTCGCCGACCAGCTCCTTGTCGAAGAGGATGTGGACGCCGGTGAAGGAGGCGTCGTACGGCGTGAGGCAGCAGTAGTAGAGCGGAATGGTGTGCATGCCCTCTTCCGGCATGTCCTTCTGCGTCAGCACGGAGGTCAGCTCACGGGCGCGGTCGTTGCGGAAATTGTAGAAGATGATGGCGTCGCCTTCCTCGATCTTGGCGAGGGGCGCGCCGTCCTTGGTAATCACGATCGGCTTGACGAACTCGTCGGTCACGTCGGCGTCGTAGGACGCCTGGATGCCGTCGATGGCGGACTCGAAAGCCGCGCCCTTGCCCTCGACGAGCAGGTCGTAGGCCTCCTTGACGCGGGCCCAGCGCTTGTCGCGGTCCATCGCGTAGAAGCGGCCGCACACGGTAGCGATCTTGCCCGTGGTCTCGGCCATCTTGGCCTCGAGCTCCTCGAGGAAGCCCTTGCCGCTGCGCGGGTCGGTGTCGCGGCCGTCCATGAAGGCGTGGACATAGACCTGGTCCAGGCCGTACTCCTTGGCGACGCGGAGGAACTCGTAGACGTGCTCCAGGGAGGAGTGCACGCCGCCGGCGGAGGTGAGGCCCATCAGGTGGAGCTTCTTGCCGGAGTTCTTGACGTAGTCATAGACAGCCTTGATCTCGGGGTTGTCGAGGAATTTGTGGTCGCGGACCGCCATGTTGATCTTGACGAGGTCCTGGTACACCACGCGGCCGGCGCCGAGGTTCATGTGACCGACCTCGGAGTTGCCCATCTGCCCGTCAGGCAGACCGACATACTCGCCGCAGGCCTGCAGATGGCCGGCCGGATATTTGGCGCGCAGCGCGTCGATCACCGGCGTGCCCTGCGTCCAGATGGCATTGGAATAATCATGCTTGCCCTCGCCCCAACCGTCGAGGATCATCAGAAGTACTTTTCTGTTCATATCTAATTATTATCTAACTAACATCACTTTTAATCTATCCTACAAAGATAACAAAAATAAGGATTGCTTCCCGCGGGAAACAATCCTTATTTGTAGCTATTTACCCGGATCGGCTAGTCGATCAGGCCACGGGCGCGGAGGGCGGCCGTGTTGTCCGGCTCGCGGCCGGCGAAGCTCTTGTAGAGCGTCATCGGCTCCTCGGAGCCGCCCTTCTCCAGGAAGGTCTCCTTGAACTTCTTCGCGAGCGCGAGGTCGTACGGACCGTCGGGCGAAGCGGCGAAGATGCTGAAGGCATCCTTGTCGAGCACCTCGGACCACAGGTAACCATAGTAGCCGGCGGCATAGCCGCTGGAGAAGATGTGGTTGAAGTAGGTCGAACGATAGCGGAAGGTGATCTCCGGGATCAGGCCGATCTCGTCGGCGATCTGCTTCTCGAAGGCGTCGATGTCGACACCCTTGGTCGAAGACAGCTCATGCCAGCGCATGTCGAGGATGGAGGCGGCGCAGAGTTCCGTGGTCATGAAGCCCTGGTTGAACTTCTTGGCGGCCAGGATCTTCTGGACAAGCTCCGCGGGGATGGTCTCGCCCTGCGCGTTCTTGGCGTAGCGGGCGAGCATCTCCGGCTGGAAGGCCCAGTTCTCGTTGAACTGGGAGAACATCTCCACGAAGTCGCGGGTGACGTTGGTGCCGCTCACCGAAGCGTAGTGGCACTGGGTCAGCAGCCCGTGCAGGGCGTGGCCGAACTCGTGGAAGGCCGTCTCGACGTCGTCGATGGAGAGCTGGTCGTCGGAGAAATTGCAGACGTTGACGATGATCGGGCGGACTTCGTTGCCGTCGGCGTCGACATACTGCTCGCGGACGTTGTTCATCCACGCGCCGCCGCGCTTGCTGGCGCGAGGCTTATAGTCGGTCGTGAAAATGCCCAGCAGGGAGCCGTCCTCGGCCGTGACCTTGTAGGCGCGGACCTGCGGGTTATACACAGGCACGTCCTCGAGGCGCTCGAAGTTGACGCCGTAGAGGATGTGGGCGTTGGTGAAGATGCCGTTGACCACGCTGTCGATCTGGAAGTAGGGCTTGGTCAGCGACTCGTCCAGGTCGTATTTGGCCTTGCGGACCTTCTCGGCGTAGTACCACCAGTCCCAGGGCTCGATCTTGGAGCCGGCCGGCAGCTTGCCCGCCTTGACGTCCTGATCCATCACGGCCTGCATGTCGGCAAGCTCCACCTTGGCCTTGGCCACGGCGGCCTTCATGATGCCGGCGAGGAAGTTGTCCACCGTCTCCGGGGTGCCGGCCATCTTGTTGGACAGGATATAGGCGGCCGCATTAGGATAACCCAGGATCCGGGCCTTCTCGGCACGCAGGTCGAGCACCTCCAGCAGGAGCTGGCGGTTGTCGTATTCATTGCCGCGGTGGCCGCGGGAAGTGTAGGCCTCGTTGTACTGGCGGCGCAGTTCGCGGTCTTCCGTGGTGGTCATCTTGTCGGGATAGGCGGCCACGCTGAAGCCGAACTTCTCCAGGAAGTCGTTGGACTCGGCCAGGATGTTGTTGCCGATCTTCTGCGTCTTGGCGGCGATGTCGGCGTTGATCTCGCGCAGGCGGGCCTGCTGCTCCTCAGGCAGGCCGATGCCCTCGCGCTCGAAGCCGTCGAAGTGCTTCTTGAGCGCCATCTGCTGCTCGCGCGTCAGGCCGCTCTGGTCGGCGTGATAGACGGCCGCGATGCGGTTGTAGAGGGCCTTGTTGAACGAGAGGTTGTTCTCATGCTCGCTCATCAGCGAGATGAACTCGTCCTCGATGGCGGCCAGCGCGTCGGTGCGGTCGGTCTCGGTGATGTTGTAGAACACGCCCGTGACCTTGGCGAGGGTGCGGCCGGAGAGCTCCAGCGGCGCGATGGTATTCTCGAAGGTCGGCGCGTCCGGATTGGCGACGATGGCGTCGATCTCGGCGTTCTGCTGCTCGATGCCGGCCTTGACGGCCGGGATGAAATCAGAAGGAAGGATCTGCTCGAACGGCGGGATGCCGTAGGGGGTGTCCCATTCGGTGAGGAAGGGATTGGTGCGGTTGTTCTGGCAGGCTGTCATAGCAAGGATGATGGCTGCGGAAGCGATGATTCTTTTCATTTATTTACTCAAGATGATATACGTGGGATAGTGGTCGGAATAGCCGTTGATGAACTGCCCGCCGGAGAAGGTCCGGAAGGGCGTGCCGGCGTAGCGGCCCTCCTGCTGCGTGAGGAAGGGCGGATTGAAGACGTAGCCATAGTGCGTGGCGTCGCTCCGCAGGATGTGCAGGCTGCCCTGCGCGTCGACGTCCGTCAGGGCGGCGCCCACGAAGATGCAGTCGAAGATGTTCCACTCGCCGTGGTATTCCTCCGTGCCGAAGCCGTCCTTGTGCATCCGCAGGAACGGCGAGAACAGGTCGCCTTCCTGCATCTCCGCGATGGTCTCGCGGCCGCGCAGGTAGTCCGTCATGCAGGCGTCTTCCGGGTTGTCGTTCATGTCGCCCATCACCACGACGTTGATGCCCGGGAAGCGCTTCTCCAGGGCCAGGATGTCGTCGCGGACGATCTCCGCGGCCCGGCAGCGCAGGTCGGCGCCCTTGCCGCCCGTGCGCGAAGGCCAGTGGCAGACATAGACGGCCGTCGGCTCGCCGGCCAGCTCGCCGCGCACGCAGAGCACGTCGCGCGTCTTGAACGCGCGCTGCTCCTCGGGCGTCTTCTCGAAAACGATGCCGCTGCGCGTATTGAAATCGTACGGCAGCGTGCGGGTCTCCGTCACCCGGAAAAAGTCGGGCCGGTAGAGCAGCGCGCAGTCGATGCCGCGCGCGTCCGGGCCCTCCACGTGGACGAAGCGGTAGCCCGCCTCCGCGATCTCTTCGCGCGCGACGAGATCCGCGAGCACGCGGGCGTTCTCGACCTCGGCGAGGCCCAGCAGGGCGTGCCAGCGGCCGTTCTTCTCCGACATCGCACGAATCACCGAGGCGATATTGGAGAGCTTCTTCTCATATTTGTCGGGCGTCCAGGCGTTCTCCCCCTGCGGGGTGAAGGCCTGGTCGTTCTTGCCGCGGTCGTGCTCCGTGTCAAAGAGATTCTCCACGTTGTAGAAGCCGACCACGTAGGCGTCGTCCGGGATGACGGGCGCGCAGCCTGCCAGCAGCAGGGCTGCACAAAGGATCAGGAAAAATCTCTTCATACGCCTAGTTGTTCCACCACCACGCCACGTCGGCGGGATTCTGCGCCTCCACGCTCTTCTGCGTGTCGGCGGGAAGATTGACGAAAAAGTCCACGCCCACCTTCTTCTCCAACTCGTCGACGCTGATCGCCATCGACTTCTGGATGCTGGTGGCGGACTTGGATTCGTTGTCGAACCAGAAGGCCACGGCGGAGTAGTTCTTGTCCTTGTCCAGGCGGAGCAGGGCCTTGTAGTAGCCAACGGGGACGGTGATGTGCTTGTCGTCCGCATCCAGGACATACTTGGTGCTGCCCTCCACGGAGCAGCCCGTGACCACGTAGAGCGTGTCGGTGTCGGCCTTCTTGGCCCAGCCGCGCACACGCTGCTCCAGCGTGCCCCAGAGGTCGGTGTTGAGCGTGTGGTCCTGCGGCGTCATGTTGGTGCCGAAGAAGGTCTCCATGTTGGTGCGGTAGCTGAGCCGGTCGGCCGAAGGGAGCTGGTGGCCGCGGTCATAGCGGTCGCTGTCGCTCCCGTTGCCCTTGCGGTAGCCCTTGGGGAGATACTGCTGCTTGTCGCGCGGGAGGAGCGGGTCCAGCGTGAACTTCTCCGTGCGTTCGCCGGAACCGATGTTGTCCGCGCAGAGCGGGTACGCGACCCACGTGGACACGAAATGGTCATAATCGTAATAGGCGGCGTAGCTGCGCTTGCCCGTCGGGAAATAATGGACCAGCAGGTCCTGCCCGTCGTCCGCCTTGGTGGCGGGAAGCTCCATCCAGGCGGCCGAAGTCGAGGCGAACTTGCGGCCGAGGCGGTAGGAGCCCGCCTCCTTGGACACGAAGTAGGCCGGCGTCTTGCCGCCCGCCTCGACGGTGCCTTCGTGCTCGCTGCGCAGGGTCATCATCGTGACCTTGTCGCCGACCTTGAGGCCCAGCTCCTTGAAGGACTGGTCGTTGGTCTGGACCTGGGCCTTGCAGAGGCCGTAGACATACACGAAGCCCGACTCGTCGAAGATGAAGAAATTGCCGTATTCTTCATTCTCGATCGACGCGATCTCGCCGGTCAGCTCATACCAGACGGTCGTGCTCACGGGCTTGGCGCGGAAATCCCGGATGGTGAACTTCGGCGGCACCACGACCGGCTTGCCGGCCTGGCGGACGCCGATCACCTTGGTCAGCTCGCCGGCCGTCAGCGTCAGGTTGGCGGTCCGCTCCGCCTCGGCCTCGTTGGCCGACGCGGACACGCTCACCCGCTGATAGGAGTCGGACGGGCCGCCAGACGCGGGCGTCACCGTGATCCAGTCCGCGTCGGAGCGGAGCGTCCAGTCGCGGTTGGTCAGAAAGGATATTTCCTGCTGCCCGGCCGCCGCCTCGAAGGCGACCTGATTGCTCAGGACCGACAGCGCGGCAGGCTTGGTGCAGGCCACCGCCAGGGCGGCCAGCGCGCAGATTATAATCAGATGTCGAATGGTTTTCATAACCTACGAAATTACTGCTTTTCTCAGAAGAAAGCAAAAAAGACGAAAGGAGCCGGCCCGCAGGGGTCGGCTCCTTCTATCGGAAAGCTTCAAGGAAAGACTACTCAGTCTTGCCGTTGAGGCTGTAGATGTAGGCCTTGTTGGCGACGGTCTCGGACGTGCCCTTATAGGTGGTCAGCGGTCCGCAGAGGACCACCTTGTCACCGACGGCAACCTCGGAGTCACCCTCGACCCACTTGCGGTTGCCCAGGTAGAGCACGCGGTAGGCCTCGAAGTCCTTGGTCAGGTCGTTGTTGTAGACACCGTCCTTGGAGATCCAGAACGTGGCGTTGCCATACTCGGCGCCGAACTGGCCGTTGTTGGCGATCTGGGAGATCGTGCCGGACACGTAGACGTTGGAAGCCGGAGCGGCGACAGCAGCGGTGATGGCGCCCTCGGCCGTGAACGGCGTGGCGAGCGTGCCGATGCCCTCAGCCTCGGAGGTGACACCGTTGATCTGGTAGATGTAGGCCTTGTTGCCGGAAGTCTCGGCCGTGCCCTTGTAGACGGTCAGCTTGCCGCAGAGGATCACCTCGGCGCCGACAGCGATCTGGGCGTTGCCCTCGACCCAGCTCTTGTTGTCGAGCCAGAGGACGCGGTAAGCCTCGAAGTCCTTGGAGAGGTCGTCGTTGTAGACACCGTCGCTGGAGATCCAGAACGTGGCGTTGCCATAGGAACCGAACTCGCCCTTGTCAGCGATCTTGGAGACGATACCCTTCACATAGAAGTCCTTGGAGGTCTCGCCACCGAGCTTGGTGACGTACTCGATCGCCTCTTCCACGGTGAACGGCAGGGCCAGGGAACCGGTGGCGCCGAGCTGCGTGATGGAGGTCTCGGTCGAATACTCCTTCGCACCGTCGGTGGTCTTGAAGGTCAGGGTGGCGTCGCGCGGGCCGGCGAGGTTCTCGCTGGCGGCGAAGGTCACGACGTTGCCGGCCACGGAGACGATGGAGAGCCAGCTCTTGGCGTCCTCAGGCACTTCGACGAAGATGCCGTTGCCCTTGTTGTCGAGCGTCACGGTGACGTTGCCGCCCTCGGAAGGGATGGTGGCGTCCTCCGGATCGACGGAAGCGACGCTGATCAGGGACTTGTTGAGGACCGTGATGTAAGCGGCGATGCCGGCGTCCTTGTTCTGGACGGTCTCCGGCGTGCCCTTGTAGCTCATCAGCTGGCAGATGATGGTCACCTCGTCACCGACGGCGAACTCGTCGCCCGTCTTGATGGCGGCGCCGTTGACGCCCACGCCACGGTAGACCTGGAGGTTGGTGGCATCGCTGAACTTGCCGTCATCGGAGATGTAGTAGGTGGCGTTGCCATAGCTGGGGCTCATCTCGACGATCTTGGAGACGATACCCTTCACGCAGTACTCGCCATCGACGTTGTAGCTGCCGCCGTCACCCTTGTCGACCGCCTTGATGAGCGCGAGCGCATCCGCGACGGAGATGACCTTGAGTTCGGCCTTCTGGGCATACTGGATTACATTGATATACTGCGTCTGGCCGGCGCAGTTGATCTGCACTTCCGCCGTGTTGGTGGACTTGGTGGCGGCAGCGGAGAACTTGATCGTGGACTTGCCGGCAGGGCCGGACGTCGGCGTGACGGTCAACCAGGCAGGGACAGTGCCCTCGTCGATCGACCAGGGAGCCGTGGCGGTGATGTCGAGGGCGTTCTCGCCGCCGTTGACATCGATGGAAACATAAGACCCCGAAACCTGAATCTCGGAAAGCGTACCGATCGGCTCCTGCACACAGGCGACCGTGCACAGGGAGAGGATCATCGCGGCGATAAGATATCTGAATTTCATATTCGTAGTGGAGTCGATTAGTTGAACATATACTTGATACCGATGGAAGCGTACCAGCACTGGCCGATGGCCGTGTTGAAGCCCCAGGTATTGGTGTTGCCGCTGACGGCAGCCGGCGTGGAGAAGGTCGGGTAACCTTCGGCGTCGACACCTTCGTAGGTGAGGATACGGCCGCTGTTGAGGTCAGGGTTCATGTACTTGCACACGCCCCAGCTGGAGTTGAACAGGTTCAGCAGGTTCTTGACGTCCAGGCTGAGCTGCAGGGTGTTCTTGGTGCTGCCGATCTTCACGGTGAAGTCGTGCTTGTAGCTGAAGTCGACGCGGTTCACCCAAGGAGAGTAGACAGCGTAGCCCTCGGCGTACTGGCCCTGGTGCTTGCTCAGGTACTCGTCCTTGTGGACGTAGTCCATGAAGCGGGCGGCATCGTCGTTGGAGACGAAGCGGAAGGCACCGGTGGCGACATCCTCATCCGTAGGGATGTAGAGGGAGTCGTACTTGTAGTTGTCGCCGTTCATGTCGTTGGTCAGCAGGTAAGAGTAGTTGTAGGCGCCGCGCCAGCCTTCGTAGATGAAGCTGAAGTGGTTGCCGCTCTTGTCGCTGTGGGTCAGGGACGCCACGACACGGTCAGGCGTGTTGTTCTGGGCGGCGTGGAGCTGCGTGTAGTTCGGGCCGGCCACCGTAGGAACATAGTTGAAGATGGATGCAGGGTCGGAACCCGGGAGGGAAGTCAGCTCCTTGTTCATGACGTGGGTGTAGGCGGCCATGATGTTGAGGCCCTCGACCGGAGTCATGTTGAAGGAGATGCTGCCGGAGTAGGTGTATCCGAGGTGCGTGTTGGTCAGCACGTATGCCGGGGAACCCGTGTATCTGTAGTTGATCGGGTAGACCGGGCGGTTGTCAGCACCGTTGAAGCGGGCGAAGCCGTCCACCGGGATCATGTTCCAGTCTTCCATCGTGGAGGCGTTGATGTTCTGGTTGAACATACCCTCGACCGTAACGGAGAACGGGAAGGAAGTCGGGAAAGCGTAGTCGATGGCGAGGGCGGTCTTCCAGACCTGCGGCATGCGGAACTTCGGATCCACGGCAGCGAGCTTGGAAGGGATCTTGCCATCCGTCTCGGAGATCTCGCTCGGGAAACCGAGGCTGTACCACTTCTGGCGCATCTGCTCGCGGTCGACGATGAGGTCGCCCTTGAAGGCCTCGAGGAGCGGGTTCGGGGTGGCGACGCCATCCTTATAGTAGGTCGTGATGATACCGTTGTACTGGTTCATCGAAGAGTTGGACGGCATGTTGGTGAAGAACACGAGCGGGACGCGGCCGACGAAGAGGCCGGTACCACCGCGGACCTTGAGGGTCTTGTTGCCAAGGACATCCCAGGTGAAACCGATACGCGGGGAGATGCTGGGGGCAGCGCCGGGCCAGCGGCCGGTGTCGATGTGGCGGATGTTGCCATCCTTGTCAGGATAGGAAAGATCGTAAACAGCCTTGTTGGTGATGATGTTGCTGTTGTCGAAGACATAGGAATCGAGACGCAGGCCGGCGGTCAGCTTGAGCTTGTCGTTGACGTTCCACTCATCCTGCGCATAGGCGCTGAGCTTGTGGTAGGCGACACGGCTGGCGGGGTCGTCGCGCATCAGGTTCTCGTAGCCGTAGGTGAAGTTGACGGTCTCCGGGGTGGCTCCGTTGAGGAAGTCGTCCAGGGAGTTGTAGCGGTAGTAACCGGTACCGTTGCGGAGGTAGGCGTTGTCAGCCATCTGGTACTCATAGCCGAGACCGAAGGTGAGCTTGTGGTCGCCCTTGAACCAGGTGAAGTCATCCTTGGCGATGATCACGTCGTTGTGGTAGCCGTTCTGCCAGGTGAAGAGCTCGTAACCGAGGGACATGTACGGAGTGATGGTGCCGGTGCCGTCCAGGATGTCGATGAACGGGAAGTAGGAAGACGGCGTGTCACGCGTGGTGTCGAGCTTGGAGTAGGTGACGAGGAGCTGGTTGGTCATGTCGTTTCCGAAGCGGCTGTTGAGGTCGAGGGAGAACGAGTGGACCAGGTTGTTCATGGAGTAGAACGCGTTGGCGAAGCTCATGGAGTACTGGGAGATACGGGCCTCGGTGGTACGCTGACCGCAGTCAGAGGAAGAGGCGTTGGTGTAGTTGCACTCCTTGGAGATCGTGTAGTTGTAGCGGAAGGCCAGCTTGTGGTTGTCGTTGATGTTCCAGTCGATGCGGGCCAGGGCCTTCATGTTCATCTCGTTGCCGTTGAAGGAGTCGTAGGAGCCGGTGTCATAGCCATACTTGTCCATGACGAACTTCTTGACGCGCTCCATGTCGGAGACCTTGGTGCGGGACACGTAGAGGGCCGGGTTGGCGACACCGTCCACGGAGGGACGCCAGCGGCTGGTCTCCTCCGGATGGGGGATGTACTCGAAGTTGACGAAGAAGAACAGTTTGTTCTTGATGATCGGACCGCCGAGCGTCATACCATAGGTGGTGGTACGCTCCGGAGCACGGTCGCCCAGCTCGAGGCCGGCGACGTTGTTGCCGCGGAGGAACTCGTTGCGGTGGTAGACGTAAGCGCTGCCCTTGAACGTGTTGGTACCGGACTTCGTGATGGCGTTGACGCCACCGCCGATGAAGTTGGCCTGACGGACGTCAAACGGGGAAATCACAATCTGCATTTCGGCGATGGCGTCGAGGGAGACGGGGTTGCCGCCGCCCGGGAGGCTGCCGGAAAGGCCGAAGTTGTTGTTGAAGTTGGCACCGTCGATGGTGAAGTTGGACGTACGGTCGTCAGAACCCATGAAGGTCATGCCGTTGCCGCCGTACGGGGACAGGCGGGTCACGTCGGTGAGGTTGCGGGTGACCGTAGGCAGGGCGACGATCTGGTTGCTGGTGACGTTGGTCGCAGCGCCGGTCTTCTCCGTGGCGAACTTGGAGGCAGCCTCGGAAATGACGATCGCTTCGTTCAGCATCTGGGTGTCATCGGAAAGCGTAGCGTTAAGCGCATAGGCCTCGGCGAGCTGCAGGGTGATGTCCGTGTAGGTCACGGTGTTGTAGCCCAGGCAGCTGACCTCGACGGTGTACGGGCCACCGGCACGCATACCGTTGATGAAGTAACGGCCTTCAGCATTGGCCACAGCGTAATACTGCGAACCGGAAGGCGTATGGACCGCCACCACGGTGGCGCCGACCACAGGCTCGCCCTGGGCGTCGGAGACCTTACCGTTCAGCGTGGAGGTCGTCACCTGCGCAGTGGCAGATACGACAAAGAGCATTGCTGCGAAAGACAGCAACACACGCTTGCAAAAATGATTCATCATGTTGATAATAAAGTAAAATTGAGTTACTTAACTGTCAATATTATAGTCAGGTTCAAGTACGCGCCGCAAAGATAGCTTACTAAATTGAATTGGACAAACCCTTTTCCGATTTTTTATCAAGTTTTATTGCTACCTTTGCATCCGAATGTTAACCTAACGAGGAAAGATTTGTTTGCTTGCAACCTCGTCAAAAATGCTAAAAAGATGAATCACCTTTTCACATCGGAGTCCGTCTCCGAAGGTCATCCCGACAAAGTCGCTGACCAGATTTCCGACGCCATCCTTGACGAATTCCTCCGGCAGGACCCGGAGGCCCACGTCGCCTGTGAGACCTTCTGCACCTCCGGCCTGGTGGTCGTGGGCGGCGAGGTCAATTCCGACAACGCCTACGTCGACATCCCCGCCACCGTCCGCCGCGTGATCGCGCGCATCGGCTACACCAAGGCCGAATACGGCTTCGACGCCTCCTCGTGCGGCGTCATCTCCACCATCCACGAGCAGAGCGCCGACATCGACCGCGGCGTGGCCCGCGAAGAGCCGGCCGACCAGGGCGCCGGCGACCAGGGCATGATGTTCGGCTACGCCAGCACGGACACGGAAGAATACATGCCGCTCGCGCTTTCCCTTTCGCACAAGCTCCTGCAGACGCTCGCGGACATCCGCCACAACGAGCCGGAGCTGATGCCCTACCTGCGCCCGGACGCCAAGTCCCAGTTCACCATCGAGTTCACCGGCCGTCGCACGCCCGTGCGCGTACATACGATAGTATTGAGCACGCAGCACGACGAGTTCGACACGGACGAGCGCATGCACGCGCGTATAGAGAAAGATGTGCGCGAGATCGTCCTCCCGCGCCTGATCGCCTCGCTCCCCGAGCGCACGGCGAAGCTTTTCGACGGCAAGTTCATCCTGCACGTCAACCCGACGGGCAAGTTCGTCATCGGCGGCCCCGCCGGCGACACCGGCCTGACCGGCCGCAAGATCATCGTGGACACCTACGGTGGCCGCGGTGCACACGGCGGCGGCGCTTTCTCCGGCAAGGACCCCTCCACGGTGGACCGCAGCGCCGCCTACGCCGTGCGCTACTTCGCCAAGACCCTCGTGGCCGCGG